>Ga0180215_1000493_pt1 | contig 50642 bp, 39 predicted proteins | sample eDN3rd37CBELigBY_FD_128871 | JGI IMG/M metagenome (GOLD analysis project Ga0180215, IMG submission 128871) | Enriched backyard soil microbial communities from Emeryville, California, USA - eDNA 3rd pass 37_C BE-Lig BY (version 2) (version 2) | ecosystem: Environmental > Terrestrial > Soil >... | reverse complement strand
TGGTGGTGGCCACCTGCGCCTGCTCTACTGGCAGGCCCCGGTCATCATGAACCCGCACCTGGCCAACGGCACCAAGGACTTCCACGCCTCGCGCGTCTGCCTCGAGCCGCTGGTCGACTTCGATGCCAACGCGGAGCCGGTCCTCTTCCTCGCGGCTGAGTGGCCGTCGCTCGAGAACGGCATGCTGGCCGAAGATGGTATGTCGGTCACCTGGAAGCTGCGCGAAGGTGTCAAGTGGCACGACGGCGAAGACTTCAATGCCGACGATGTCATCTTCACCTACGAGTACATCACCGACGAGGCAACGGCGACGACGACGATCGGTCGCTACATGACGATCGAGTCAATGGAGAAGATCGACGACTACACCGTCAAGATCAACTTCATCCAGCCGAACCCGGCCTGGTACGACCCGTTCTCCGGTGGTGAAGGTATCATCCTGCCCGAGCATGTCTTCAAGGATCACATGGGCCAGGAATCCCGCAACGCTCCGGCGAACCTGAACCCGATCGGCACCGGACCATTCAAGGTCACCGAGTTCCGACCGGGCGACACGATCCTCTACGAGATCTTCATGGACTACTGGGATCCAGGCAAGCCGAAGATCGACACCGTGGAGATGAAGGGTGGCGGTGACGCCGCTGGTGCCGCCCGCGCGGTCTGCCAGTCGGACGAAGCCGACTGGGCCTGGAACCTCCAGATCGAGCCGGCCATTCTGGCCGAGATCGAGTCGGGCGGCCTGGGTGAGATCGTTGCTTCCCCAGGTGGTGGCACCGAGCGTGTCATGATCAACTTCGCCAACCCGCGCGAAGAGGTCAACGGTGCGTTCTCCGAGCCGACCACGCAGCACCCGATCTGGTCGGATGTCCGTGCCCGCAACGCGCTCGCGCTGGCGATCCAGCGTGACACGATCGCGGAGCAGTTGTATGGCAAGGGTGGCGTGGCTGCCTCGAACCAGTACGACGAGCCGGCCAAGTTCATCAACCCGGATATCACCTGGGAGTTCAACCTCGAGAAGGCCCAGGCGCTCCTCGACGAGATGGGCTTCGCGGGTGGCGACATCCTCTTCCAGACGTCGATCAACACCGTCCGCCAGAAGACGCAGGAGATCATCAAGCAGGACATGGAAACGCTCGGTTTCAATGTCGAGATCAAGAGCGTCGACTCGGCGGTGTACTTCTCGACCGACCAGGGCTCGCCGGACACCTCCGGCAAGTTCTACGCCGACCTCGAGATGCACACCAACGGCCCGACGATCTACCCGGCAACCTGGTTCGAGCGCTACCGGACAGATGAGATCGCCGAGCAGGCCAACGGCTGGTCGGGATCGAACTACTTCCGCTACTCGAACCCCGAGTTCGATGCGATGCACGACCAGGTCCGCATTGAGATGGACCCGGACGAGCAGGTTCGACTCTTCCAGGACATGCTGGAACTCGTGACCGTCATCGACTACGTCGAGGTGCCGGTTGTCAACCGCACCGGTCTCGCCGCCAAGTCGAACAAGATCCAGGGCTACGTCGGTTCTCACTGGGCGTCCAACCCGGTCTGGGAGCTGAAGAACTGGACGATGTCGGAGTAATACCCGACTAGATGCTCGCGGCCACCTCGACTCGATCGTCGAGGTGGCCGCAATCCATTCACCCCATGATCCGCCAATCTTCGGGCTACTCGATTCGTGCCGCCATGCGTTCGTTGGTGAGTGTGAACCAAGGAGAGTGCGCCGATGGGCGATTCCCGCAATGCCGTTGAACAACTTCAGATCGATGTGCTGGCTGGTCGACTCACGCGCCGCGATGTACTCAAGCGCGGGGTCATGCTGGGATTGAGTGCACCGATCATCGCCGGCCTGCTGGCAGCGTGCGGTGATGATGATGACGACGGGGACGATACTCCGGCCCCGACGAATACGACCGGAACGAGTGCTCAGGCAACTGAAGCTCCAGACGACGAGGAAGAAGAAACTCCCGAGGCTGAGGCGACTGAAGCAGAGGCCGAAGAAGACGAATCTCCTGAGGCTGAGGCGACAGAGGAACCTGATGACGAGCCGGTTGCCGAGGCTGGCGGCGGTGGGCTGCTGCGACTACTGTGGTGGCAGGCCCCGACGATTATCAACCCGCACCTTTCGACCGGGACGAAGGACTTCGACGCCTCGCGCGTCTGCCTGGAGCCGCTGGCAGACTTCGACGTCGAAGGTGTCGGTATCCCGGTTCTGGCCGAGGAGATGCCGTCGCTCGAAAACGGTGGCGTGAACGAAGAGGGCACGCAGGTCACCTGGAAGCTACGGCAGGGCGTCAAGTGGCACGACGGCGAGGACTTCACCGCCGAGGACGTCGTCTTCACCTGGCAGTATGCGTCTGATCCGGCAACGGCAGCGGTCACTGTCGGCAACTTCGCGACGGTGGAGAACGTTGAAGCAATCGACGACTACACCGTTCAGATCACGTTCACCCAGCCGAATCCGGCCTGGTTCGACGTGTTCACTGGCCCGAACGGGATGATCCTGCCGGAGCACGTCCTGCGAGATTCAATCGGGGCCGGTTCACGCGATGCTCCGTTCAACCTCAAGCCAATCGGGACCGGGCCGTTCATGGTCCGTGAGTTCCGCGCTGGTGACACCGTCTTCTACGAGCGATTCCCCGATTACTGGGACGCTGGTAAGCCCTACTTCGACGAGGTCGAGATGAAGGGCGGCGGTGACGCTCCGGGCGCGGCCCGTGCCGTCGTCGTGACCGGCGAGGCCGATTGGGCCTGGAACATTCAGGTAGAGCCGGAGATCCTTGCGCAGATGGAAGGCGAGGGCGGACCTGGCAAGGTCAACACAACCCAGGGCGCAAGTGCCGAGCGCATGATGATCAACTTCGCTGACCCGAATACCGAGGTCGATGGTGCTCGGTCTGAACCGAGCACGCAGCACCCGATCTTCCAGTACAAGGAAGCCCGGGAGGCGATTGCGCTGGCGATTCAGCGCGACGTCATTGCCGAGCAACTCTACGGCCCTGGTGGACAGGCGACCTCGAACGTGCTCAACGCGCCGGCTCGGTTCATCTCGCCCAATACGAGTTGGGAGTTCAACCTCGATCGCGCCGCCGAACTACTGGCCAACGTGCCAGGCGCCGACGGGTACAACCTGCTCTATCAAACGTCGGTGAACTCGGTGCGTCAAAAGACGCAGGAGATCATCAAGCAGGATCTCGAAAAGCTCGGCTTCAATGTCGAGCTCAAGAGCGTTGACTCCGCCGTGTTCTTCGCGTCGGATGCCGGCAACCCCGACACGTACCCACACTTCTACGCTGACCTTGAGATGTACACCAACGGGCCTTCCAGCCCGTATCCGATCACCTGGGCAGACCGATTCCGCACGGACGAGATTGCATCTCAGGCGAACCAGTGGTCAGGGACGAACATCACGCGCTACAACAACCCTGAGTACGACAAGATCCACGATCAGGCGCGTGTTGAGCTTGATCCGGACCGACAGGTCGAGTTGTTCGTGGCGATGAACGACATGGCCGTCAACGACTTTGTCGAGATCGGTATCGTCTGGCGCAACGGCGTAACCTGTGTCGCTAACGACCTGACTGGCTACGTCGGGACGACATGGGCCAGTGATGTCTACGACATCAAGAACTGGAGACGCGACGAATAGCCTCTGAGTTAGTATCATTTCGCCGGTCGTGACGCAGGGGGTCATGACCGGCGATCATTCAACGACAATGCAGCGATCGATAGAACGGGTGACAGCGGACCGGCTGAGAAAGTGGTCCCTGAAACCTCCGGCCAGAATGGCTAGTGCCGTCCGGGCGGATAGTGCTATCATCTTCTGCATTCTCGAACGCGAACGTGGGTGTGCAGGGACGCCTATCTTGCCGCGAAAGCCAGAGCGTGGCGAGTCACTGATCTGGTGATTGAAGAACGATCGTCGGCAACCGGGTAATGGGAGGTAAGGAACAGGCAAGATGGGTCGATACATCATTCGACGGATCCTGACAGCGATCCCCACGTTAGTACTCATTTCGATGGTGATCTTCTCGATTCTCGCTCTCGCACCGGGCGACCCGCTTTCGGACCTGGCGCTGAACCCATCGGTTCCGCCGGAAGTTCGCCAGCGTATCCGCGAGAACATGGGCCTCGATGACCCGATCCCCGTCCAGTACGGACGTTGGGCGCAGTCGCTCTTCACCGGTGAGTTTGGCTACTCATACCGGACGCGCGCCCCAGTCATCGATCTGATCAAGCAGCGCCTCCCAACGACGCTGTACATCAGTGGTTTGGCGTTCCTCGTCAGTCTCCTGATTGCGATACCAATCGGAGTGCTCTCTGCGGTCAAGCAGTACTCGGTCTTCGACAATATCGCCACGACGTTGGCGTTCATCGGGTTCTCGCTACCGACCTTCGCGACAGGGCTGTTATTCATCCTGCTCTTCACGATCAAGTTAGACTGGTTACCATCGATATATAGATCTACAGTCGATGGGGACGGTCTTGGTGGTCTGTGGGAGCGGATACGCCAGGCGATCATGCCGGTGACAGTGCTGGCGCTCTTCCAGGCCGCGACGCTGATGCGCTACGTGCGCGCCTCGATGTTGGAGAACGTCCACCAGGACTACGTGCGAACGGCGCGCTCCAAGGGCCTGACCGAGCGGGCGGTGATTTCGCGCCACGCGCTGCGAAACGCGCTGATCCCGGTCGTCACGATCGTCGCGCTCTCACTGCCGGGCGTCATTACTGGTGCCGTCGTGACCGAGCAGATCTTCCGAGTTCCGGGCATGGGTGACCTGCTCATCTCGTCGATCCGCAACAACGACACACCGGTCGTGATGACGATCACATTCCTGTTCGCCGTCCTTGTCGTGATCTTCAACCTGGTCGCTGATGTCATCTATGGCGTCCTCGACCCACGGATCAAGTACAGCTAGAAGCGCGCGAACGCTCGTGCATTCTTGACGCGTGCAGAGAGGAAACGTAAATGGCAGAAGCCTCTGAAGTACGACCGCAGGCAGCCCCGAGTGCTGCTGCACTGGAACTCGGTAGCCTCCGAGCCAAGAAGCCTCGATCGCTCTGGAGCGATGCGTGGCGGCAGTTCCGCAAGCACAGGCTGGCCGTTGCCAGTGTCTTCGTCCTGATCTTTCTGACGCTCGCGACCTTGCTGGGTCCGTTCGTCTGGACGAAGGACATGGCGCTGATCGACTTCAGCCAGTCGACCCAGGGCGTCTCGCTGTCCCACCCGATGGGAACCGATGACCTTGGTCGCGACATCTTCGCGCGCATCCTCTGGGGTGGACGAATCTCGCTGGCTGTTGGCGTGGCCGCGATGGCTGTCGCGATTCTGCTCGGCACGATGCTTGGTGCGCTGGCCGGATTCTTCGGCGGCTTCACCGACTCGCTGCTGATGCGCCTGACCGACATGTTCATCTCGCTGCCGTCGCTGCCGTTGTTGCTGCTGACGATCTACCTGTTCCGTGACACGCTGCGCGACAAGATCGGCCCGAACCTTGGCCCGTTCCTGTTGATCGTAGGGTTGATTGGCGTCACGAACTGGATGCCTGTCGCCCGACTCGTGCGCGCCTCGTTCCTCTCCGTGAAGGAGAAGGAGTTCATTGAGGCCGCCAACTGCATCGGCGCGACCCGCTCGTCGATCATGTTCAAGCACATCATGCCGAACGTGCTTGGCCCGGTCATCGTCGCCGCGACCCTGGCGGTTGGTTCTGCGATCATCACCGAGTCGACGCTCTCGTTCCTCGGCCTTGGCTTCCCGCCGGATGTCCCGACCTGGGGGCAGTTGCTGAACACCTCGGTGAACTTCATGGAGATCGCGCCGCACATGGTTATCTTCCCGGCGCTGATGATCTTCCTGGCCGTGCTGGCCATCAACTACGTCGGTGACGGCCTGCGCGACGCGCTCGACCCGCGCAAGACCACCGGCTAATCTGGTCCCCGTGCCGGACCGCCCTCGGGTGGTCCGGCTTTTTTTGTGTGTTCGGACGTGATGCGTGACGCAAGAAGTGACGGAGGATGCTGTGCTGGGACTACAATGGCGCAACGTGCGTCACGCATCATGCGTCACGTGGCACGATGGGAGTGAGCGATGAAGCTGCGTTGTATCGAATGCGGCATGACATACGAACCGCGTGACACTCGAACGGCGTGCGAGTGCGGCGGGCTACTTGAAGTCGAACTGGTACCTGCTGACGTTACACGCGAGACATTTGACAGCAGGCTCGGCGCGCTCGATCACCCACTGCGATCCGGAGTCTGGCGGTTTCGCGAACTGATGCCCGATTTTCCTGATGATGTGATCGTCTCGAAACCAGAGGGCAACACCAACCTCTATCACGACGCCCGGCTCGACGACTTCGCTGGCGTCGAAGTCTGGTTCAAACACGAAGGCGAAAATCCAACCGGTTCCTTCAAGGACCGTGGGATGACGGTTGGCGTCAGCCACGCGAAGTGGGTAGGCGCGTCGATCGTCGCCTGCGCGTCAACCGGCAACACGAGTGCTGCCGTCGCGGCGTATGCGTCGGCGGCCGGACTGCCGTCGATCGTCTTCATCCCGGAAGGGAAAGTCTCGGCTGCCAAGCTTGGCCAGTCGATCGCCTACGGGCCAACAGTCATTCAGGTGCGCGGTGACTTCGATGCGGCGATGCGGATGGTGCAGGACGCAGCCGCCCGGCACGGCATCTATCTGTTGAACTCGCTCAATCCGTTCCGGCTCGAGGGTCAGAAGTCGATCGTGCTCGAAGCGCTCCAGCAGTTGCGCTGGAACATGCCCGACTGGATCGTCATCCCCGGCGGGAACCTCGGCAATACCAGCGCGCTCGGAAAAGCCCTGCGTGAGGCGATGTCGGCGGGACTCATTGACGTCATGCCGCGGATTGCTGTCTCACAGGCGGCTGGGGCAGCGCCGTTCTATCACGCGCACCAGACTGGCTTCAGCCAGTACGAGCCGGTCAGCGCCAGCACCGTCGCGACGGCGATTCAGATCGGTGATCCAGTCAACTACGCGAACGCCCGGCGTGTCGTCCTCGAATCGGAGGGTACCGTCACGATTGTCGATGACGCGGCGATCATGCAGGCGAAGTCGCGAGTGGACGGAGTCGGCATCGGCTGTGAGCCAGCCTCAGCAGCTGGTCTCGCTGGAATCCGGCGGCTCGTCAACGAAGGTGTCATCCAGCCAGGCGAACGGGTCCTCACCTATCTGACTGGACACCTGCTTAAGGACGGTGACGCCAATGCCGCCCTGTATATCGACGGCGAGGAAGGCGCATCGCGGATGATGGTGATCGACCCGACGCCGGATTCTCTCGATCGTGCGATGGAGCGAGTGCATGCAGCCATTTAAGGTCCAGGTAGCCGGATCGAGCGCGAACCTCGGACCGGGGTTCGATTGTCTCGCAATTGCGTTGTCCAGTTGGCTGCGAGTCAACGTCACGCCGAACGATACAGGCGCGATCCGCGATACGAACGCGTCTGATCTGCTGGGTGGCGCGAACCTCGTCATCGAGGCGATGCTGACGACTGCGTCGCGGCTTGGTGTCAGTCTGCCCGGTTGCGAGGTGGAGATCACGAGCGAGATTCCGGTTGCCCGCGGGCTTGGCTCGTCAGGTGCTGCGATCATCGGCGGCATTCTTGCGGCGGCGCGACTGGCTGGCGTGACGATCTCCGACGCCGACGCTATCGACATCGGCGGCGAGATGGAAAGTCATGCTGATAACGTCGCCGCCTCGTTGCTCGGTGGTGTGACCGCCGCGATGCGTGGCAGCGATGGCTACGTCGCGCGGCAGATCGCGAAGAGTTCGACCTGGCATGCGGTCATCTTCGTTCCTGACAACCCCGCCTTCACCGCCCAGGCGCGCGGTATCCTGCCACCTTCGATCCCGTTGGCTGATGCCGCCTTCAACGTCGGACGCTCTGCCATCCTCTCGCTGGCCTTTCGCGAGCAGGAACCGGCCCTTCTGCGCGAGGCGATGCAGGATCGCTTGCATCAGCCCTATCGTGCTGCGATCTTCCCACACCTCGATCCAGCGATTGCCGCCGCTCTCGACGCTGGAGCCGATGGCGCCTGTCTCTCCGGTGCTGGACCCTCTGTCCTCGCCCTCGCCCGTGCGGAGGTTGCCGATGACGTCGCCCAGGCAATGGCGGCCGCCGGCCTCGCGCACCGCGTGACAGGTAGCACGACGGTCCTGACCGTGCCAGAACGTGGGAGTTGGGTGGAGTAGACGCGTCGGGATTGGGGATTGGGGGGTCTCGAAATCTGCGCTCCCCAATGAGGCCGAACGTCGTTCAAGACCCCCAATCCCCAATCCCTAATCCCCAATCCCTAATCCCCAATCCCGACGCGTCACATTCCCCACCCCAATCCGTTATTGCTGGCAGGAGGGAACGGCGTGACCGACGACCGACTGCTGGAACGGGCACAACGAGGTGACCGGAACGCTCTGGATGAGTTGTGCCGCCGAGAGTGGCGGCCGATCTATGCGCTTGCGTACTCCGCGCTCGGGAACGCCCCCGAGGCGCAGGACCTGACACAGGAGGCGGTCCTGCGCGCGCTTAGATCGCTCCCGGCCTATCGGGCCACGGGCGCGCCCTTTCATGCCTGGCTGAAACAGATCGCACTCAACCTGGTTCGCGATGGATGGCGCAAGCGTCGCCACTCGACGATCCCACTCGACGATGCGCTGGAACTCCCGACGCATGAGGTTGGTCCAGAAGGACAGGCGTTGGCAGCGGACGAGCAGCGACGGCTGCTGGCGGCGCTGATGGCGCTTCCGACCGACTACCAGACGGTCATCCGGATGCGGCTGATCGATGGCTTGCCGGCTGCCGATGTCGCACGAGTGATGGGTCGTAGACCCGACGCTGTCCGTCAACTCCAGCATCGCGCCCTCTCCGCGCTACGAGCGTCACTCAGCGAGGAATCACGCCGATGAATGCCAACGACAACGACCGGGCCAAGCGGCTGGACGAATACATCGACGCACTCAACGCGGGGAAGCCAGCTCCCCCTGTGAAAGACGATGCTGAGTTGGCCGCCCTCTTCGCCACCGCGCGTGACTTCCACCGCCTGCGCGCCGCCGAAGCAGTGCGTGACGACGTTCCCTCTCGCCTGGCAGCCGCCCTTGCACGGGAGCTGCGGGCCGACCAGACACGCGAAACACGACGAATCGAGAGTAACGATATGAGCCAATATCGAGATGCATCGTCTAATGGAGCCATCAGACCACCATCGAGTGATGCAGCACCGTACGCCATCCCACATCGTCCGGAGCGTGGGCGTCAGTTCCTTCAGTTCGTTGCCGCGATTGCGGCGTTCCTCATCGTTGGGGTGATCTTGACGCAGGTTCTCGGTGGCCAGAATGGCGGCAGCCCGGACGGAGCGGTTGGTACTGATCCTGGAGGCACGCCAACAGAGCAAACCGAGTCAGCCTCCGACCTGACGACGCCGACGCATGAAGCAACTCCAGAGAGTTCATCGACGACCCCGGAACCGACTGCGACATTGGGTGCAGCGACGCCGGAAGCGACACAGGAGGTGATCGGAGGCGGCGAACCGACCGCGACGCCGAATCCTGATATCCCGATAATGGCGGTGCTCAGCCTCTCACTCGACTACGTGACCTGCGAGGACACCGTCATCGCCTATGGCATCAACTTCGAGCCCGACTCGACCGTCACCATCTACGGTGGACAACTGATTGGAAACAACTTCGCACCAGTCGTAGACGAGCATGCGGTCGATAGCGACGGACGTTTCGAGGTCGAACTCAACCTGTCCCGCATGATCAGCGAGTGTGGCGGTGGCGATGCGCAGCGCGAAGGGAGTCAGTTCCGGTTGAGTGCCAGCACTGGCAGCGCACTCTCGAAGGATGGCATCGACGCGGATGGACCAACGGCGATGACAGTCCTGACCTTTTCCCGCGACGTCCCGGAGTCGGTGAAGCTGCGACCACCGTATCAGTACTGCGGCGTCGAAGTCATGTTGAACGAGAGCATGCTGGGTGAGGCAAGCGAACCGGACATCCTGGCGCGCGAGTGCTTCATTCAGGCGGCGAGAATCGGTGGCTACGCGGCGGAGTTCGTCAGCCACCAGCAGACGATCGAAGGCGACATCGTAACCTACATCTACCGTTCGGACGGTACTGGGAACGTTGAGCTATTCGTCGACAGCACTCGTGACCAGTTTGGTTCGTCAGCCTGGACGGTGACGACATGCAGCGGTGCGTCATACGGAGACGAAATGTCCGGCTGGGACATCGAGTTGTCTGGCTGCGGTGAGGCGGAACCGATCACTTAGCGGTCGTCACCTGAATCCGGCTCTGGTAGAATGGCAGGTCGGCGCGACATGGGTCGCGTCGGCCTGTACATCTTATTTACCTTTCTGCGTCGCCGTAGCGGTGGGTTGCGCAACCCCACCCAACCCGAGCGCCGCGAACCCGATGGAAGGAGTCATGCGTTGCGCGAGCACGCCTCTGAACCCCGAGACTACGAAATGATGGTCGTTATCGCGCCGACAGTCGGTGAAGAAGGACTGGCGGGCGCGATCGAGCGCGTCTCCGGCCACATCACCGGCCAGGGCGGGACCGTCTCCTCGACTGTCAGTGAGAACCCGTGGGGCCGCCGCCGGCTGGCCTACCAGATCAATGACCACCGCGACGCCTTCTACGTCCTCTACCGCTTCATTGCCCGCGCCGAGTCGATCATCGAGATCGAGCGCGAGATGAAGCTGGACACCAACATCATCCGCTACCTCGTGGTACGGTACGATGAACTGACCGAGCACGAGGAGCGACCGCCGCGGCAGCAGCAGGGCGATGGCCCGGGTGGCCCGTCGTTCCGGCGACCCCGCACGGACGCTGCGCCAGCCGAGGCACCAGCCGCGACGGCTGAGGCCGAAGAGAGCGCACCACCTGCATCGACCGACGAGCCGGAGGCTGCGGAGACGGAGCAGGAGTAGATGCAGTTCGCGGCATGTCGCTCGGTCGATACGACCTGCGCTTGCAGTTGCTGGAGCATGGAGTAGGAGAGCGTCATGTCGCGTGGATTCAGTCGCGTCGTTCTGGTTGGTAATCTCGGTCGAGATCCCGAGATGCGTTACTCCCAGAATGGCACGCCGATCACCAACTTCACCATCGCGGTGAATCGTCGTCGTCGCGGCATGGACGGCAACTTCGTCGATGAGACCGACTGGTTCCGCGTGACGTTGTTTAGAAACCTGGCTGAGACTGCGGCTGAGTGGCTCAAAAAGGGGAGCAAGGTGCTCGTCGAGGGCCAACTGCAAATACGCACATATACCGGCCAGGACGGTATCGAGCGAACGTCGGTTGATGTGTTGGCGGACAACTTCATGAATCTGACGCCTCGCGATGACATGGGCGGCGGCGGTGGGTACCAGCCATCAGCTGGCGGCTACCAGCAGCAGTCCGGCGGCGGACGCCAGGGCGGATACGACGATTCCTACCAGGGCGGTGGCGGCGGCCGAGGTCCGGCCCAGCAGCAGCAGGGCGGCCGGCAGCAGGGGCCGCGCGACGATGACTTTGACGATCTGGATGATGTCCCGTTCTAACCAATTGCGGGACAACCTGTTACAAGAACTGAGGGAGATAGAGACACGTGGCTGAAGAGCGAACTGAACAGTCTGGTGGCGACAGCGCGCCACGTCCTCCGCGCCGATTCGGCGGTGGTGGCGGTGGCCGCTCGTTCCCGCGCCGCAAGGTCTGCGGCTTCTGTGTCGATGGCATCAAGCACGTCGATTACAAGGACGTTCCGCGCCTGCGCCGCTTCATCTCGGATCGCGGGATGATCGAGCCGCGCCGCAAGACCGGCACCTGCGCTAAGCATCAGCGCTCGCTGACGACGGCGATCAAGCGTGCCCGGCACCTGGCGCTGCTGTCCTTCACCGAAGGTGGTCGCGAGCCGCGCGACCGTGGTGGACGCGATCGCGATCGTGGGCCGCGCGGTGGTGGCCGCTTCGGGCGTGACCGCTTCGAAGGTGGCGATCGCCCGCGATTTGGTGACGGTGATCGACCGCGCTTCGGCGAGGATCGCGGTGAGCAGCGCGCACCACAGGCCCCTGCCACCGAATCTGGTTCGACTGAGTAGTCACCGAGGCCAGCATTGCTTTCGGGCGGGCTGGCCTCTCGCGTGTCCGCTAGCGTTGCCGAATCGCGCAATGTGCGCATGATATCCGCGGGCACTCCGACAGGAGCGAGAATCGTCGCATGATGGATCGAATCCGTAGCCGAGTCCGGCCCGACGCCGGCAGACCAGCGATCGCCCGCCAACGGCGAACATCGCGCCGTGAACGCGAGTTGCAACAACGCCGGCTCCTCTATATTGGAACTGCCGTCGTTGGTGTGGTGGCCGTCCTGATTCTGGTCGGTGGAGCGGCCTACCAGTACTACTTCCTGCCGCGCCAGGACCTGGCAACGGTCAACGGTGAGGCGATCGAGCGACGGGACTACTGGAAGGTGCGCCATCTCCAGTTGAACCAGGAGATCGCGCAGCTCTCTCAGCAATATCAGTTCGTTCCCGCCGAGCAGCAGCCTCAGATCCTGGAACGTATCCAGGCTGCTGCGGAGGAGATGGACGACATCGAGGGCGCACCAATCGCGTCCGACACGCTGGCGGCGATGGTGGACGACAAGCTCGTCCTCCAGAGCATCGATGATCTCGGCATCACCGTTAGTGACGCTGAGGTTGACGAGTTCATCGCCGAGCAGTTCGCTCCGGCGCCATTGACCGAGCCAACGCAGACACCGACCGCTGAGCCGACTGCTGCTGCATGGGCAACCCAGACGTCCGAAGCCCGCGATGCTGCCGCCACCCAGACAGCGGCCGCGTCACCAACCGCCGACGCCTCACCATCTGCTGAAGAAACAGCCACGGTCGATGGGACGACGACACCTGAGGCGACCGAGACCGAGGAAAGTGACTCGACCGAAACCGCCGTCGTCGATCCGACGACGACGGTGGAGGCTGAAGGTACGCCGACCACCGAAGGCACGCCGGACGCAGATGGTTCACCCACCGTCGCGCCGACGACGACACCGACGCTGAACGCGGACGATGCCCGCGCGACGAGCGAGTCCACCTTCCGGCAATTCGAGACGAACTTCCTCAATCCGGCCGACATGAGCCGCAGCGACTACGAGCGTCTGATCGCACGGCCATCGGTGGCTCGAACGAAGGTTGCTGAACTGCTGATCGGACAGGTTCCGGCGCGTGCCGAGCAGGTCCACGCCGTTCACATCCTCGTTGCCACAAGCGATGCCGCGCAGGAAGTTATCAATCGCATCAACGGTGGTGAGGATTTCGCCGACGTAGCCCGTGAGGTGAGCACCGACACCGGCACAGCCGGGACCGGTGGCGACCTCGGCTGGTTCCCGCGTGGAATCATGGTCGATCCATTCGAGGAAGCGGCCTTCAGTCTGGAAGTCGATCAACTCTCCGAGCCGGTCCAGTCCGAGTTCGGCTGGCACATCATCAAGGTGCTGGAGAAGGAAGACGACCGCCCGATCGCGCTGGCCACCCGGGAGCAGTTGCAGAACGGCGTCTTCGTGGACTGGCTGAGCGAGCGACGCGCCGAAGCCGATATCGAATCCGACACAAACATGCCGCAGTTGGAGACGAACCAGTCTCAGCAGGACGTCTTCCAGGCGCCACCTGAGGCTCCGGTGCCGCCAACGGCAACGACCGCACCATCGCCTACTCCGGAAGAGGAGAGCGAGACGCCTGAGGCCGATGGTACCGAGCAACCTGAGGTAACTCCGACGCCATAACCCAGAACATCGCGGGGTCAGACGGCCCCGCGATGTTGCTTCCGGCTACCGGCGTGCCGTGCGAGAATCAACCACGTCTGACCTGCGGAAACCGCACCATCGCCGGCATCTCCGGGATCGCCGGCAGGCTGGGTTCGGCAATCGTATGGCACGGTGAACGATCGATGGCGGAACAAGGCCCGAGATCAACCGATGATCGCCACGGCAGCCAGCCGGGCGGCGTTGAGCCAGGTCGCCAGACCAGCAGTGCGTCGACCGTCGGACGCGACGAATGGCCTGCGTCGGCCAGTTTTGGCTGGCTGGTCGGCACGATCCTGCTGTTGTTGTCAGCGGCGGCAGTCGCTCTACTCGTCATTCGTGTTCCCGCATCGAGCGGCGGGCAGCGGATCGGCTGGATCGTCCTGGCGACCGCGTTGACCGCGCTGACGATCGGGATTGCCATCCTCCTCCGTGCGCTACCCACACTGCGTTACCGCCTCACAGACGAAGCGCTGGTTGTCGAGTGGATCGGGGACCGGCGCGTCGTACCGTACGATGACATTGGCGACGTCACCTTCGAACCACACCAGCCGCTTCGCCTCGGTCGGTGGGAACCGTTCTGGCCCGGCTACTATGTCGCAACTGTCCGAACCCCCGGCGGCACCTGGCATACCTGGGCGACCCAGGAGCCACGGCGTCGCGTTCGGATTACGACGTCACGCGGTATCGTCGCCATCTCACCAGAGCGCCCGGTTCGTTTCGTCGCTGAACTCGAACGGCGCATGCGCGCAAGCGACAATCCAGTCGAGATCATCACGACCCCGGCGCCGCCTGTTGAGCGCGACCCTGTTGTACCGTCGCCTGTCGAACCGCCGCGATCCATATCCCAGCCTCACCCAAGCCGAACGCGACCGCCAGCCCGCACTCGACGCCAGAGTGTGTCTCCAGGGGGATGGGTTCGTACCGCTCGTGACCTGTTCCGCGACCAGCTGCTGGCCGACCAGATATCGTCGGGGCTCGTCGCCGTTGGTGTCGTCCTGCCGGTCCTGATGGTGGCATATCTGTATAGTCAGTATGAAGGGCTGCCTGCGCAGATTCCGGTTCGCTGGGACGCAAGCGGCGATGTCGCCGAGTTCACATCGGCAAGAGGCGTGTGGCGGTTCCCGAGGATCGCGGTCATACTGCTTGTCTTCAATACGGCCCTGGCGACATTGCTTGTCGCGGTCGATCGCTACCTTGCGCGAATGCTTCTGGCTGCGATTCCGTTGACGCAGGTACTGCTGTTCATCGCGCTGGTTCGTGCCGTCTCCTGATCCCGCAGCGCGGCTCAGGAAAGTTGGTGGCTGCTATACTGGCGAGACGGGATGGCGCTGGGTCTTTCGGGTAAGGCTGGGAAAACGACGGAGATCTGATGGCCAATAGCATCACCGTCGGAAGAGTCCTGTTGCTGTTCGTCGCGATTGCGATGATCTACTCCGGCGACTACTGGACGATCGTCATTGCCGGAGCAATGATCGGCGCGATTTTCGCCGGTGACGGACTCGACGGTTGGGTCGCGCGACGACGAAACTCCTCATCTAAACTTGGTGCCGTCCTCGACATCGCGGGTGACCGCGTCGTCGAAAATGTGCTCTGGGTCATCTTTGCCGAGATGCAGATGGTTGGTGTCTGGGCACCGCTTGTCGTGCTGACCCGCTCGTTCGTCGTTGATGTGCTCCGTTCGGTGGCCCTGACCGAAGGCAAGACAGCCTTCGGCGATACCACGATGGCGCGCTCGAAAATCACCTGGTTCCTGACGGCTTCACGATTCAGCCGGACGGCCTACGGTTGGTCGAAGGCAATCGGTTTCGTCTTCCTCGCCTGGATGGTTGCCTGGCGTCTGCCCGATGCTGATGGCAGGTTCCTGGACACCTTCCTCGACTTTCAGGGCGTCCGTGCCTTCGGCTGGCTGACAGTCTATGCGTCGGTAGCGCTGTGTGTCATTCGTGGCCTGCCGGTCATCTGGGACGCGATGTACTACCTGCGCGAAGAAGACAAGCCAGTCCAGGCTGCACGAGAAACCGGATCGATGCTGACAACGGAGCGGACCGAGCGTGGCGAACCGGCCTGAATCCGTACGTGCGCGACCCCCGGCGCCTAAACCAACGCGACGTCAGCGACTCGGTGCACTGTCGGCTCGTGTGGCCTCACACATCACCCGTATCGTCCCACTCCGCGCTGGATACATGTTCTGCGACCGCGTCGGCGATCTCCTCTACTGGCGGTCGCGGCGTTACCGCGTCAACGTCATCGAGAACCTGCGCCATGTCTACGGAGATTCCCTCGGCGAGTTGATGCTGCGACGCAAAGCCCGGCAGGTCTTCCGGGTATCGGCGCGCAATTTCTGGGACCTGACTCGTGTTCCACACCTGACGGTCCGGGACTTCGACCGGATGGTTCGGCTGCCGGTCAACGACTGGAGCCTGCTCGACCGGGCCCGTGAAGAGGGGAAGGGCGGCATCATCCTGACCGCCCACCTTGGCGCGTTCGATTTCGTCGGGCAGACGCTGTTCATGCGTGGCTACAGCCCGCTGGTACTGACCTCTCCGACCGTTGGGGAGTTCGTCTACGCCGCCGTTAGCTATCTTCGCCACAGCCAGAACGCCCCGTTGGAAGACATCTCGCCGGCCGCGATCCGGAGGACATTGCGCGTGCTGTTGAAGGGCGCCTTCATCGGTATGGTCGCCGACCGCGATTTCACCGATAGTGGCATTCCAGCGCGATTCTTTGGCGTCGAGACGACGCTGCCACTCGGGCCGGTAAAACTGGCACGTGTCTCAGGCGCGCCGATTCTGCCTGTCTTCGCGATGCGCGAGGACGACGGCGGGCGCGACCAACGCTATGCGTTCCACATCCTGGACCCGGTCTATGTTGCGAAGACCGACGACGAAGACGCTGACATCGCCGCTGGTATGGAGCAGTTTGTCAGCATCCTTGAGCAGGGAATCACGATGGCTCCCGAGCAGTGGGTTATGTTCCAGCGCGTCTGGGACGATGAACGTCCACGACGCAAGCAGATGCTCAAACGGCTTGCCGCTGCTTCGGCAGCGCGGAGGGCCGCCGCCGAAGCAGCCAGTCAGGCGACGAGTCAGTCGGCGGTGCCGACTGTGGAGCAGCCAACGGGTAGCGAGCACCGGCCGGTTGCTCCGGCCGGTGTCGACGGCGAGGGCTAGCGGTAGTTCACGAACTGAAGTGGGACAGGATAGTCCGCTTCCTTCAGCGCCTGAATGACCATCTGCAGATCGTCGCGGTTCTTGCCCGAAACGCGAATCAGATCGCCCTGAATCTGCGGCGTCACCTTCTTGAACTCCGACCGGATCCGCTTGGCGATCTCCTTGGCAAGATCGTCGTTGAGTCCCTGGCGTAGTTTGACGACCTGGCGAACGCGGCCACCGCTGGCAGGTTCTTCCTCCTGGTAGTCGAGGATCTTAAGTGAGAGATTTCGGCGAACGAACTTGCTCTCCAGGATGTCCTTGACTGCTCGCAGCGACATCTCGGTGTCGGTGTTGATGACGAGTTGGGTGTCGTCTTCCTCGATCGTCGTCTTCGAGTCTTTAAGGTCGTAGCGTGTCCCGACGTCACGCATCGTCTGGTCGACTGCGTTGCGCAGTTCCTGCCGATCAAACTTCGAGACGACGTCGAATGAGTTCTGTGATGCCATGTCGTACTGACTCCCTCCTGCATGTTTTCGACCGTAAGGATAGGAAAGCCGGACGGTTCGCACAACGGCGCCTAACGTGCGGCGACTGGACACGGCATGTTCGTTGCGGTACAAGAACAGATACGGCAATCTGGCCGCGTAGATAGATGGGAGAAGTGGATGGCAGACAAGCGACCGCTCTCGATCGAATACTGCACCTCCTGAGGTTACCTCAAGAAAGCCGCCAGTCTGGCGGAATCACTGCTCGACGAGCACAGCGACAAGATCCAGAACGTGACCCTGATCCCCAGTAGCGGGGGTGTTTACGAGATCACGTTCGGCGACACACTCATCTACTCCAAGAAATCGACAGGCAAGTTCCCAGAACCGGACGACATCGTCGCGTCAGTCGCGACGGGGTAGTTCGTTCTTTTCGCACGCGAAGCGACGGGCGCTGATCTTGATCGGCGCCCGTCGTGTTTATCGCTGCCAAAGTTGGGACCAGAGCGGGATCAACCATCCACAGTCATCTCTGGTAGGCTGTGGCGGTACGGTCGGCGAACCCTGCCGCGCGATGTGGCACCAATCCGAGACGCCGTGGTGTAGACCATGACGCCCTCGTGATCGTGCGTGCCGGTTGATACTGGAGCAATTGACGAACCCGAGGATGTGTCGGAACGTGTATTGTCGTCGTCTGGTCGTGAGTGTAGTCATTCTCCTCGTTGCGTCTCTCCTCCCGTCGTCTCCCGTATCTCCGCGTCTGACCGACGCCGCGCAGGCTGATATCTGCGCCGCTCCACTCGATCAGTATGTGATGGCTCCAGATGACCGCATTGTCCGCCCCGAGTCGATCGAGCGCGTCGATGTGAATGGGGGACGCGTCGATCAGCCAGAGGGTCTGCTGGCCGCCGGTGGTGCTGTGACGCGAATCGAGCGGACCGAGAGCGGCGATCCAGCAATCGTTCTCGACTTCGGCAAGGTCGTCAGTGGCCGAGTTGTGCTCGCGACCGCTGCATCGAATCAGCCACCGGTCCGTCTTGCCGCCAGTGAGTCGCTCCACTTTCTCACGCGGGACGGCGACGTCGTCTGGGGCGATCAGCGCAGTTATGGCTGGCAACCGAACCGCACAGGCGACAACTTCCGTTCCGGCCAACTTACCTTTCGTTATCTGATGATCTACCTTGCCGGGAACGGGTTCGTCGACATCGACAGTGTCGTACTCGAATTCACCCCATTCCTCGGTACGCCGGACACCTATGCAGGCTGCTTCGAGTCCAGCGACGACCTGCTCAACCGCATCTGGTACTCCGGTGCCTACACGCTGGAGTTGAACACGGTCGGGACCGCGGACGGTGACTGGCTGGTGCTCGATGGTGCCAAGCGCGATCGCGCCGTCTGGATCGGCGATCTGGCGGTCGCGGCTCGGATGGAGTACGCGACGCACAACCGGCCGGTCGGCATCCGCGACTCGCTGGCGTCGATGGCGGACCTGCAACGAACTGACGGCACCATCCCGCCGTCGTCCTTTCTCGATCACACGTTGATCCTCTACGACTACTATGCGTGGTGGGTCGTCGCCTTCGCCGAGTACGTGCTCTATACCGGAGATACGACCTTCGCGAGCCAGTATTACGGGCACATGCAGCGCCAGCTCGAATGGTTCACGACCCGGATCGGTCCGAACCGCCTGATCGTGAAAGATGCCGGTATCGAGTGGGCGTTCTCGCTGGGCCGCAACGGCGAGATCACCTATACGAACGCGATCTACTACCACGCGCTGCAACGTGCCGCTGATCTGGCGACCTCGCTCGGTCGTGGAAGCCACGCCGACGTCTGGCGCGGACGTGCCGAGGTGATCAAGTCGGCCATCAATGATCGACTCTGGGATGAGGGTCGTGGCGTCTACGTCGATTCCGATCTCGACCGCAGTCACATTCCGCAGGATGGCAACGCGCTGGCCGTCCTATATGGCATCGCGTCGCCGGATCGCGCCGGTCGCATCCTGGACTACCTCAAGCGGATGATGTGGACTCCGTTCGGATCGACGACGGTCGATGTCGCCTATGGCCATCACCAGATCCATGACAAGCGAATCTGGCCGTTCATCGGCTACTTCGAAGTCGAAGCCCGCTTCGAGGCCGGTGATACGGCCAGCGCCTACGAACTGATCCGGCGCCAGTGGGGACACATGCTCGGTTCCGACCCTGGCTCAACGATGTGGGAGTGGATGCAGGCCGATGGGACGATCGAGAATGGGTTCGCCAGTCTCGCCCACGCATGGTCGGGTGGGGTGACGGCGTCGCTGACCGAACGCACGCTTGGCATTACGAGGACCGGTCCACAGTTCGCGACCTTTGACGCAGTTCCGGCACCCGGCGACCTTGCCTGGGCTCGTGGGCGCGTGCCGACGACGCGCGGCAACATTGACGTCAGTTGGCAGATGCAGGACGGTGTCTTCAACGAAACGCTCGTCGTCCCGCCTGGAACGACGGCGCGTGCTGGAGTGCCGCTGCTCGGCGAACTGACGGTGGTCGTCGTCGATGGTCGAGTCATCTGGGACGGGCACCGTCCATCGGCGAACGGGGTGACGTCGGATGGCCGCTATGTCTACATCAACCTCGGGGCCGGGACGCACCAGTTATCGTCGATGTCGAACACCTACTTCTTTCCTGAAACCGGCCTGACCCTGAGGGGGACGTTCAAGCAGTTCTGGGATCGCAGTGGTGGTGTCGCGGTGTTTGGATACCCGTTGACGCAGTTGACCGAGCGACAGGGCATTCCAACGCAGTACTTCGAGCGGCAGCGGTTCGAGTACCACGCTTCCAACGCCGGCACACCGTACGAGGTGTTGCTGGGCCTGCTGGGAACTGCCGAGGCGAAGGATCGTGGGCTGCTGGACACGGAGCCATTCCAGGTCGCACCAATCGACCCCGACCAGGGGTGTCACTACTTCCGTGAGACCGGACATAACGTATGCGATGGGTTCCGAACCTATTGGCAGGCGCATGGTCTGGAACTGGGTGATGAGGGCATCTCGTATCGAGAGTCGGTCGCGTTGTTTGGGCTGCCGATCTCGGAAGAGTTCATTGACCCGGACACGGGGTTTACGATCCAGTACTTCGAGCGATCGCGTTTCGAATGGCATCCGGATTATCAGGAGCCGTTCCAGGTTCTGCTGGGGCGGCTTGGGTCAACAATGGCGGATCGCCATCTGTTTGGACGCTCACATTATCAACTCGTCGTTCCCGGACCGATCCCGTAGGCGGCGTTTGACACGTATCTGACTTCAGCGCATGATCGCGGCACCAGTCATGCTGCCGCGATAGTTGACGCTTCGACAGGAAGCGGGCGACGATGTCAGATCCATTCTCGACATTTGCCACCGGATCATCGTTCGAGACGGACCGTTTGCGTGCGTCTCTGCGGACGGTGCTCGACCCAGCGGCGGCCGATCGCGCTGCTGAGCGGGTCCAGCGTGCCCTGGATCAGTTGGCTGCCTTGCGGGAATTGTCCTCGATGCTCAGCCGTGCCCGCTACCTCGCACGGATCAGTTCGCGATTCCGGACATCCCGGATACCGAACGAAATCTCGGACCGGAGCGCGATCGCGCTCATTGCGCATGTTGGCCTCGGCGTCGATGGTGAGCGGCTTGAGGATGGATTCGGGATCGACGGTGTCGAACTCGGTCGGGACTTGCTCGATGCGCGCCAGCAGTTCGCCGATACGTCGATAGCCGCCTGCCGAGAATCAGCCTGGCAGATCGGCCGATATCGTGACCCGTCCCTGCCTGCAACCGACCGCGTCAGCCTCCTCTCGCATCTTCAGGGATGCGAAAGCTGCCGGAACGCACTCGCGGCGGCGCAGCAGGCCGATGCCGCGTTGCTGGCGGCAATCGAGCGCGAGGTGGAGGCGCTTCCGCCACGTGCCGTATCCAGCGGCACGAACTGGTCCGCCCGGCTCGGTCCGGTCGCGTTCGCCGGAGGAATCGCTGTGCTGGCGGTGGTGGTCCTGTTGGGGGCGTCGTTCGTCAGCGGGCTGTTTCAGTCCCCGTCCGAACCCGTGCCACTCTTCGATGGCGAGCAACGCTCGGTCGAGCCACTTGATGGCTGGTTGCTCCAGGTTTCGCCAGTCGGGTTCCTTGAAGCGGTCAATCTCGCGACCGGATACAAACGTGGACTGGACAGCGGTGACTCATCCGGCGGGTTCTCGCCGCTTTATCGGGTGAGCCGGACGCACATCGCGGCCTGGCGACCTTCGGACGGCCAACGGGAGGATGCGTTGACGATCGGACGCATCGGCGAGCAGTTCAGCTATCGAATGACCTGGAATCGGCAGTTCGTGTACTGGTATCCGTCAGGCTGGCTCGATGATGACACGTTGCTGATTGTCAAGTCGCCGGACCACATCCCCGGTGAAACCGAGCGCTCCTATGTCGAGCGGTTGACGCAGGAGAGCCGGTTGGTCGCGTTCGATGCCAACACCGGACACGAGACAGTTCTGTTGACCGGCAACGTGTCGGCGGCGTTCCCGTCGCCGGATGGGTCGATGCTGGCGATCTATCAGCCAATCGACCATCGCTGGCCGGCTGCGACGCTTGAACTGCGACCGGTCGACGGAGGGTCCGTCGGTGATCCAGTCATCAGGATCGAAAATCGTGTCATTGGAGATGGGGTTTGGCTGGCGGACAGTTCCGCCTACGTCGCAACCGTCATTGCCGACAGCGCGATCTCCCATGACGACGCAAGGCAGGCTCGAACACTGACTGCCCATGGAATCGATGAGGTTGCGCTGGAGCGGATCGATGGCGACGGCGGCCGAACCCGGTTGTTGACGACGACTGTGCCTGAGTCGATCGTTCCGCTCGTCTCGACGCCAGATGGCCGTTCAGTGGTGTATCAGGTTCGTATTGATCCAACAGATCGCACGTTGAGCCGGGCGTCGGATTGGCGCTGCTACCGGATCTCCGTGACGGGTGGCGATCCGGTGTTGCTTGCCTCCGGGACATCGCCTGAGCGCGTCTTCCGACCGACATGGTCGCCCGATGGCTCCACGATGATCCTGCCGGTCGCACGCGCATTCCCGCTTGCACCCGACGCGTCGCTCGATCAACCGGTCAATCCAAACGCATCGACGTTACTGGTGTTCGGGCCGGACTGGTCTCCGGGCGACCGCGACGTGACTCGCTACAGCAGCGGACGCGACCTGCACGGCTGGCTTCCATCGGATGCGTTCGACGTATCGACAGCTGCGAGGACGTCCGGAAGCCGCTCGCTTGCGGCGGTGTCACCAGATGGTGTCGCACTCGATCAACTGCGGGTCGGTGGCGCGGCATCGGAGAATGGAGCGTACGTGCTGGTCAACGACGCGCAGTCTGGCGTTCCGCTGGCGTGGAGCGCGGCGGGCGAACGTCCACGCCGGTTGATCGATGGGGCAACCGATCGAACATGGTTCAACAATGGCACGGTTACAATGGCGGTCGTCTCCGAGCAGGACGGCCAGCCTGGCAGCCGGATTGTTCTCAACGCCGCGGATATCACGCGCTCGGCAGCCTACCTCGACTACCGATACTACGATCCTGCTGTCATCGGAGGGGCAAGTGACCGGCGCTATGCGCTTCCGCTCGTCGCCCCGACCGGTTCGATCGTCTCATTCTTTGTCATTGATGCGCTCGATGGCGAGATTGCGCTCTGGCTCGATGACGGCACACAGCCAGCCTTCGGAATTGGCTCCTGGGAGTTCCCAGCCGAGAGCGGGGTTACTCCACGCGTCGTTGCGGAATGGGTCTCGGCCGATACGCTCCTCGTCGCCGTTCCCTCTGATTGGCGCGATGGTGTGCCGACGACAAGTACGCTCGTTCGCCTGGTGGTCGGCGTTGACGGTGTGCATCGTCTGGATGAGTTGACCCAACTCTCGACGGTTGGCTCATCGGCTGGTATCGAACTCGTGGAGTTCTCACTGAGTCCGGATGGAGCCGAGATCGCGTACCGTCTGCGCCAGATTGATAGTGACGGAGATGCGGAGGACACGCTGCACGTCGCGTCGACTGACGATCTGAGCCGTGCGATCGAAATCGAGCGGGGTGGCCGGGGCGAGGGCCTGCTCTGGTCGCCGGACGGTGAACTGGTGATTGCGATCTCGCGAGGTCGTGTCGCCAGTTATGAGCCGGATGGCCGTAGCCGGGAGTATCTCAGCCCTCGGGGCGTCGTTGCGACAGATCCGGTCATCGTTGGCCCAGACCTGTGGTTCAACGGTGCGGACGATCACGACACACGCATCTGGACAGTTTCGCTCGACGAGCCGTAGCGTTGCCGGGCGAACAAATGGGCCGCATACTGCCCGCCAACGTCGCATCAGGTGGGAAGAAGGGAATCGGGCATGGCACGACCGCTGAAGGTGGGCTTCATTCTTCCGCAGATCGAGGGGCGCCGGGCCGGTACAACGCCGCGCTGGTCGGAAATCCGCGAGATGGCCGAGGTGTCAGAGCAGATGGGGTTCGATTCGCTCTGGGTCGTCGACCATCTCCTGTATGGCTTTGGTACCGAGGAACCGGTTCGCGGCATCTGGGAAGGTTGGTCGCTACTATCAGCACTTGCCGCCGTGACGACGAAGCCTGAACTCGGCACGCTGGTCGTCTGCACCGGGTTCCGCAGTCCGGCGCTGCTGGCAAAGATGGCTGACACGGTCGACGAGATCAGCGACGGTCGGCTGATCCTTGGCCTCGGTGCTGGCTATTTCCAGCGTGAGTACGATGCGTTCGGCATCCCATACGACCATCGCTTCAGTCGCTTCGAGGAAGCGATCGAGATCATCGCCGGATTGCTCCGCGATGGTGAGATCGACTACGAAGGGAAGTTCTACTTCGCACGGGAATGTGAACTGCGACCGCGTGGACCACGACCCTCCGGCCCCCCGATCATGATCGGCACGCGTGGCGAGAAGATGCTGCGGCTGACCGCGAAGCACGCTGATAGCTGGAATGGTTGGTTGGCACGCGGAGACAATCGGCCGGCTGCAATTCCGCCGCTGCGCGCTGATGTCGACGCCGCCTGCGCGGACGTTGGTCGCGACCCGGCGACCCTCGAGCGAACCGCGACCGTCTTCGTTGACCCGACCGATCAGGCCGCCCAGTCGAGCCGAGGACCAGTCAGCGGCACACCCGAGGAGATCGCACGAACGCTGGCTGCCTTCGCCGACGAAGGCATCACTCATATCCAGATTGCTTCAAAGGTCACGAACGTCAAGGGGCTGGAGCCATTTGTGCCTGTCCTTGAAGCCCTAGATCGCATGTAGAACTCCTAATCCCTCAATCAAGCCGCTGTGGGCGACATCGTGATGTCGCCCTTCGTCTTTCATCTGAAGGCATCGGAAGGGGAACACGGCGTCGCTGTGATGTCGCCCGTACCGGATTGCGCCGGGACGGATTGATTCACTGGGAAGGGGCTATCTGGAACGCGTGACATTTGCAACCTGCTCAATGTTTCACGTCGGACGTTCCGTTTGTGTAGCATATGTCCGATGAGAGCGATGAGTAGCGTCAAGTTGATCCGCCTGCTTGGAATCGTTCTGCTGCTGGCGGGTCTTGTCGCCTGCAGTGGGCCGGACTCCGGCGACTCGGAAACCGCGACCAGTGAGGCCGGCAGTGGAAGCACCGCCAGTGCTGATTCGGCCATCCCGACATCCTCCGGTGATCCACTTCCAACCGACACGACCGGTGCGACGCAGGGGACCGACCAGCCCGTCGACACGGCGACGACGACCGACACCGTCCCGGAGACCGCGACGAGCGAAGTACCGGCAGTTGCAACTGAAACGCCGACGGTTGAGCCGACCCCGACCCGGCAAGTCGATACGTCCGGAGCATTGCTGCCGAACAATCGCATCCTCTCGTACTACGGCCACCCGAACTCGACGGCGATGGGTATTCTCGGTGAGTTCTCCAAGGAAGAAGTCCACCGGCAACTTTCCGAGCAGGCCGCCGAGTATGAGGCCGTCGATCCGACACGTCCGGTCATTCTCGCGTTCGAGTTGATTGCGACGGTTGCCCAGCCCCATCCTGGTGAGGACGGCACCTACGTCGCCTACACCGGCGACGAGATCATCCAGGAGTACGTTGACTACGTCACGGCCAACAATATGATCCTCATCCTCGACCTGCAGATCGGTCACGACACGATCACCAACCAGATCAATCTGATCCGGCACTGGCTCGAACTTCCGAACGTCCATGTCGCGATCGATCCCGAGTTTTCGATGAAGGCGAACGAGATCGTTCCACGTGACCGGATTCCTGGCGAGTTCATCGGCGAGGCAAACGGCATCCATATCCAGGAAGGAATGGAACTCGTCTCCCAGATCGTCGCCGAAGCCGGCATCCCGCCGAAGATGTTCATCGTCCACCAGTTCGAAGAGGACATGATCTTCAACAAGCACCTGATCACGCCGGTTCCCGGCGTCCAGTTTGTCCTCGATATGGACGGCTTCGGTGGGGTGGAGGCCAAGACGGGGAACTACGGTCACTTCGTTCGCGATCAGTTGATCGAGTTCGGCGGGATCAAACTCTTCTATCGCCAGGACGATCCCCTCCTGACACCGGCCGAGATCGTTGCGCTCGACCCACCAGCCGTCGTCGTCATATACCAGTAGCCAGCCATCGGGAAGTCGGCTACCCTCTCGTCTGACGTGAGAGAGGTGAGACGATGAGCCATGCTGGGCATGCGAGCGAACTGCATCGCCGCGCGATCGTGATCGACGGACACAGCGACATCCTCCTGCCGGTCGTGACCGGTACGACATCGTTGACGGAACCGTTTCCCGAGGCGGAACTGGAACGCTGGAAGGTTGTCGCCAGCCACCAGCAGCCCGCCAATCGGACCAGCGATGTCCCTTACGACCTCGATCCGCTTGCGCTGGCCATTGCACCAGCGGGTCAATACGAACTCCCACTGCTCGAACAGGGTGGCGTAACAGCCGAATGTGTCGCGCTCTTTCTTCCGGAGAACATGCTCGACCATGCGCTCGAGACGGCACTGGAGATGGTTGCGGCTCTGCATCGGGCAGTCGAGGAAAACGCTGACCGATGTCTCCTCGTGCGTTCGGTTGCTGACATCCAGCGCGCAAAGGACGAGGGCAAGGTTGCCTACATCCTCACGATGGAGGGCGCTGAACCAATCGGAAGCCGGATCGATCTGCTGGATATCTTCTGGCGGCTCGGCCTGCGGATGGCGACGCTGACGCATAGCCGTCGCAATGCTCTGGCTGATGGAACCCAGCAGGACATCAACACTGGTGGTCTGACGAGCGCTGGTCGCCAGGCCGTCCAGCGGTGTCAGGACCTTGGCATCGTCCTCGATACCGCACACCTGTCCGACCAGGGCTTCTGGGAACTTGTCGAACTCGTCGATGGGCCGATCCTCTGCTCGCATACCAGCGTCCTGACCCTGACTCCCGGTTACCGCGCACCATGGGACGAAGTGAACGCGACGTATGGGATGTCCAAGGCAGAGGCGATCGCGAAGAAGGGCGGCTTGATCGGTGTCGTCTTCTGGAGCATGCAGGATACGGCCACGCTCGTCCGCGAAGTCCAGCGCATCATCGAGTTGACCGGCCCGGACCACGTCGGACTGGGTACGGATTTCTTCGGTTTCCGGGATGCCCCCAGCGATCTGCAGCACATTGGGGAACTCCCCGCGCTGACCGAAGCACTCGTCGCTGCCGGTCTCGACGACGAGACGATCCTTAAGGCGCTCGGCGGAAACTACCTGCGGATCTTCGAACAAGTCTGGCGATAGGTTGGCGGGTTTCGGGATTCGGGACCGGTAGATCGCGCGTATCCTGGCCAATTCCGGTGGGTCGATACCCCCGAATCCCGATTCCCGATTCCCGAGCGCCGCGAGTCTCAGGCTTGTTCAGCCTCAAATTGTCGTTCGATCTCGCGGCGGAAGGTGTCGGCCCGTGGGGTCTTGTCAATCGGATTCGTTCCGCGTACGACGAAGACGACGCGCGAGATGGCTGAACCGGACGTGAGGTGATCGCGGACTGCTCCGACCATTGCCGTCGCGCACTCCTCGATATCGAGACCACCGACGCCGGTGCCGAGCGCCGGGAACGCAATGCTGGTAAGTCCGTGCGCATCGGCGAGTTCGAGCGAGCGGCGGGTTGCGGCCGCGACTGACTCTGCCGAAGCATAGATCTGCGTGCGGTCGGTGAAGCCCATCGCAGCGGCATGAATGATTGCGCGGGCTGGTGGTGGCATTGCACCAGCCGACGTCAGGACCGCGCCACCAACGTCGATCGGCCCCTGCGCGACGGCCTCACGTTCGACGGCGTCGCCCGCCGCACGTTTGAGCGCGCCAGCCACGCCGGCCCCCATCCAGAGTTCATTGTTCGCGGCGTTGACATACGCTTCACAGCCGATCGTCGTTACGTCAGCGATGTCCGCTTCAATAACCTCAACGATTGCTGTGGTCTTATCGTCCATGGTTACCATCCGTTTGCATTCCCCATCCGGCGGCGAACCGATGGCCGCACGAGGGCACGATGTGGCTAGATTCTTCCAGAAAGGACCGCAATCGGTGACCCATCGGACCTCGTTCGTCGTTTGTCTGCTTGGAATAGTCCTGCTGCTGGCAGGTTGTGGTGGCGACGACGCGCCCGACCCGACGCCGACCTCCGAGGCGCAGCAGTATGGTGGGCTAAATGTGCTCCGCCCCATGCAGACTGGCCAGGAGATTCAGGCGCCCGATCGGCGTTACTCGCTGCGTGTCCCCGGAGATTGGGTTCAGTACGACGATCCTGTTGCTGAACTTGCATACCGGACGATTGCGGCGGACCCGTCATTCTCGTTGAACGTCGTTCGCGAGGATATCGCCGCGAATGCTCGCGTCCAGGCATATGCCGAGGATGCACGCGAGCGGATCGCCCGGATCTATAGCAATGTGAACTCGTTCTCGCTGACGCCCGTTCGCGTCGGCACGGTCGAGGCGTATCGCTGGATTTACACCGCATCAGTTGGTCAGATCGAGCGACTGTTCTATCAGGTCTATGTCATCGAAGGCGATCAGGGTTTTGTCCTGACCGGCTCCGCTCCGGTCGATACCGATATCGAACTCCTCAGTTCGACGTTCGACCCGATCGCTGGATCGCTGATCTTCGCGCGGGGCTAGGCCGCTAGTTTCCAGACACCTCATCGATGCGTCGAGCCAGTTCCAGGTCGAGCGTTGTAATCCCGCCAGCCTCGTGTGTCGTCATGTAGATGATGACGTTACGCCAGCGGATGTCGATATCCGGGTGGTGACCGGCTTCCTCGGCGAGATCGGCGATCGAGTTGACGAATGCGATCGCATCGCGGAAGTCGGCTCGTCGGAAGCGCTTGCGGATGCCGCCCTCCTCCCGTCGCCAGCCCTGCATCGTACCGAGGATTCGGTCGACCTCGGCGTTCCGGAGTGGCTGATCCAGGTTCGGTTGTGGCTCTGCGCTATCGTTCTCCATGTTCGTCGTGACTCCTTTCGATCGAGTAGCGTTTCAGTATCGTGGACATACTGTACGGCGAACAGGCGGGTGATACCCTTCAGCACTTCAAGCGGACTTCCCGTCGAAGTGCCGCCTGATCCGAGCCGGTACGTCATCGAACGCAGAGGGCTATGCCGTCTCACCGTCGCTACAACACACGTGCGAGCCGTATGCGTGCCGCCAGGCGCGGTCAACTCGCATACAGTGGACGCGACGCAGGATTCACCCGGCGCGTGTCTCCCCGGCTGCTGGCGACACAGGACCTGCGTCGACGACGCGCGCAGGGTCAACGAGTCACGTCATTTGCCCGAATTGCCAGTGTTGCCGCCATCTTCGCCGCGACCCTCTTCGTGGGATTTACGATCGCCAGCGCGAGTGTCGCCGTTGCTGCCTGGAACTACTTCAGCGAAGATCTGCCCTCGATCGCCGAGTTCGAAGCGCGCCAGTTTGAGACAACCCGCATCTACGATCGCAACATGAACCTGATCTACGAGGTGAGCGATCCGGAGACCGGCTGGCGAACCTACGTCCCGCTGCGCGAGATCACGGCGGATCAGACAAATACGTTCATCGTCGACGCGACGGTTGCTGCCGAGGACGAGACGTTCTGGAACAACTACGGAGTCGAGCCGGCTGCCATCCTGCGCGGTGCGTTTATCAACGTCTCCGGTCGTGGGTCTTCAGGTGGTTCGACGATCACCCAGCAACTCGTCCGTCAGCTGTACCCTGAAAACATCGGCTTCGAACGCTCATACGACCGCAAGATCCGCGAGGCGATCGTGGCGTTCCAGTTCACGCAGGCGTACTCCAAGGAGCAGATCCTTGAGATGTACCTGAACACAATCTTCTACGGCAATCGAGCCTATGGGATCGAGGCCGCAGCGCAGGCGTACTTCAACAAGCACCCATCTGAGTTGACACTGGCCGAGGCAGCGATGCTGGCTGGGCTCCCGCAGGCGCCCAGTTACTACGATCCAACGATCAATATGGAGGCTGCCAAGGCGCGCCAGCGCTACGTGCTCAACCGGATGGCCGCCGATGGCTACATCACGCAGGAGCAGGCGGACGAGGCCTGGACCGAGATTCTGATCCCGCAATCGCGGGAGGATCGACTGAATCCAGCACCGCACTGGGTGAACTTCGTGATCGACCACCTCGAAGCCCGCTATGGTGCAGAGAAGGTCTATCGAGGAGGCCTGTCGGTTCGCACCACACTCGACCTTGATCTGCAACTGGAAGCCGAGGCGGCGGTTCGCGACCATCTCGACACGCTGGGACTTTACGATGCGACCAACGGGGCGCTGGTCGCGATGCTGCCCGGAACTGGTGAGATCGTCGCGATGATCGGTTCGCGAGACTACGATGACGACTCGATCTTTGGGCAGGTAAACGTCGCCGTCGCCGAGCGCCAGCCTGGATCAGCCTTCATGCCGATCACCTATGCCGCCGCCTTCGAGCAGGGCTGGTATCCGGGGACGACGATCCTCGACTACGAGAGCCGCTGGGAGACGCCGGGTGCGCCCGAACCGGAGTATGTCCCTGCCAATTCGACCCACGACTTTCATGGCGCCGTCACGGCGCGACAGGCGCTGGGCGGTTCACTGAACATCCCGGCCGTGAAAGCGATCGACTACGCGGGCGTCGAGAACACGATTGATCTTGCTCACCGGATCGGTATCCGCGAGGGACTCTGGCGTGGCGTTGGCGTCTATGGCCTTGCCTTGACGCTGGGTGGCGGTGAGGTGTCGCTGCTGGAACTCACCAACGCATACGCGACGTTTGCGAACACGGGGAAGTACGTCGGCTACAACCCGATCCTGGAGATCACTGATGCGAGTCGCGAAGTGATCTACACGTTCAATCGGGGTCAATCACTAAGTACTGCACCGCAGGCTATCGACGCAGCCGATGCGTATTCGATCACCAGCATCCTGAGTGACAACCGCGCTCGCTGGGAGACCTACGGTTCCGGCAATGCGTTGGAGTTCCCTGACCTCGACAACCGCCCCATCGCTGCGAAGACCGGGACGAGCGCCGACTGGCGTGACAACTGGACGGTCGGCTATTCGACTGAACTGGTCGTTGGCGTCTGGGTTGGCAATACGGACAACTCGCCGATGCTCCAGATCGACGGCATCACCGGGGCGGCGCCGATCTTTCACGATTTCATGGTGACGGCCCATTCCGAGGAACACCGCGATGTCCTCGCGTTGCCGAATGGGGAGCGCGCCGCGATTGACTTCCCACGACCGTCGAGCGTGGTCAACGTCGATGTCTGTCTGGCAACTGGCAAACTGCCGGTGTCGGGCATGTCGTCGTACACAGAGATTGCCGCCGAGGATGTCCGTCCACGAATTCGTTGCGATCAACTGACGCAGCGTGAGGCCGATGAACTCCGATCCGCGCTCAATGACCTGACCGTCAATGGGGCACGATACACCGACGCCGGTATCGAATCGTTACTGCGCTATGCTGCAGCGGTTGGCGGTGGCGTCGGCATTCCGGACGACCCGATTGAGCCGACACCAACGCCAACACCGACACCAACACCGACGCCGACGCCGACCCCAACGCCGACGCCGACACCGCGGCCAACGAACACGCCTACCCCGATACCGCCGTCGCCGACAGTGACGACGACTGTGCGTCCGACGGGAACGGTGACGACGAACCCAGGTGTCGTCACTGTCCCGAATCTGTTCGGGATGACGCTGAATCAGGCGCTGGCAGCGATCTCGGCGAATGGGCTGATTGTGGGGACGATCGGGTATTTCGATCAGAGCGACCTGCCGCCGGGAATCGACATCACGATCGTCAATGTTGGTGAGGTCATCCTGCAGACCCCAGGGCCAGGGTTGAGCGTCTCACCGGGCACTGCCGTCTCCATCGGAGTCCGGGCGCAGTAACGGGCGCGGCACGGACCCTGCAGCAATGTCCGCGAATCCGTCCGTACATGGATTCGGCTGAAGTGATGCTGAGATCGTGATATAGTACACAAGTAGGGTACGGGGCCATTCCGTGGCTTCGTGACGCGGAAAGGACGGCGCGTCGAGTGGTTTCGAACTGGGCTATTATCGGTGTCATGGTGGTCACGGCGGCCATAATGGGGTCGTCTCTGATCATCCTCGGTCGACTCTTCCGTCCCAACAATCCTTCACCACTGAAGGAAGCGCCCTACGAGTCGGGTGTTCCAATGGTGGACCCGCCGCGAGCGCGCTACACACCTCGCTTCTACGTCGTCGCGCTGCTCTTCGTCGTCTTCGATATTGAGGCCATCTTCCTGTTTCCGTGGGCTGTCGCGTTCGATGCCCTCGGGCTGTACGGATACATTCAGGCCGTGGTCTTCATTAGCCTCCTGCTCGCTGGCCTCGCCTACGAGTGGAAAAAGGGAGCGCTGGAATGGGTCTAATAGACAATCGCTTTGAGAAGAACGTCCTGACGACGTCCGTCGACTGGGTGTTCAACTGGGCTCGCCGGTCGAGTCTCTGGTGGCTGCAGTTCGGCCTCGCCTGCTGCGCAATCGAGATGATCGCCGCCTCGATGCCCCGCTACGACCTTTCCGAGCGGTTCGGAATGCTCTATCGCGCCACCCCGCGCCAGGCAGACCTGATGATCGTGGCCGGCACGGTCACGAAGAAGATGGCGCCGGTCGTCCGAACGCTCTACGAGCAGATGGCCGATCCCAAGTGGGTGCTTTCGATGGGCTCCTGTGCCAATGTCGGCGGGCCGTTCGACACCTATGCTGTCGTGCAGGGTGTCGATCAGGTGGTGCCGGTTGACTGCTACGTCCCGGGTTGCCCGCCAATTCCGGAGGGGCTCTACTACGGCATCCTCGAACTGCAGAATAAGGTCATCAAGTTCGAAACGTTCGCCAAGCGATACGGCCGCGATGAGGCCGAGCGCGAGCGAGAGCGCGACCGGCAGGTTGCTCGCTCGGCTATCGCTGGAACCGACGCGATGATCGTGAGCCAGTCGGCCGGCTTCGGTGAGCCGAGCGACAACAGCTTCCCGCGCGCGTCATAACTGACGACGAGCGGGTGATGCGCGACGCGGGTCGCGCACTCGGAGGGCGATCGACGCCCAACGGAGCCGGCAGGAGGCGGATTCGGCATGTCTCAGGACCCCGCCAAGAAAGAACAGAATACTCCGGAAGAGGCAACCGCCACCGGTGTTGAATCGACCGTCGTCGGTCCAAAGGACGATCCGGCAGATAAGCCGACGACCGACAACCAGCGAATGCACGTTGAGGCTTCGCCTGCTAGCGAGATTTCGGACGCCGACGAGGCTGATAGCGCCGAAGCGCGTGCGCAACTCGCGGCGATGAGCGATCCATCCATTCCGGTTATCGAGCCGGCCCATGACATGACCGGCGTCCAGATCATCGATCCGGTCTGGGTCCACTCCGGTTACTGGGGTCCGCTCGATGAGAACATCCACCCTGCCGTTGTCGCGATCCGTTCCGCGTTTCCTGGCGTCGTTAAGGAAGTAACCATCTTTCGCGACGAGGTGACGATTCACGTCGTCGCCGAGCGCCTGGCCGAAGTTGCCCTGTTGCTGCGCGACGATGACGCGCTGGCCTACAGTCACGTCAGTGACCTGACGGCAGTTGACATGCTCGGACTGCGGCGCTCGCCACGCTTCGACGTCGTCGTTACCCTCTACTCAGTCAAGCACCGCAAGCGGCTTCGGTTGAAGGCCGCCGTTGAAGAGGGCCAGCGCTGCCCGACCCTGACCGGCGTCTACAAAGCGGCCGGCTGGCTCGAGCGCGAGACGTATGACATGTTCGGCATCATCTTTGACGGTCATCCCGACCTGCGCCGGATGCTCCTGCCAGAAGACTGGGACGAGGGCCATCCACTTCGCAAGGACTACCCAATTCGCGGGTACAAGCAGTACGTCCAGCCCGGCTATGAGAATCCGGCTCCACGCATTCGCGAGCCACGGAGGCCATGACGATGTCCGCGACTGAACTCGATATCCAGCAGTCTTACGGCACCCTCGACGTTGAGGAAGAGCGACAGCTTTCGGAATCGAAGCGCCAGCTCGTGCTCAACATGGGTCCGCAGCACCCGTCCACTCACGGCGTCCTCCGGGTTGTCGTGACGATGGAGGGCGAGACGATTGTCGGCTCCGACCCGATCATCGGCTACCTGCACCGGGGCGTCGAAAAGATTGGTGAGACCCGGCGCTACTCGCAATTCACACCATGGACCGATCGGACCGACTACGTCGCCGCACCTCAGAACAACCTCGGCTACATCCTGGCCGTCGAGAAACTGGTTGGCATCACGGCGACCGAGCGCGCCCAGTACTGGCGCGTCATCATGGCGGAGCTATCTCGTATCGCCAGCCACCTGGTCTGGCTCGGAACGCACGCACTCGACATCGGCGCGCTCTCGATGAGCCTCTTCTGCTTCCGCGAGCGGGAGTTGATCCTCGACATCTTCGAGAAGTTCTGTGGCGCGCGTCTGACGACCAACATGATGGAGATTGGCGGCTTCTCGCGGCCGATTCCGCCTGGTCTGGTCGAGATGGTTGAGTCGTTCCTGAAGATCTTCCCGGAGATGCAGCAGGAGTACGTCGATCTGCTCTCGGCTAACCCGATCTGGCTGGCGCGTACGCGCGGCGTTGGCGTCATCGAGCCGCAGGCCGCGCTCGACTACGGTCTGACCGGCGCCTGCCTGCGTGGTAGCGGCATCAACTACGACATCCGCAAGGCGCAGCCGTATCTGATCTACGACCGGATCGATTTCGAGGTGCCGATCGGTACCCGCGGCGATGTCTACGACCGCTATCTGGTCCGAATGGAAGAGATGCGTCAGTCGCTGCGGATCATCCGCCAGTGTCTCGATCAGGTGCCGACTGATGGCCCGCTGATGCGCCACGACTCCAACTACTGCATCCCGCCGCATGACACGGTCCTGCGCACGGCCGAGGACATGCAGCGGCACTTCGTCTGGGTCGTCAAGGGCTTCAACGCGCCGAAGGGCGAGGTCTACGTCGCGATCGAGCATTCCAAGGGCGAACTGGGGCACTACATCGTCTCAGACGGCTCGGCAGTGCCATACCGGCTTCGCATCCGCACTCCGGACTTCGTCAACCTGCAGGTGCTGCCGCATATGGCGCAGGGGTCGATGCTTGCCGACATGGTCGCACTGATCGGGACGATCGATATCGTGCTCGGGTCGGTAGACAGGTAGGCCGGGACACCGGGTGCGGGACGCGGGACGCGGAATTTCGAGAAATCGCGTCCCGCGTCCCGCGTACCACGTCCCGAATGAAGTAAACTCGGGGACGCGAGGAGCGGCGGTGGGGGCCGCCGCTGTCGTGTGAGGGGGGAATCGCGTCGGGATGACCGATCAACCGTTCTGGATAACCTTCATCGTAGGGTTCATCGTCCTGAACCTGCTGCTTGTCGGCATGGCCTACATGACGTGGCTCGAGCGCAAGGTGCTCGCCCGAATGCAGGGACGCTTTGGACCAAACCGGACAGGCCCATGGGGTCTGCTCCAGCCAATCGCCGACGGCATCAAGCTGATCGGTAAAGAGGACCTCGTCCCGAAGTTCGCTGACAAGCGCATCTTCCTGATCGCGCCGCTGATCACGTTCGTCTGCGCGCCACTGGGCGGGCTCGTCATCCCGTTTGGCGATACGGTGACGATCTTCGGCCAGGAGATCAACCTGTTCGTCACTGACATGAACGTTGCCGTCCTCTACATGCTGGCGGTCGGTTCGGTCGGTGTTTACGGGATCATCCTCGGCGGCTACGCGTCGGCCAACCGATACTCGCTCCTCGGCGCCCTGCGCTCTGCAGCACAGGTCGTCTCATATGAGATCGTCCTTGGCCTCTCACTGGTTGGCGTCTTCATCCTTTCCTCATCGATGTCGCTGGTCACGATTGTTAACGAGCAGCGCCGGCCACTTGAGTTCAGTCTGGCCGGTCTCGATTTCTCGATTCCCAACTGGTACATCTTCTCGCAGCCGGTCGCCTTCGCCATCTTCCTGATTGCGGCCGTTGCTGAAACAAACCGCGCTCCATTCGACCTCCCGGAAGCTGAGACGGAACTGATCTCCGGCTTCCACACTGAGTACTCGGGCTTCCGCTTCTCGTTCTACTTCCTCGGCGAGTACATCAGCATGATCGTCATCTCGCTGCTGGCAGCATCGCTGTTCCTTGGTGGCATCGACGGACCGATCGCCGACGGCTTCTGGTGGCTGCTGCTGAAGATGTCGATCTTCCTCGTCTTCTACATCTGGCTCAGAGCGACGCTACCGCGCTTCCGCTACGACCAGTTGATGGGTATTGCCTGGAAGGTGCTCCTGCCACTGACGCTGGTCAACGTCCTATTGACCGGTCTGATTCGCCTGCGTGGGAACGACCAGATCTCGATGTCGGCGTTCCTGATCACGTTCGCAGCAATCATCGTCGTCGTGGCGGCGGCCTACCTCGCAAGCTCGCGAAAGCAGGAGGCGCATGTCGGCTGAGGTTCTGGTATTCGACATTCTCGCGGTTCTCGCGATTATCTCGGCGCTTGGCGTCATCCTGCTGCGCAACCCGGTCCATAGTGCCGTCTCGCTGGTCGTCACCTTTGTGAATCTGGCGGGTATCTTCGTTATGCTGCGCGCCGAGTTCCTCGGTGTCGTACAGGTCATCGTCTATACCGGCGCGATCCTCGTGCTCGTCCTGTTCGTCATCATGCTCGTCGATCCGGACGAGTTGCCGGAGTTCCATCGCGGGCAACCACTCCAGCAGGCAGCCGGATTCATCATCGGTCTGATGCTGCTGGGTGAACTGGCGGCGGCGATTCTGACGCGCACCGTTGTCGGGCAGCCGGGACCGTGGACAGAGGACTTCGTCCAGCAGCAGGGCGGCAACGTCCAGGTGCTTGGACAGTTCCTTTACTCAGGCTACGTCCTGCCGATTCAGGCAATCGCCGTCATCCTACTGGTCGGTACTATCGGCGCACTCGTTCTGGCCCGGCCAGACCAGCCAACGGTTCGCCCGCGCACGCGCAGCACCGGGACGATTTCGCTAGCGCACCCGCGTGGTGCTGAGGGTGAGTTCCATCCACCGCTGCCAATTGGCGCTGGTGCGGCAGGCCGCGCGGCCCGCGTCGAGCGACGAGGGGAGATGCGTGGGGGCATCATCGTCGTCACCGACGCTGAGTCGTATAGCGACATCCCTGCCTGGGAACTCGAGTTTGCTGAACCGGACGTCGATCAGAAGACCTACGCTGAAGATGGCTTCGGCATCGGCAGAGAGGGGGATCGCTCGTGAACGAGTTGACTGCCGAGCACTTTCTGCTGCTGAGTGGCGCGCTATTCATCATCGGCATGATGGGCGTCCTGACCCGACGCAACGTGCTCATCATCTTCATGAGCGTCGAGTTGATGATCAACGCCGTCAACGTGGCCTTCGTCGGGTTTGCCTGGGAACAGGACTCGATGATCGGCCAGACGTTCGCGCTCTTTGTCATTGCAGTCGCCGCAGCCGAATCGATCCTCGGCCTCGGCATCATCATGGCGCTCTCGCGCCGGATCGATTCGGTTGACGTCGCGGACGTTACGACGCTGCGGGATTAGGGGGCGAGTGGTGAGTCACGGGTAGCTGAGTATCGAATTGTGAGTTCGTCACGCGGGTATCTCGCGGGCGGCTGGACACAATGAGTTACTCAATACCCAACGCTCGTCACTCGTAACGGGGGAGCACCATGGAGGACTTGCTGGTATTGATCCCGCTGCTGCCATTGGCGGCTGCGTTGATCAATTTCCTGTTCGGGCGCTGGTTCATCCGCGACCTGGCCGGACCGATTGCATCGGTCGCGGTCTTCGGGTCATGGGTGATCAGCCTGCTGGTGTTCATCGACCAGCTCGACTCGGACGAGCCGCTCACGCAGCATCTCTACACCTGGCTACCGGCTGGTGACTTCCAGGTGCCGATGAACCTGTACGTCGACCACCTTTCGGCCACGATGCTGATGGTGGTGACGACGGTCTCAACCCTGGTCCACGTGTACGCCAATGGCTACATGAAGGGCGACCCGGGCTTCTACCGTTTCTTCTCCTATCTCCCGCTCTTCGTCTTCTCGATGTTGATGCTGGTCCTGGCTGACAACTTCCTCGTCCTCTTCATCTTCTGGGAAGCGGTCGGTCTCTGCTCCTACCTGCTGATCGGTTACTACTTCCGACGACACTCCGCGAATCAGGCCGCCAAGAAGGCGTTCATCGTCAACCGCATCGGTGACTTCGGCTTCGGCATCGGCGTCATGCTGCTGTTCGTGAAGACCGGCTCGGTCGTCTTCTCGGAAGCATTCGCCGCGATTCCGAGCCTCAGTGACACGACCGTCTTCTGGATCGCGGTCCTGTTGTTTACCGGTGCATGTGGTAAGTCCGCACAACTGCCGCTCTTCGTCTGGTTGCCGGACGCGATGGAAGGTCCGACCCCAGTCTCCGCGCTCATCCACGCCGCGACGATGGTCACGGCCGGTGTCTACATGGTGGCGCGTTCGTTCCCGATCTTCGACGCCTCCGATGACGCCCGGCTGATTGTCGCGATCATCGGTGCTGCGACGGCGTTCATCGCGGCGACGGTCGGTATCACGCAGTTCGACATCAAGCGCGTTGTCGCTTACTCGACCGTCTCACAGCTTGGGTTCATGGTCTTCGCGCTTGGCGTCGGGGCATGGATTCCGGCCATCTTCCACCTCGTCACCCACGCATTCTTCAAGGGTCTGCTCTTCCTCGGCTCCGGCTCCGTCATCCACGGAATGCATGAGGAGCAGGACATGCGCCGGATGGGTGGCCTGAAGAAGTACATGCCGATCACCTACTGGACATTCCTGATCGCCGCGCTCGCCAATGCTGGTATCTTCCCGCTGGCAGGTTTCTGGAGTAAGGACGAGATCCTGCTCGGAGCCTGGCTCGAACATTACGAGTGGGTTTCGATCATCGGCTTCATCACCGCGTTCTTCACAGCACTCTACATGGCGCGTGTGATCTACCTGACCTTCCACGGTGAGGAGCGATTCGATACGCGGGCGATCCATCCGCACGAATCGCCGCGGGTAATGACGATCCCGCTGATCCTGCTGGCGATCCCTTCGGCCGTGATCGGTCTCGGGATGGGCTGGCCGCCGGAAGAAGGCTGGATCCACGACTTCCTTGAGCCGAACTTCCACCACGAGTCCGCCGACGATCACGCGCGTGTCGCGATCGGACCAGAGGTGACCTTTGCTGCCGCTCAGGAGGGCGAGGCTGAGGAGGGTGGGCATCATGTCTCCAACACCCAGATCATCACCTTTGGTGTCCTCTCGACGCTGGTGGCGGTTGCAGGCTGGATGGTTGCCTACGGTGCCTACGTCAAGAAGATGCCTGCGCTGAGTCCGGAAGTCTGGGCAGCGCGAGCCGGTGGGCTGTACACGTTCATCTACCGCAAGTGGATGCTCGACGAACTCTACGAGAAGGCCATCGTCCATCCGCTGTACGTGCTCTCGCAGTTCCTGTGGCGAATCGTGGACGTGCGGATCATCGACGGCACCGTCAATGGTGTCGCGGGGGCTGTTGGATTCACGTCGTCGCGACTGCGGCGCGTCCAGACCGGCTTCGTCGCTAACTACGCGCTTGCGATCGCGCTTGGAGCCGTCATCATCGTTGGCGCGTTCTTCGTGTTCCAGAGCGATCTGTTCGCATGAGGCCGGGTAGCGGGACCGGGTACCCATTGGGTGGAGATTCGGGGGCAGGTGAGTCGGAAGTGAGCATGCTGAAGCACTGTTGGCAACGCGGCGGGAGAGCCGGAACTGGGGTAATGCAGCATCTGCCGCATACCTCCGGAACCCGATTCCCGATTCCCGTCCCGAAGGGAACTGCTCGTGGATGACTTTCCGATTCTGAGCATAACGGCGTACCTGCCGCTGCTTGGTGCGCTGATCATCTTCTTCTGGCCCGGGGCAACGCCGTCGCAGACGCGGCAGGTTGCGCTCTGGTCGTCGATTGCGGCCCTCTTTGCGTCGATTGTGATGCTGGCGGGGTTCGATCGTGACAAGGCTGGGATGCAGTGGAACGAGCATGTGACGTGGCTGCCGGATGTCGGCATCAACTACACGCTCGGCGTTGACGGCGTCTCGGTATTCCTGATCGTCCTGACGACACTGTTGAGTACGATCTCCATCCTGGCGTCGTTCGAGCCGATTCAGCACCGTATCCGCGAGTACTTCATTGCGCTGCTGCTACTCGAAGTCGGCATGATCGGCGTCTTCATGGCGCTCGACCTGTTCCTGTTCTACATCTTCTTCGAGTTGACGCTGATCCCGATGGCGCTGCTGATCGGTGTCTGGGGAAGCGCGAACCGCGTTTACGCGGCCATCAAGTTCTTCCTCTATACGCTGGCCGGTTCGTTGCTGATGCTGGTCGGTATCGTCGCCACCTACCAGTCGTACTACGACCAGACCGGCATCCGCTCGCTCAACATCCTCGACCTCCAGCAAGGGGTCTACGGCCACACGTTCCAACTCTGGGTCTTCGCGGCATTCTTCATCGCCTTCGCGATCAAGATTCCGATGTGGCCATTCCACACCTGGTTGCCGGATGCTCACGTAGAAGCGCCCACAGCAGGTTCGGTCATTCTGGCCGGCGTACTGCTCAAGATGGGCGGCTACGGCATGATCCGCTTCAACCTCTCGCTGTTCGAGGACGCCGCCAAGGACTACGCACCGTGGATCATCGCGATCTCGGTCATCGCCATCATCTACGGCGCGCTGGTTGCCCTGCCGCAACCTGACATGAAGAAACTGATCGCGTATTCGTCGGTCAGCCACATGGGCTTCGTGACGCTCGGTATCTTCGCGCTCAACATGCAGGGGTTGTATGGCGCGATGATCGTCATGCTCGCCCACGGCCTGAACACCGGCGCACTCTTCCTCTGCGTCGGCGTTGTCTACAACCGGGCGCATACGCGACTTATCAGCGCATTCGGTGGCCTCGCAACGCGCATGCCGATCTATTCGACGCTGTTCTGCGCATTCATGTTCGCCTCGATCGGTCTACCAGGTCTCTCCGGCTTCATCGGAGAGTTCCTCGCGATTCTTGGCGCCTTCCGCGAGTATCGCTGGGCCGCAATCATCTCGTTCTCGGTTGTCATTCTTTCTGCCTGGTACATGATGTGGCTCTTCCAGCGGGTCGTCTTCGGACGTGCCGCCGGTGAACTACCTGACCCGCACGATGGGGCGTTGACTGACGAAGATCGAGCCATGCTGGCCGCGCACGGTGGTCATGGTCACGACCATGGGCATGGACATGCCGTTCCGGCGGTGTCAGGTGGTTCGGGTGTCAACGAGGATGAAGAGAACCTCGCCAGCGAGCACGTGCCGAGCGTCCATGAAGAGGGGCACGATAGTGACTCCCACGCTGTCGACGCAGATCATGGTGCAGACACTCACGCTGGTGGGCACGCCTATGACATGCCGGACCTCAACCGCAACGAGTTGCTGACGCTGATCCCGCTCGTGATTCTCACGATCGCGCTCGGCGTGTATCCGGAGCCGGTCATGGACTACATGAAGGCATCGCTCGAAGCGATCCTGGTTCCGTTCGGGAGTTCCGGCGTTTAGTTACTGACTGGCTGACAGGCTGATTGCTGAACGGCTGATAGCTAAGGGGATAGTTCGGTGCCGCAGATCTTCGAGCAGGTAAATCCAGACCTGACACTCGCGATCCCGCAACTGATCGTGCTTGGGCTGGCATTGCTGCTGCTGCTGGCCGATGTCGTGATCCCTCGCCAGCGCCACGGCGTGCTGACCTGGATCACGCTGGCGGGTTTCGCGGCTGCACTCGTCGCGACGTTCTACTACGTCAACGACAACACAAACGATTCGACCTTCTCGACGCCCGGCTACGGCGACATGTTCCTGACCGATGGGTTCAGCCTGTTCATCAATATCGTTGTCCTGACCGGCGGCATCCTCTCAGTAATGATCTCCGGTAGCTATCTGCAGGGAAAGACCGAAGATCCCGGCTCGATGCCGCTGGCCGAGTACTACGCGCTGCTCACCTTCTCGGTCCTCGGTACGATGATCACCGGCGCGGCTGGTGACCTGTTGCTCGTCTTCCTCGGTATCGAGATGTCGTCGCTGGCTGTCTACGCGCTGACGGGTTATGCCCGCCATCGAACAACATCCCTCGAAGGCGCACTGAAGTACTTCCTGCTGGGTCTCTTTGCTTCGGCAATCCTCGTCTACGGTATGGCCTGGATTTACGGGGCCACCGGCACAACCAATCTCGACGGGATCGCGATTGCGCTGTCTGGTCAGGTGACAGACGGCTCCATCGAGGCGTCCTTGCTGCTGGCGCTGCTGTTGCTGGTCGTCGGTCTTGGATTCAAGGTCGCGGCTGTGCCGTTCCACATGTGGACGCCGGACGCCTATCAGGGTGCACCGACGCCGGTCTCTGCCTACATGTCGGTGATCCCAAAGGTGGCGGGCTTTGCGGCGATGATCCGTGTGCTGGTTCAGGGCCTTGCGCCGATGCGCGACGAATGGATCATCATTCTTTCGATCCTCGCGATCCTGACGATGTCGTTTGGCAACATCGTCGCGATCGCGCAACGCGACGTGAAGCGTATGCTGGCCTACTCGTCGATCGGCCACACAGGCTACATCCTGGCGGGTATTGCTGCCTTCGAGACGATTACGCCAGAAGGTCAGAACTCGATCTCTGCCGTGCTTTACTACCTGTTCGCATACGCCTTCATGAACATCGGCGCCTTCGCCGTCGTTACCTGGCTCCAGCATCAGGGGTATGGCTCAAACGTCGAGGACTTCAACGGGCTCGGCACCCGATCGCCGCTGGCTGCGCTGGCAATGACGATCTTCATGCTCTCGTTGATGGGCCTGCCACCACTGGTCGGGTTCTACGGGAAGTACTACATCATCCTTGCCACGATCGAAGCAGACATGATCTGGCTCGCCATTGCGATTGTTCTCGCCTCCGCAGTCTCAGCCTTCTTCTACCTGCGCGTCGTGGCGGCGATGTACTTTGCCGAGGCGCCAAAGACCGAAGGCGAACCGTCGCGGACACCAATGCTCGGCTTCAGTGTCCTGACGATGGCCGTCGGCACAATCGCGTTCGGCATCTTCTCCGGACAGATCGCCGATCTTGCGAACCGCTGGGTGCAGGCGTTCTCAATCACAATCTAGGATCGCTCCGTGTGGGGCGACTGGCGCGACGCCTACGTTCACGGCACGCTCGTCATCTGGCCGCCAGATGATGTGCGTGCCGTCGTTAATTTGCTCCGCGAACGCTACGACCCAACATCAGCGCGCATCTGCGAAGCACACATCACGCTGACCCAGCCACTCGTTTCTGCCCCGGACAATGACGCAATCACCGTGATCGAGCAGATCACGGCCTCGATCACGCCGATCGAGATTCTCTTCGGTGGCGTCGGTACGTTCCTGCCGTACTCGTGTCTGTATCTCATTGTCGAGCCAGATGCACCAATAACGGCGCTGCGTGAGGCACTACAGCGGTCATCGTTGTTTCGTGCCGTTCCATCACATCACGAGCGTTACGTGCCGCACATGACGATCCTCGAAGGCAATCTTCCTGCCGACACCGTCGCACAGCTTGCGTATGATCTTCGCGATGAGACTCCAGCCGGTTCGTTCATCTGTGATGAAGTCGCGTACATCGTCCCCGACGCGTCATTTCGATTTTCCGTTCGACGACGGTTCTCGCTCAGTCGGTAGTCTCGCGTGCCGGTGAGTCCGTGCGACTAATGGGTCGAGACGACTGCGACTGACTCTGGCGGCAGACGCAAGAAGGACTGGAGCGGGCTGCGCTCCAGTCCTTCCTGCGGCCAAATGAGGGGAGGAGTGAGTGAGACTGACCACTGATGTGTCCTGTCACAACAGCGATCTGTCTCTAGGATAAACGGCCCCAACTTGCAAACATCGGACTATGGACCTAGATTTGGTCTGGGTCCCCTCTCTGCGATCCTGACGCCGGTTGCGCCGTGACACTGGGTGCTAGACTGTTGCTGCAGCGATCAATCGTGTCGGATCAGGATTCTGCCCGTGGCATCGAGAGAGACTGCTGCCGGTTCTGGCGGCTCAACGTCGACATCGTCTCTGCCGGCCCCGCCCGGTAGGGCCGCACGTCTGTGGCGTGATACTGGGCGTGCGAAGATCGTCGCGCTCTCGAACGCGCTCTGGTTGCGAGTGCGACAACTCCACCCGCTTACCGCCTACCGACTGATCGCGTTAACGACCGCAATCGTTATCACGGCTTCGAACCTGCATCGCGACAGTGCGATCGTCGCTGATGCCGGTCTGCTGATCCTCGTTGCAGTCCATATGGGCCTGACGCTGGCGCTCGCGCCACGGCTGGAGCGCTGGAGCGATATCGTCAATGTCGCAATCATCGCCGTTGATATCGTCCTCTGCACAGCGCTGTTGACAGCCGCCCACGGATGGAGCGGGCCACTCTGGCTGTATGGGCTCTCGGCTGTCTTCTGGCCGGCCTGGCGCTTCTCGTTGCCCGGCGCGCTGGTGAGCGTGACGGTCTTCGACGCCCTGGTGCTGGCGATGAACCGTGGGCGAATTCAGGATGCGATTGATGAGGGGTTCGGTGGTGACGTCGCGGCGCGACTGCTGATGGTCTACCTGATCGCTGGTGCGATCTCCGTGACATCTCAGGCGTTCGCCACCGTCCGTCGGATGGCGGCCGAGAGCGAGCGGAACCGGATCGCACGGGATCTGCACGATGGCGTCGGCAAGACGATGGGCGGCATCAGCATGGAGGCGTTGACGCTTGCCCACTGGATCGAGCGTGATCCCGCTGAGGCCAGCCGCCGCGCACGCTACGTCGCTCGCATCTCCGAGAAAGCGGCGATCGAGGTGCGTGATGTCATCCGCGGCTTGCGGAAAACGGCGGCCACCGAACCGCTCTTCCCGCGTGTGCGAGAGATCGTGAACGAGTGGGCACAGCACCAGCCGAGGCTGCGTGTCCACATGCAACTCAACGGTACCGACGCGCAGGTGCCTGTCCTGATCCACGGTGAAGTCGTCCGGATGCTGACGGAGTTGCTGCGCAACGTCGAGCGGCACTCCAGCGCCAGCAGCGTCTGGGTACGGGTGACGCTATCGTCAGCGGGTGTAACGCTCGCCGTTCGAGATGATGGCGTTGGGTTCGACGTGCAACGGCTTGATCCGTGGGCTGGTGATGGTCACTTCGGCTTGCTGGGTGCTCGAGAACGTGCGTCGATGTTGTCCGGCCGCTTTCGACTCACGTCATCACCCGGAACCGGTACTGAGGTGACGATCGATCTGCCATTGACACCGCGTGAGGACCGGGCAGTCCATGTTGTTCGATGACCTGCACAACAGCTTCGATAGTGACTTTGCTGAACTACCATCGTCAACCGCACGCGCCAGTGTGACGAACCCTCCGTCGGCTGCGGATTCGATTCGCGTCGTTGTCGTCGACGACAATTTCGTTGTCCGGCGAGGTCTGCAATCGAGCCTTGAGTTCGACCCGTCGATCACGATCGTCGGCGAAGGAGCCAACGGCGACGAGGCCATCGACCTCGCGCGCGACCTGGTTCCCGACGTGATCCTGATGGACATTCGGATGCCAGGACGTGACGGAATCGCCGCGACCGAGATCATCAGCGATGAGGCGCCGAGTTCAAAGGTGCTGATCCTGACCTGGTCGGAAGATCCGGAGCATCTGCGCAGCGCGGTCCTTGCAGGAGCGAAAGGCTATCTCGTTCACGGCCGATTCTCACCGGAGCGGTTGGCTGAGGCAGTCCGGGTCGTTCACGAAGGTGGCGCGCTCATCACGCCGATGCTGGCTCCGGCCCTGCTCGACTTCGTGCGCGAGAGTGCGCAAGGACAACGCGGACGATCGGCGCCCGGGTCGGTGCTGACCCCGCGAGAGATCCAGGTACTGGAGTACATCGTCGCCGGTAAGTCCAACCGCGAGATCGCCGAGGCGCTGTTCATCGAGGAGAAGACGGTCAAGAACCACGTCTCGAACATCTACTCCAAGTTGCACCTCAAGAACAGGTATGAAGCGATCACTCGCGGGCGGGATCATTTGCGCTGAGGACGGGACGCGGGATGTGGGACGCGAAAGCATTCACCCGCCCCACTTCCTCTACCGCAATGTCAACGATCCAGAACCCAGGCGAGATCGCTCCCGAGTTCCACGATGATCCCGTTGCCGCCAGTGCCGTAGACGATGGATGATTCGTCGAGGCCCAGCAGGCTTGCGATGTAGCGGGCTGTCTCCGGACTCTCGGCATAGTCGTAGATGACCGTGTCATCCTGCACGTCAGATCCGGTTTCCGCCGATACGATGCTGAATCCGGCATCGTACATGATCTCGCTGACAGAGGTCGCTAACTGGCCGATATTGGCGTTGTTCTCGACGATGAGTGGAATATCGAGGTCAACCGCGCCCTGATTCGTGCCGGGGCTTCCGGTGGTGGTGTCCGGAACGGCGAACGTTGGCGTTGGGGGGATTGGGTCTTCGCTAGTGTTGTTGAAGTAGAGGTCCATCAGTTCGTAGACCGCCGGCCAATCCGCCTCGAAGTAGAACGGTTCGCCTTCGACGGCGTGTTCGCTCAGGACGCCCGCGTCCCAGAGGTTCACCCGCGCGATGGCGTTCGGGTCCACGTTGCGGCCGAGATTCGCGAGCGCGAGGAGTTGATTGAAGTTGAAGTTGTACCTCACCATCTCGCCAAACTGCCGGATCAGGCTCTCAGCCTCAGTGATCAATCCCAGGTCCATCGCCTGTTCGCGGAGCGCGATCAGCATCTGCTGCTGGCGATCCCCTCGAGCGATGTCGTTGTCGCCGTGGCGTGTGCGTGAGTAGCGCAGCGCCGTCTCACCGTCCATCTTCTGTGGGCCGGTCGGGAAGTACACGCGAGTGACGCCGAACGTCTCAGTCGGGTACTGATCGTCCTTGACCGGGGCCGGGACATCAATGATGACGCCGCCGACGGTATCGACGATGCTTCGGAAGCCTTCGAAGTCGACCGTGACGAAGTAGTGGACGCGGACATCGAAGTTCGCCTCGATCGTCTGCATCACCGCCGACGGCCCCTGGCCCTCTTCCTGTTCTTCGCCAATTGGATAGGCGGCGTTCATCTTGTCCCACCGGTCGGCGATGGGAATATAGACCAGCAGGTCACGCGGAATGCTCATCATGACGATGTGGTTCGTCGCAGGGTTGACCCGCATCACGATCATCGTGTCGGAGCGAGGCGGTTCCGTATCCCCTTCGCGATCGTCGATACCCATGAGTAGCACGTTGAACGGGTCGTGGTTGTCCCAGTTCGGGAGCGAGGCCTCGACCTGTTCGGTCGGGACCAGTTCCGGAGTGCCCTGGGGGTTAACGGTGTAGACCGGACGCTCGCCGAGATCGACGTGGGCTTCGTTGTGGGCGTTGTAGGTGAGGCGGACGATGTTCGCCGCCCAGAGGACGGCTGCGATCGCCACAACGGCGACGATGATCCCCAGAATGACGAACCAGGTCTTTGGACGTTTCAGCAACGGTCGTGGGTCCCGTTCGCGATCTCCATTTGCGGTTCGACCACGTCCACCGCCACCTCTCCCGTTGCCGCCGCGGACTCTGCTACCGACAACGGGTCGGCCGCGCACCTGGCGATGCGTTGGGCGCGCGGTGGCGTATCCAGCTACCGCACGCGGTGGAACAGCCGGATAGGCTGCGGTTGCTGCCGCCTGTGGGGCCATTTCGAGCCGACTCCGTGCGGCAGCCTCTTCGACCGAACGGGCGTAGTCGGCAAAGTCGGTATCGTCTGGTTCAGTGCCTTCGCTTGCTTCGACGTCTGACGGCACGACTTCTGTTTCACTGTCGACGGCGTCGCCGTCGTATCGCTCGGCGGTCGCCACCTCGTCCGACGTGTCAGTTGTGACGTTAGACGACTCTGTGGACGGTTCGACAGCCGGCAGGAGTTCCGTCCCGGTCGATGACTGCGCGACATCGGCAACAGGCATCGCCTCGGTTCCGGTCGACGAACGCTCCTGTTCTTCAAGGCGTTCGTTAACCTCGGGGCTCGCTTCTACGGCAGTCGCACCATCAGACGACGGCGCTGGCTCAGCAGGCCTCTCGTCGCGTGGCTCGTGTTCTGACTCGGGAGTCGCGCTCTGGCGTGTGCTTCTGCGGACCTGATACGCGGGTGCCCGTCGCCGTCGTTTTGAAGGCGACGAGACACTTAACCGGCGCTGCTCGGACATCCAGGACTCCATCGTGGGTTCGGTGAATCGTCGAGCAGCACCTCAGGGCGGGTCCGACGGCAGATTCCGGCCGCGTGCCGGAGGTTCGTCTGTCGTGCGATCGTGAACGGACGCATCCGAAGAGTATAGCAGGCCACCATCGCTCCACGGCTCAAGCCATCGCCAAACGCGACGTGACCTGAGATACTCCCTTGACTCTCCGGCACAAGTCAGGGATACTGTACGTACACACCACCCTGTCGATCGCGATCTGATAATGCGGGTGGTCAACGCTCTGGCAAGAACAAGACGCGAGCCGGCTGAAACGTCACGAAGCCGGCGGGGAACCGTTCGGCGTTGTCACGATTGTGGGCAACACCGGGAGCCGAAGGACAACCGATGCTACTCTCCGATCGTGATATCCGTCGCGAAATCGAATCCGGACGAATCCGGATCACCCCTGAGATTGACCTCGACAAGCATCTCGGATCGTGCTCGATCGATTTCCGGCTCGGCAACACCTTCATGGTCTTTGAGCACTCGCGCTATTCGTTCATCGATCCGCGCCAACCGCAGTCAATCGGTGAGGGAATGCGCACGATTGTCGTCGCGGACGATGAACCGTTCATCATGCAGGCGGGTGACTTCGCGTTGGCATCGACGATTGAGTCGCTGGAGCTACCGGACGACCTCCTCGGTCGCCTGGAGGGTCGCTCGTCGATTGCTCGGCTCGGCATCACCGTTCACTCGACAGCCGCCGTCTTCGAGCCAGGTTGGATCGGTACGGCGACGATGGAACTGTCAAACCTCGGCCGGATGGCTGTCGCGCTGTATCCCGGCATGCGAATCTGCTCGTTTACATTCCAACAACTCTCGTCGCCGGTGATGGTGCCCTATCGGCAGAAGGTCGGTAACAAGTACGCAGGGCAGGACGAGCCACGCGCGAGCATGCTCTCTGAGGAGGAGCGCGCGCTGTCCTCGTCGGGCAACGGTCGGTTTTCGTAGGTAGCTACCAGGAGGCAGGGCAATGGCAACCCGCTGGATCGTGACGACAACGCGACTGCTGACGACGAAAGGCCGTCCAACCTCGCTCAGCAAGCCGTCACGCTCTGCGCGCGCTCCACTGACTGCCCCACGTCGCAATCACCGCCGAACCCCAGCCTGGTCCCGCCGGGCCGCCTGCGAGCGCCGCCCAATGCGCCGGGTGGCCTGCGGACCGCGCCGGTTCTAACGGTCCAGGACGAGTTTGACGCAAACCCCTCTCGTGAAACGAGAGGGGTTTATTGCTATGAGCCGGGGAGGGATCTTCTCTCTACAGTTGAGGGGTTGCGGAGGGGTTTCGCGTAGAATACGGCCATGAGAAGTCATGTCACCGCCCGAATCGGCAATTCGCCGGCTGCGGGATGACAAAGGGAGGGACCATGGTCGCCGAGACCCAGACACGCAGCTACCAGCTGCTGATCGCCGGGAAAGCGGTCGATGCCGCCAGCGGCGAGACGTTCACGGCCTACAACCCTGCGACGAACGAGGCTGTTGCCCAGGTCGCCAAGGCTGGCAAGGAAGATGTCGATCGCGCCGTCGCTGCGGCTCGGAAGGCGTTCGACGAGGGGCCGTGGCCACGCATGAGCCCGTACGAGCGGGGCCGCATCATCCAGAAGCTGGCGGACCGCATCCGCGAGCGCGCCGACGAGATCGCCCAGGTCGAGAGCCTTAACACCGGCAAGCCGATCACCCGCTCGAAGGGTGAGATCCTCGGCAGCGCAATGGTCTTCGACTACTACGCTGGAGCTGGTGACAAGTACTACGGCGAGACGATCCCGATGGGCGACAAGATCCTCGACTTCACCCTCCGCGAGCCGGTCGGTGTTGTCGGGCAGATCGTGCCCTGGAACTTCCCGTTCTCGATGGCCTCATGGAAGGTCGCCCCGGCGCTGGCGTCCGGCTGCTGCCTGATCCTCAAGCCAGCCAGCAACACGCCGCTCTCGGCGGTTCTGCTGGGTGAGATCTGCTACGAGGCTGGCGTTCCGGAAGGCGTTGTCAGCGTCCTTCCAGGTCCGGGTGGCGAGATTGGCGACTACATGTCGTCGCACCCGCTGATCGACAAGATCGCCTTCACCGGCGAGACGATCACCGGCGCGCGGATTCTGAAGGCGTCGGCTGACACGATCAAGAAGGTTTCGCTGGAGCTGGGCGGCAAGAGCCCGAACATCGTCTTCGCGGATGCCGACCTCAAGAAGGCCGCCGCCGCCGCCGTTCCGGCCGCGTTCGGTAACACCGGTCAGACCTGCACGGCTCGCACGCGCCTGTTCGTCGGCAAGAGCTCGTACGACAACTTCATGCAGGAACTGGTTGACCAGACCGAGTCCTACAAGGTCGGCGATCCGTTCGACACCTCAACGCTGATGGGCCCGGTCATCTCGACCGCTCAGTACGATCGCGTCACTTCCTACATCGACATCGGCA
>Ga0180215_1000492_pt1 | contig 50661 bp, 44 predicted proteins | sample eDN3rd37CBELigBY_FD_128871 | JGI IMG/M metagenome (GOLD analysis project Ga0180215, IMG submission 128871) | Enriched backyard soil microbial communities from Emeryville, California, USA - eDNA 3rd pass 37_C BE-Lig BY (version 2) (version 2) | ecosystem: Environmental > Terrestrial > Soil >... | reverse complement strand
CAGCGCCAGCGTCTTGGTGATCGCCGCCGTCAGTGTCGTCTTGCCATGGTCGACGTGCCCGATCGTCCCAACGTTGATGTGCGGCTTCGTCCGCTCAAACTTCTGCTTCGCCACTGTTTCCCCTACCTCCCTGGTCTGTCAGACCAAGGCCGGCGGAACGCCCGCCGGCCGTTCTGTTGCTCCTGTGTTATGCGCGCTGGTTCTTGGCGACGAGTTCCTTGGCCAATGCATCCGGCAGCGGCTCGTAGTGATCGAACTCCATCGACGAGGTCGCGCGACCCTGAGTCATCGACCTCAACTCGGTGGTGTAGCCGAACATGTTTGCCAGCGGAACCATCGCGTTGATGACCTGCGCACCAGCGCGGGCTTCCATGCCCTCGACACGGCCACGGCGAGCGTTCAGGTTGCCGATGACATCGCCCATGAACTCTTCCGGCGTCGTGACTTCGACCTTCATGATCGGTTCGAGGACGACCGGCGAGGCTCGGCGAACACCATCCTTGAGCGCCATCGAACCAGCGATCTTGAACGCCATTTCGGACGAGTCGACCGGGTGGAACGAACCGTCAACGAGGGCAACCTTCATGTCGACGATCGGGAAGCCGGCGTCGCCACCGGTTTCCATCGCTTCCTTGACACCCTGGCCAACGGCTGGGATGTACTCACGCGGAACGACACCACCGACGATCTTGTCCTCGAAGATGAAGCCAGCGCCCGGCTCCAGCGGCTCGATCTCCAGCCAGACGTGACCGAACTGACCGCGACCACCGGTCTGGCGGACGAAGCGGCCCTCGATGCGAACCGGCTTGGTGATCGTCTCGCGGTAGGCGACCTGCGGCTTGCCGACGTTCGCGGAGACCTTGAACTCGCGCAGCAGGCGGTCGACGATGACTTCGAGGTGCAACTCGCCCATACCCATGATGATGGTCTGGCCGGTCTCCTCGTCCGTCCGCAGGCGGAAGGTCGGGTCCTCTTCAGCCAGCTTGGCGAGCGCCATACCCATCTTGTCCTGGTCGGCGCGGGTCTTGGGCTCGATCGCGACCTCGATGACCGGCTCCGGGAAGTTGATCGATTCGAGGATGATCGGCTGATCCGGGTCGCAGAGCGTGTCACCAGTGAAGGTGTTCTTGAGGCCGATCACGGCGCAGATGTTACCGGCGCTGATCGACTCGATTTCCTCACGGTGGTTGGCGTGCATCTGCAGCAGGCGTCCAACGCGCTCGCGCTCGCCCTTGGTCGAGTTGAAGGCGTAGGAGCCGGACTGCATCGTTCCAGAGTAGACGCGGATGAAGGTGAGCCGGCCGACGTGCGGATCGGCTGCGACCTTGAACGCCAGCGCCGAGAACGGAGCACTCGGATCGGTCTCACGCGACAGTTCGTCGCCCGACTTCGGATCGGTACCACCGACCGGCGGAATATCCAGCGGCGACGGCAGGTAGTCGACAATCGCATCCAGCATGCGCTGGACGCCCTTGTTCTTCAGCGACGACCCATTGATGACCGGAACGAGTTCCGACGCGATGGTGGCCTTGCGGAGGGCGGCCTTCAGCTCATCGACTGAGAGCTCCTCGTCCTCCAGATAACGCATCATCATGTCTTCGTCGGTCTCGGCAATTGCCTCAACCAGCGCAGCACGACGCGTCGTGGCCTCTTCCATGAGATTCGCCGGAATCTCGGACTGCTCGATGTTCTGGCCCAGGTCATCGTGATAGATGTAGGCGACCATGTTGAGCAGGTCGATCAGGCCTTGGTACTCCGACTCAGCGCCAATCGGCATCTGGATGACAGCCGGCTTGGCCTTGAGGCGGTCGATCATCATATCGATCGTGCGCCAGTAGTTCGCGCCGGTCCGGTCCATCTTGTTGACGAACGCGATGCGCGGGACGTTGTACTTGTCCGCCTGGCGCCAAACGGTCTCGGACTGCGGCTCAACACCGGCCACGGCGTCAAAGACGACAACACCACCGTCGAGGACGCGCAGCGAGCGCTCGACCTCAGCGGTGAAGTCCACGTGACCAGGGGTGTCGATGATGTTGATGCGGTGATCGAGCCAGAAGCAGGTTGTCGCAGCCGACGTAATCGTGATGCCGCGCTCGCGCTCCTGGACCATCCAGTCCATCGTCGCCGAGCCTTCGTGCGTCTCACCGGGGCGATGGACGCGGCCGGTGTAGAACAGAATCCGCTCGGTCGTGGTCGTCTTGCCGGCATCGATATGCGCGATGATGCCGATATTCCTCGTCCGCTGGAGGTCGGACGCGCCGGCGGGAGCGCCCTTGGTCATTGTTCCGGTACTACTCATGATTGCTACTTCGTCTCCCTGTCACCGGCGCTTCGTCGCGCCGTGATGGCACCAAGCGATTCGAAAAGTTGGCGACAACGTCCCCTTGCGCGCGTTACCGCAGAGTCCTTACCAGCGATAGTGCGCGAAGGCCTTGTTCGCTTCCGCCATGCGGTGCGTATCTTCACGGCGCTTGATCGTTGCGCCGGTGTTGTTGAACGCATCCATCAGCTCGGCGGCGAGCTTCTCGGACATGGTCCGGCCGTTGCGGGCGCGGGCCGAAGCCAGCATCCAGCGAATAGCGAGCGAGAGGCGGCGGCCGCCCTCGATCTGAACCGGCACCTGATAGGTCGCACCACCAACGCGGCGCGGCTTGACTTCAATGACCGGCGTCGCGTTGTGCAGCGCACCCTGGAAGACCTCGAGCGCGTTCCGGCCCATCCGGGCTTCAACGATCTCAAATGCGTCGTAAACGATCCGCTCGGCGGTCCCCTTCTTGCCGCGCTCCATCACCTTGTTGACGAAGCGGGTCACGAGCTCGCTGCCGTACTTCGGGTCCGGCAGAATCTCGCGGCGTTGCACCTTAGCGCGTCGTGGCATTCCTCAAGCCTCCTGCCGGTCGCTGCCGGCCCTCCCTGAAACGTGATCCAGAACGCAGTCTCGCCCCGGAACATGAAGTCTTCTACCCACGCAGAAAAGCGGTCGACAGGTGCAATAGACACCGCGAGGCCGCTTTTCGTCCCGTACGATCTTCACAAAGAGTCCGCTCGGGTATCCGGAGATCACTTTCCCCGGACGGCGAGCGCTAGCTCTTCGGCTTTTTGGCCCCGTACTTCGACCGCCCCTGCCGGCGGGCTTCAACACCACGCGCATCGAGCGCACCGCGAATGATGTGGTAGCGAACGCCAGGAAGATCCTTCACGCGGCCACCACGGATCAGCACGACAGAGTGCTCCTGAAGGTTATGACCTTCACCCGGGATGTATGCAGTGACTTCCATGCCATTCGAAAGCCGCACACGGGCGATCTTTCGGAGCGCAGAGTTTGGCTTCTTCGGCGTCATCGTCTTCACCTGGGTGCAGACACCGCGCTTCTGCGGCGATCCCTTACCACGGCGAAGTCGACCAGCGTACCTGCCGGCTGCGTTGTTCGTGAACCGCAGTGCAGGAGCTTTGGTCTTCTTGACGACCGGCTTTCGCCCTTTTCGGACCAATTGGTTGATCGTCGGCACGTTTTCCCGTTTCCCCCTCGCTGTAGCCCGCTTCAGGCAGCGCGGCAACACTGAAATAGTTACGATTGCCACACTGTCGCGCGGCGGCTACGGATCGAGAACACTGAGCGTCATAAACGCAGGCCCGTTTTCCGGCCACAGCGGGAAAGTGTACCAATCGTCCGGTTCTATGTCAAACGAAACACGCCCGTCAAAACGAGCCACTTGCCCCGAACGACAGCAGTGTAACCCACAACGACTGACTACCGACCGTGGCTCGGCTCGATGACGCCGCATTCCAGTCTATCGAAACCGTCACGCCAATCGAAGCGCAATGCGGCCGAAGGGTCTCGTCAACCGAACCTGTGCGGAGTTGCAAGGTGCGACCGCCAGAGGTTCCTCGACGACGCTTCTCACCGGTTCGACCACCATCAGGTCACGCCGTCCGCATTGATCGAATCCGGTCGCCTGCCTCGTGCTCGTTGCTGCTCAGTATCACCGCTTCGACGCTACAGCGATCGCGATAGCTCGATCAATTCCGCTGCGTGCCGCGTTGAGATGTAGCGACGGCCGGCAGCCGACTGGATCTGGAGGCGGTAGTTCAGCAACGAGATCTCGGCCATCGCGCTGTTCCCGCTCTGTCTGGCCAGTTGCGCGGTCATCAACATCGTGCAGGCGGATTGCGCTGTCGCCGGTTGACTGATGTACTGCCGGGTCATCGCGCACACATCCGCATGGCTCACACCGATGCTGAAACTGACCGTCGCGCTGGCCGTGTTCCCTGCGTGATCCGTCGCGCTGGCGCTGAAGGTGTGTGAACCCGGGCCGAACATGCTGGCCGGTCCGCTGATGTTCATGCAGGTGGTGACGGCAATTCCCGATGTGGCATCGTCCGCCGAGCAGGTGATGGCGATCGTGTCGGAGAGATCATAGTTCCCCAGGTTGCCATTCCAGGTCACGACAGGCAGGGTCGCATCGCGCTTGATGGTGACCCACTCGCTGGCGATGCCGCCTTCGCTGGTTGCAATACAGTTCAGCGTCACACCAGTCGTGTCACTCGTGATGCTGGTGAGGTCGCACCCATTGGTCGACGTGATGTCCGAATCGTCACTGACGGACCACTCTACAGTCACATCACCGGTGTACCAACCATGCGTTCCTGTTGGTCCACTGACGTTCGCCTCGATCAGCGGCCCGGTTGCGTCAAGCACGATATAGGTGGCCGGCGCACTGGCGGTATTCCCGGCGTAGTCAGTGGCCGTGCAGTAGACGGACTGCAAACCGAGATTACTGGTATCCACCGGATCGCATTGCTGAGATGCGATACCTGAGCGCATGTCGGTGGCATTGGCGCTGGCGACTGCCGATGTTCCCTGGTGTACCGGGTTGGGAGTGACGGTTTGTGCCAGCTCCGGTGATGTCGCATCACGCTTGATCGTCACTGACTCACTCGTCGTACCGCCTTCGCTGGTCGCGGTGCAGGTCAACGTCATACCGTCGGTATCGTCAGAAATGATCGATTCGTCACAACCGTCGGTCGAGTCGATACTTGACTCGGCGTCCTCGATCGTCCACGCGACCGTGACGTTGCTGACATACCAGTCGTTGTTTCCCAGCGTGCCAGTTACGACCGGGGTGATTTCGGGAGCGGTAGTGTCGACGACGGCGGGGACATACTCGAAAGCGCCGATGTCGCTTGCCGAACCCTGTGGCCGGATAATGCCGCGCTGATCGGTTTCAGTTGCTAGCTCGTCATCGCCAGCATCAATAGCGGGACTGCCGGGCAGCAGGGCCATCGTCCAGGTGGATCCACCGTTGTCACCAAGCGCACCAAGCATCGGATCGATCGGATCATCGACCGTGCCAATCTGATTGCCGTCGACTCCGTGGGAAATCCCCTCCAAACCATCGCCATTCCCAACGAGGTTGTTCGCGTTACGTGTGTAAGTCTGTCTATCAGTGAGTTCCCCTTGGATATCATCCGGTCCATTATTGCCAGTGTTGCCTGCAACAATTGTGTTGGACATCTCGAATCGGGCGCCCGTTATTGCGTGATAGACACCACCCGCACTACCAGCTGCAACGTTATTACTGATCGTGCTGTTCTTTATCGTGAGACTCGCAAGCTGATCTATGTAGATCCCACCACCACTGTCGGCCGCAGCGTTTCCGGAAATGGTGCTGTTTTCAACTATCAGGTCACACAATGGGATGCCGTAGATTCCTCCACCAGAAAATCCGGTGAAATTGCCAGTAATTGTGGAGTTCGTGATCTTCAATGGTGATTCACAGAATATTCCACCGGTAGCGTCACCGTTGGATATCGTCAATGAATCAATTGTAGTTAGGTAGCCACCGGATATGTGGAAAATACCGAAGCGCGGAGCGTCACGTTCGCGGGTTATGGTCGCACCGTTGCCAACGAGTTTCATGCCGAACTCGACCATCGGTAGTCCGTAAGCAGTGTCCTCGTACCGGTCCATCAGCACATATGTCGAGCCTTGCGCAAGATGAATCTCATGCTCGCCCTTAACCTCGTTCGCCTCTTCGATGGCTTCGATCAGGGCATCGACATCACCTGCCGGGATCTCGAAAACTTCCGCGCGAACCTTCAGCGTCCACGGAAGGCTCGCGAAGCATGCGATCACGATGGCAACTGCCACGACGACTCGGAAGGTTGCATGTCGGAGAGTGAAGGACATCGGCCAATCGCACCTTTCGGATAACGCACCGATCGAACGCGAGCACGCTCCACTGACAGACCGGCGTCAGGGAGACGCTCGATCGGCATTGCTGTCATACGCAAGGACATTCCGTGTTTGGAACCACCGTAGCCATAATAGCACGGGGTTGCCGTGCATGTCGCGACAGCAGTAACACAATTACCGGCCTGCTACGCAACATTCCTGATGCGACCAACAACACAAGGCCGGTGCAGAGTACTGCACCGGCCTCGCATCAGTTATCCGTTACCCTGGTTGGCCGCTCGTCCTGACTGGATGAGCGATCCTGAGGCGAACGGTACCTAGTTCGTTGTCGGATCGTCTTCGGTGTCGTCGCCGTCGGTGGCTTCGAGGCCGGCCTGATCATCTTCCTCCTCGGCGAAGAGGTTGGAGAGTGCCAGATCACCGGCGTCGGCACCTTCCATCTCTGCCGGATCCTCGGAGACTGCTTCGCCCGAGTCTTCGGCGTCGAAGGTATCGACCGCCATCGTCGTCGCCTGGTTGGTCGCCGACAGCATCTCCTCGACGTCTTCGATCGAGGTCGGCTCGACCTCGCGGATCTCCTCGCCACCAAGTGCGGCCAGCGTTGCCTCGTCACCAGCGGTGAGCATGTTCCCGTCAGCCTTGACATCGAAGCCAGTGCCGGCCGGGATCAGCTTACCGATGATGACGTTCTCCTTGAGGCCGCGCAGCGAGTCGATCTTGCCGTTGATGGCCGCTTCGGTCAGGACACGGGTCGTCTCCTGGAAGCTGGCCGCCGACAGGAACGAGTCGGTCGCGAGCGATGCCTTGGTGATACCGAGCAGCATCTCCTGGGCCGTCGCCGGCTCGCCACCCTGTGCCAGCATCTCCGCATTCATCTGGTTGAAGACGAAGCGGTCAGCCAGTTCACCCGGCAGCAGATCGGTGTCGCCCGGATCGTCGATGCTGACCTTGCGGAGCATCTGACGGACGATCGTCTCGATGTGCTTGTCGTTCGTGACAACACCCTGCGACTTGTAGACCTTCTGGACCTCGTCCACCAGAAGCCGCTGGACGGCCTCGCGGCCGCGGGTCGTCAGGACTTCCTGCGGGTCGAGGTTACCGTCGATCAACTGGTCACCCGGGTTGACGCGGTCACCATCCTGCACGCGGACGTGAGCCGTGTGCGGAACGGTGTACTCCTTCTCCTCAATGACCTCGCTCTGAATGATCAGCGCGTTGGAATCGGCGTCGATGACGGCGATACCGTCGAGCGACGAGACCAGCGAGCCGTTGCCGTTCGCCGAGGTGGCGATCGTCGCGCCACGCGCGATCTTGTCACCGTCCTTGACGGCCGGGACGTACTCGGCGCCGAGGTCGTAGCGCTCGGTCGTCAGGTCGCGGTTGCGAATGACGATCTTGCGCGAGTCTTCCTCGTTGATGATCTCAACGATACCTTCGATCTCCGAGAGGACCGCCTTACCCTTGGGATCGCGGGCCTCGAACAGCTCCTCGACGCGGGGGAGACCGGTCGTGATGTCGTCCGCGTGGGAGACACCACCGGTGTGGAACGTCCGCATCGTCAGCTGCGTGCCCGGCTCACCGATCGACTGAGCGGCGATGATACCGACTGCCTCTCCGTGCTCGACGAGATGGCCGGAGGCCAGGTTGCGGCCGTAGCACATTGCGCAGACGCCATGGACCGCTTCGCACTCCATCGACGTCCGGATCCGGAACTGCTTGACGTCCGCCGCCCGAATCGCGAGGTAGGCCTCTTCGGTGATCTCCTCGTTGCGGTCGAGCAGAATCTCGCCGTCGGCCGTGACGACCGGCTCGGCGACGATGCGGCCCTCGACACGAGCCTGCAACTGATCCTCGTCGAACAGGTCAATCACCTCATCGACGTCGATCGTGATGCCGTTGTTCGTGCCGCAGTCGTCCATCGTGACGATGACATCCTGCGAGACGTCGACCAAACGCCGCGTCAGGTAGCCGGAGTCGGCCGTCCGGAGCGCGGTGTCGGCCAGACCCTTGCGGGCGCCGTGCGTCGAGATGAAGTACTCGAGGACCGAGAGACCTTCACGGAAGTTCGAGCGAATAGGCAGGTCGATGATGTTCCCATTCGGGTCGAGCATCAGGCCACGCATACCAGCCATCTGGGTGATCTGGTTGAGATTACCCTTCGCGCCGGAGAAGCTCATCATATAGAGCGAGTTGTTGTCGCCGAGGCTGCGTGAAACAGCGCTGGTCAACTCCTCACGGGCCTCGTTCCAGACCTTGACGACCTGGGCGTGGCGCTCGGTCTTGGTGATCATGCCGCGCTGCAGGTGGCGATCGAAGACGTTCACCTGCTCGTCAGCCGAGGCGATGATTTGGGCCTTCTCCTCCGGGATCGCGATGTCCTGAAGGCCGATCGAGAGTCCGCCACGGGTCGCGTAGCGGAAGCCGATCTGCTTGATCCGGTCGGCGATCTCCGCCGTCTGCTCCGCACCGAACGCGCGATAGGCCTCGTAGATGAGCTTGCGCAGCATCTTGCGGTCCATCGTCTCGTTCCAGTAGCGCAGTTCCGACGGCATCTCCATGTTGAACAGCACACGGCCGAGGGTCGTCTCGATCAGACCATCCGGCGTGCGACCATTCTCCATGCCGTTCATCGGCGTCGAGGCAGCCTTCGGGTCGAAGACGCGGATCTTCGCGTGCAGGTCAACCAGTTCGAGCTGGTAGGCCATCAGCGCTTCCTGAGCGCTGGCGAAGACCTTGCCCTCGCCCTTGACGCCCTCCTGCTCCTTGGTCATGTAGTAGCAGCCGAGGACGATTTCAAGCGTCGGCGCAATGACCGGGTCACCGTCCGACGGGTCCAGCAGGTTTGCGGTCGAGAGCATCCGCGACCGCGCTTCGAGCTGTGCAGCCCGCGAGAGCGGAACGTGGACGGCCATCTGGTCGCCGTCGAAGTCGGCGTTGAAGGCTGTACAAACCAGCGGGTGAATCTGGATCGCCGAACCCTCGATCAGCCGGACCTTGAAGGCCTGGATGCCGAGACGGTGCAGCGTTGGGGCGCGGTTGAGGAGGACGACGTAGTCCTGAATGACCTCTTCCAGCACTTCCCAGACACGCTCGTCAACGCGCTCGACCAGCCGCTTGGCGGCCTTGATGTTGTGGGCGTGGCCGTGGACGACCAGCTTGCGCATGACGAACGGCTTGAACAGCTCCAGTGCCATCCGCTTGGGCAGACCGCACTCGTCGAGCTTCAGGTCCGGGCCGACGACGATTACCGAGCGGCCCGAGTAGTCGACACGCTTGCCGAGCAGGTTCTGGCGGAAGCGTCCCTGCTTGCCCTTGAGCATGTCCGAGAGGCTCTTCAGCTTGTGCTTGCCCGAGCCGGAGACGACGCGGCCACGGCGGCCGTTGTCGATCAGGGCATCGACCGCTTCCTGAAGCATGCGCTTCTCATTGCGGACGATGATGTCCGGCGCGCCGAGCTCCAGCAGCCGCTTGAGGCGGTTGTTGCGGTTGATGACGCGGCGATACAGGTCGTTCAGGTCGGAGGTCGCGAAGCGGCCACCGTCAAGCTGAACCATCGGGCGCAGGTCAGGTGGGATGACCGGCAGCGCCGTGAAGATCATCCACTCCGGTCGGTTACCACTCTTGCGCAACGCCTCAATGACACGCAGGCGCTTGGTGGCCTTCTTGCGCCGCAGGCCGCTCATCTTCTGCATGTCCTGGCGCAGCGTCGTCGCCAGTTCATCCATGTCGAGCTTGGCAACGACATCGTAGACGGCCTCGGCGCCCATGCTGGCACGGAAGACGCCCGGGGCATCCTCCATCAGCTCGCGGTACTCGGTCTCGGTGATGACCTGCAGCGGTGTGATGCCGTTGATGCGCTTGACGAGCTGATCGGCCTCAGCCTTCAGGTCGTTTTTCTGGCTCTCGTACTGGACTTCCAGCCGGTGGAGCTGCTCGCTGGCCTCAGCCGTGATCGTGTCGGTCTCGGCACCGGTCAGCGCATTGGCGCTCTCGATGTCATGCTCGGCACGCGCACGAGTCTCCTCAAGAGCCGCGTCCCGCATCGAGTTGAGGGCCGAGACACGGTCCTCGTTGACGGCTTCGCCGCTGCGCACGACGACCTGACCGCGGAAGATCTGATCCTCCTCGGCCGATTCGCCAGCGTTCGCCTCCAGCCAGTCGCGCAGCGTCTTGGCCTCGTCTTCAATCGCGGCAATGTCGGTCGCAAGCTGCTTCTCGATCGCCTCGGTGACACCCTGCGAGCCCTTGGTCAATGACTTGACCTCGACATCGCGGCTGCCGGTCAGTTCGCCGACACGCTCCTGATACTCGGCATCGACTTCGGCCAGTGCCTCGTCGCGCGCCTGGTAGATCTTCTGGACCATGTCGTCGCGTGCTTCGATGTCGACCTCGGTGATGAGGTACGACGCGAAGTAGAGGACGCGCTCCAGGTTACGCGGCGAGATATCCAGCAGCAGGCCCAGCCGGCTCGGCGTGCCCTTCACGTACCAGATATGCGTGACCGGTGCGGCCAGCTCAATATGGCCCATCCGCTCACGGCGAACCTTCGATCGGGTCACCTCGACGCCGCACTTGTCGCAAACCGTCCCGGCGTGGCGGATGCGCTTGTACTTGCCGCAGTAGCACTCCCAGTCCCGCGTCGGGCCGAAGATGCGCTCGCAGAAGAGGCCGCCGTGCTCCGGCTTGAGCGTCCGGTAGTTGATCGTCTCGGGCTTGGTGACCTCACCATACGACCAGCTGCGGATATCCTGTGGCGAGGCGAGACTGATCCGGATCGCGTCGAAGTCGTTGACGTCCAGCGAACGACGCGAATCCCCTCGGTTCGTCTGTCTCATTGTCTGCATGTGTGTCTGTCTCCCCCGTAGCTATCAGCTTTCAGCTTTCAGCTATGAGCCACTTGGTCCATCAGTATCGCGCCAGGTCCGGGTCGAATGTTCGGGGGTCCGAACCTGGCTAATAACTGATGGCTGAAGGCTAACGGCTGATAGCTAATCTTCCGTCCGCTCGAAGCCGCTCAGGTTGATGCGGTCGAGGTTGGTCAGCAGGTCGCGCGATGTATCTTCTGTGAACTCGACGGTCTGCTCGTCGTCGTTGATGACGTCGATCGAGAGGCCGAGCGAGCGCAACTCCTTGACGAGGACCTTGAACGATTCCGGCACACCGGCCTCGTTGATCTCGTCGCCCTTGACGATGGCTTCGTAGGTCTTGACACGACCGACGACATCGTCCGACTTGACGGTGAGCATCTCCTGGAGGGTGTGCGCCGCGCCGTAGGCCTCAAGCGCCCAGACCTCCATCTCACCGAACCGCTGACCACCGAACTGCGCCTTACCACCCAGCGGCTGCTGCGTGACAAGCGAGTACGGGCCAGTCGAGCGAGCGTGGATCTTGTCCTCAACCAGGTGGGCGAGCTTGAGCATATAGATGTATCCCACCGTCACTGGCCGGTCGAACTGCTCGCCGCTGCGGCCGTCGTAGAGCGTCACCTGACCGTCGAGCGGGAGTTCCGCCTCGGCCAGCATCTGCTCGATCTGCTCCTCGCTGGCGCCGTCGAAGACCGGCGTCGCGATCTTGTAGCCCAGCGCCGCCGCTGCCCAGCCGAGGTGCGTCTCCAGCACCTGGCCGATGTTCATGCGCGACGGAACACCGATCGGGTTGAGGATGATGTCGATTGGCGTGCCGTCCGGCAGGTACGGCATATCCTCGATCGGCAGGATGCGCGAGATCACACCCTTATTGCCGTGGCGTCCGGCCATCTTGTCGCCCTCAGAGATCTTGCGCTTCTGGGCGATCATGACGCGGACCATCTCGTTGACACCCGCCGGCAGTTCGTGCTCGGCGTTGTCCTCGCGACGGAACTGCTTGACGTCGATGACCTTGCCGTGGACGCCGTGCGGCACCCGCAGCGAGGTGTCCTTCACCTCACGCGCCTTCTCACCGAAGATCGCGCGCAGCAGCCGCTCCTCGGCCGAGAGTTCGGTCTCACCACGCGGTGTGACCTTACCGACGAGGATGTCGTTCGGGCGGACCTCAGCGCCGATCCGGATGATGCCGCTCTCATCGAGGTTGGCGAGGCTGTCCTCACCAACGTTCGGGATGTCGCGGGTGATCTCTTCCGGACCCAGCTTGGTGTCGCGGGCTTCGGTCTCGTACTTCTCGATGTGGATCGACGTGAAGACATCGTCCCGCACCAGCCGCTCCGAGAGCAGGATGGCGTCCTCAAAGTTGCCACCTTCCCACGGCATGAACGCGACCAGCACGTTCTGGCCGAGCGCCAGTTCACCATTGTCGGTGCTGGACGAGTCGGCGATGATCTGACCGGCAACGACTCGCTCGCCACTCGCGACGCTCGGCCGCTGGTTGATGCAGGTGTCCTGGTTCGAGCGGACGAACTTCTGGAGCCGGTACGTGCGCTCCTCACCGTTGTCCTCTTCGATGACGATCTTGCGCGCGGTCACCGTCGTGACGACGCCCGCCGCACGGGCAACGACCACCTGACCGGAGTCCTTGGCGGCCTGATGCTCGACGCCGGTGCCGACAATTGGCGAGTTCGGAACCAGCAGCGGAACCGCCTGCTTCTGCATGTTCGCGCCCATCAGCGCGCGGTTGGCGTCGTCGTGCTCCAGGAACGGGATCAGCGCCGTCGCGACCGAGAAGACCTGCTTCGGCGAGACATCCATGTAATCGACCTGGGACGGCGGCAGGATCGGGAACTCGCCCTTACCTCGCCGCGTCTCGACGCGCTCTTCAATGAAGGTGCCGTCCGATTCGAGCAGCGCGTTCGCCTGGGCGACCGTGAAGTGCTCCTCGCGGTCGGCCGAGAGGTATTCGATCCGGTCGGACGCGAACGGCTTGACGCGCACGAGCGCGACGCCCGCCGCCTTCATTGCAGCAACGTCGTCGGCCGAGACAACCGTCCCAGCTTTGTACGTCTTCTTGCCGGCCTCGACATCATGCGTCAGTTCGCGGCCAATCAGCAGATCGGACTCCGGCGACTCACTGCCATCATCGTTGCGGATCATGACATCGCTGCCGTCCGGGCCAGCCAGCCGAATGGCGCTGTACACCCGGCGGTACGGCGTCTCGATGAAGCCGTACTGGTTGATGCGCGCATAGGTCGCCAGCGAACCGATCAGGCCGATGTTCGGCCCTTCCGGTGTCTCAATCGGGCAGATTCGGCCATAGTGCGAGTGGTGCACGTCACGAACCTCGAACCCGGCGCGGTCACGGCTCAGGCCACCGGGGCCGAGCGCCGAGAGACGTCGCTTGTGCGTCATCTCCGAGAGCGGATTGGTCTGGTCCATGAACTGCGAGAGCTGCGAACCGCCGAAGAATTCGCGGACAGCAGCCATGACGGGACGGGTCGTGCTGATCAGGCCGTTCGGCGTGACCTGCTCGATGTCCTGAATCGTCATGCGTTCCTTGACTCCGCGCTCCAGGCGCTGCATGCCGGTTCGGACATGCATCTGGATCAGTTCGCCAACGGCACGGATGCGCCGGTTGCCGAGATGGTCGATGTCGTCAGGATCACCAACGTGGTTGTTGAGCTGGATCATCTTCTTGATGATCGCGACAAGGTCCTCCGGCGTCAGAACGCGGGTGTCGTTGGTCGGGTCAAGTTCCAGCCGCTTGTTCAGTTTGTAGCGCCCGACGCGGGCCAGATCGTAGCGGCGCGAATCGAAGAACAGGTTCTTCAGCAGGCTCGATGCGTTCTCACGCGTCGGCGGATCGCCGGGGCGCAGCCGCTTGTAGAGCTCGACCAGCGCCTCTTCGCGCGTCTTGGTCGGCTCGCGGTCGAGTGTCGCCTGGATGTAGTGGTTGTCCGGGTGGTTATCGACGTCGGCGAACATCCGGAACAGTTCTTCGTCGTCCTCGTAACCGATCGCGCGCAGCAGGATCGAAACCGGCATCTTGCGCTTGCGGTCAACCTTGACGTAGAGGACGTTGGTCTTGGCGGTCTCGAACTCCAGCCATGCGCCACGGTTCGGGATCAGCTTGGCCTTGACGAGATCGCGGCCCGAAGTCGGGTCCGGCTCGCGCTCAAAATAGACGCCCGGCGAACGGACGAGCTGCGAGACGACGACGCGCTCGGCGCCGTTAATGATGAACGTACCGTGGGCGGTCATCATCGGGAAGTCGCCAAGGAAGATGTCGCTCTCCTTGATCTCACCCGTCTCCTTGATGACCAGCCGGACGCGAATGCGCAGTGGAGCGGCATAGGTCATGTCCCGCTCGCGGCAGGCCTCTTCGGTTGCCCTCGGCTCGTCGAAGGCATGCTCCAGGAAGTGGAGCTCCATCTTCTGGTTGTAATCGGTAATCGGTGAGATCTCCTGCAGCAGTTCCGACAACCCTTCGGTCTTGAACCACTCGAAGGAGTTGAGCTGGATTTGCACGAGATTCGGCATTTCCAGTACAGTCGGGATACTGGAGAAGGAGCGCCGGTTGACGCCGGTATTTGAGACGACCTGTGGAAGTCCGTCAGTAATCGACGGAGAGGTCGGAACACGTTGGGCCATTAGGTGCTCCTTTGTACTGGACACGGGCATTTCGGATCACGCGGCGGTCTTACCAATGTGGCAACTACCGGTGATATCGTTCTGCTGAAAGGTCAATGGGGCGGACACGGCAATTCACAGAAACGCCAAAACCGGAAGGCAGATGTTCCCCCTCCCGAGGCCACACTGGTATCGGTTCGCGTTCCTGTAGTATCAAAGGCAGCCGTAATCGCCAGCACTCACTCGTCAGCGACCTCATATCATACACCCAACCTCCACATACGTCAACCTGTCGCGGAATAACGGCCACCCCCGGTACAATCAGCCCAACCAGACGTGGACTGCCGGCAGGCATTGCCGCCGGATGACTGTGGGAGTGGAAACGTGAGCCTGATCGACCTCCGGAGCGATACCGTCACCCAGCCAACGCAAGCGATGCGTGAGGCGATGGCCAACGCCGTCGTCGGCGATGACCAGTACGGCGAAGACCCGACCGTCCGCGAACTGGAGCAACTCGCGGCGAAAATGCTCGGTAAGGAAGACGCCGTCTACGTCGCGAGTGGGACGATGGGCAACCTCGTCGCGCTCCTGGCCCACTGCGGGCGTGGCGACGAGATCATCATGGGCGACGAGTGTCACATCTTCTGGTACGAGTCGGGCGGAGCGGCCGCACTCGGTGGAATGCCGTTCAACCTGCTCCCGAATGGACCGCTTGGCGAACTCGACCTCGACCGGGTCCGCAAGGCGATCCGCGCGACGCGCCCTGGCTACCCGCGCACGGGCGTGATCTGCATCGAGAACACCCAGAACCGCTGCGGTGGAACCGTCCTGCCGATCGACTACCTGGCCGAACTTCACGAACTCGCCAGCGACCACGGCGTCCCGGTCCACATGGATGGCGCCCGCATCTTCAACGCGGCTGCCGCGATCGACACGCCAGCAGAGGAAGTTGCCCGTCACGCCGACACGGTCCAGTTCTGCCTCTCGAAGGGTCTCGCCGCGCCGGTTGGCTCCGTTGTCGCAGGTTCCGCCGAGTTCATCGAGCGCGCTCGCGCCGGTCGCAAGATCGTTGGTGGCGCCATGCGGCAGGCTGGCGTGATCGCCGCTGCCGGGCTGGTCGCGTTGCAGACGATGGTGGATCGCCTGCCAGAGGACCACATCCGGGCGCGACGGTTGGCGGAAGGCCTGGCCGAAATCGATGGGGTGTCGATTGACCTCGATGCCGTCCAGTCGAACATCGTGATCTTCAACGTGGAACCAAACTACGAGCAGGCCGCCTTTGTCGCTGCGATGAAGGACGCCGGCATCCTGATCTCGAACTACGGCACGCGCGGTGTTCGGATGGTGACGCACTACCAGATCGACGATGCCGCGATCGATGCTGCTCTCGGCGCGGTCCGCGAAGTCATGGGCGCCAAGCTCGCCGCATGATCGAAGTGTCGACGCCGCCGGAGCTGTCACCGCGCGCCAGTGCCGTTGCCGAGCAGATCGACCGGGCCGTCCTCTGGGTCGCGACCCACTGGCTCGCGGTGCTCGTTGGCTACGGCCTGACCGTACTCAGCCTGGCGGCGTCGGCGCCCCTCTGCGCCGCTCGTGGATATGACACGGCGGCAAGCGCCATCTACCTGCCGTTTCGACTGATTTGTCACCAGCGGGACGATCGCTCGTTCCATTTGCATGGCGAGCAGTTGGCCTTTTGCCAACGCGACGCAGCGATTGTCGCCGGGGCCATCGGGATTGGTTTGCTGTTCGGGCTTGTTCGACGCTGGCGAGAGGTCCAAGCGACCTCGTTCTGGTTGGTCGTTGTCCTTGCGCTTCCAATGGCACTGGATGGCGGGACGCAGTTGATTGGGTTGCGTGAGAGCACTCCGCTGCTTCGGGTCATTACAGGCGTCCTGTTCAGCGCAGGCGTCGGTTGGTTTGCACTCCCACACCTGCACGCGGGCTTCGCGTCCGTTGGCGCGAGCATTCGAGATCGATATGAGCATGGCAAGGCGGCACAGCCTCGATGAGTAACCTGAACGGGAAGCGGATCGTCCTCGGAGTCTCAGGCGGTATCGCCGCCTACAAGGCCGTTGACCTTGCCAGCAAGCTCGTCCAGGCGGGTGCGATCGTCGACGTCATCATGACGCGGTCGGCGACCGAATTTCTTAAACCGCTCTCGTTCGAGGCGATCACCAAGCGCCGCGTCCATATCGACGTCTTCGAGCCGTGGAGTGAGACCGAGAAGGGGCATATCTCGCTCGCCGACGAGGCCGACCTGATCGTCGTCGCGCCTGCAACAGCCAACACAATCGCCCGGCTGGCGTACGGGCTGGCTGACGACATGTTGACGGTGACACACCTCTCGGCAACGCCGCGTGGCGTCCCACTCGTCGTCGCACCCGCGATGGAACACCATATGTTTATCCATCCCGCGACCCAGGCTAACATCGCAACGCTCCAGTCGCGCGGTGCATGGATCGTGGGACCGGAGCACGGACGACTCGCCAGTGGGGCCGTCGGACAGGGGCGCCTTGTCGCGCCCGAGCGACTGGTCGGCGTCATCGAGCAGGCACTCGGCGCGACCGGGCCGCTGGTAGGCCGCCACCTCGTCGTGACGGCTGGCGCGAATCGCGAGCCTATCGATCCAATCCGGTATCTGACCAACCGCTCCACCGGGAAGATGGGCTACGCGATCGCGCGTGCTGCCATTCAGGCTGGTGCACGGGTCACGCTCATCAGCGCCCCAACCAACCTTCCTGCGGTTGAAGGCGCAACGTTCGTATCGATCGAAACTGCGCTGGAATTGCGCGATGCCGTCGAACGCCACGCCGTCGGCGCTGACGCGCTCATCATGGCCGCTGCCGTGGCCGACTATCGACCCGCCGAGGTCGCAACTGACAAGATCAAGAAGTCCGACGACGACCTGGCGATTCGCCTGACCCGCAACCCGGACATTCTCGCGACCGTTGAGACACCCGGCACGATCCGCGTTGGCTTTGCCGCCGAAACACGCGACCACGAGGCCAATGCGCTCGGAAAACTCGAACGCAAGCATCTCGACATGATCGTCGCCAACGACGCACGACAGGCGATGGGTAGTGACAACAACGCCGTCACGATCTACTACCGCGATGGCCGGGTTGAGGTCCTCGATCGTGAATCGAAGAATGATGTTGGCCGTGCAATCGTCAATCGTGTGGCGGACCTTATTCACTCACGCGCAACGACACCGGTCTAGCCGATGGCGATCCGACTTCCACGGACCGCGCGCCGGCCCCGCCGAACACGAATGGTCCGTGATCTGGTCATCATCGCGATCGTCACGACGGCGGTCGTGTTTTTCGGCCTCCGCGTCGTGCTGGCGTTGATCGGGATCGAAACCTGGACGGCGACCTGGCGCCTGATCGACCTTCCAACCGGACTAATCGTCGAACCACTGGAACGCGTCGATGCGCTCGCAGACACGCCCATCAGTGACGTCAGCCTCGCGTCGTTGATCGTTACGGTGCTGACGTTTGTCGTCGCATTGGTTGTTCTCGCAACGCTGGCAAACCGCCGCGAACCGTAGGCGGTTCACCGCGCTCGCGATGGTAGACTGCGATGGTTCCCCCGGCCCAACAATCGGTTGAGGCTGCCGGCACACAGGTAGATGGAGTACGAACAATGATGCGAAACGTGGTCCGTGGAATTCTGGGATTGATCCTCGCTGCGGCGGCGACCTGGCTGGCCAACTGGATCACTGAGCGCATGTTTGGTCCCGAAGAACTCTTCGAGGACGCCTAACCAGTCGTCCTCATGCAGCAACCACGTCGCGCACTGGCCATCATCAATCCGATGACCGGCCGAATCCCTATCGAATCCATCGAGGCCGATTTGCGCTATGAGGCGCATCGGCGTGGCATCGACCTGCGTATCGAACGAACGACTCACGCCGGTCACGCGGTTGAACTGGCGTCCGCAAACGTCGAAAACGTTGATCTCATGGTCGCAGTTGGTGGTGACGGCACCGTCTCAGATGTCGTCACCGGCGCCATTGACGCGGGAATCCCCGTCGGCATCCTGCCAGCAGGATCGACGAATATCATCGCCCGCGAACTTGAGATCCCTCGCGACCTCAGCAAGGCCGCCGCGATTGCGCTGGGTGATGGGAAGATCGCGCGTCTCGACGTCGCGATGGCGGGTTCAACGACGTTCATGCACATGGCCGGCGCCGGGTTCGATGCCGCGATCATGGCCGATACCCCGTCACGCCTGAAGCGGAAGATTGGCTGGCTGGCCTATCTTCCGGCAGCGACACGACACCTGAACGCACCGCGCTTTACCGCCAGACTCACGATCGATGGCGTCGAGACGCAGGAGCGGGCGAGACTGGTGCTGTGTGCGTTAGGCGGCTCGATCGTCCATCCACGATTCCGTGTTGGCGAGAACATCGATCGGACGGATCGGCAGCTCGATGTCCTCGTGTTCGATCCACCGGGGCTCGGCGGAACGCTTTCGTGCCTCGGCTGGATCGTGGTCGGACGACCGGGCCGCTCCCGCTGGTCAACGCAGCGCCCGGCACGTGAGGTGACAATCGACGCGGACGGAGAGGTCCCGTTTGAAGTCGATGGAGATTTCGTAGGCTACCTGCCGGTACAGATCGCGATGCTCGACACCCAGGCGTCAGTCCTCGTGCCACGGACGGCACGCATCAGCCGCGGGCGATCGTAACCCGATCGCCAACACCGATGTTGAGCGTTTCGCCATCTTTCAACTCACCGCGCAGGCAGATGTTCTGGTGGTTGGGCATATGGGTCTCGTCGAACCCGGCGACGGTCCCGACGAGTTGTTCCCCGATTGTGACCTGATCTTCAAGCAGGATAACGCCGCCGTCTAACACCTCGAAGAAGGCGATCAACGCGACACGGTTGACCGTCGATTCGACGTCAAGGTCCTCGTCGGTGATCATCAACTCGTGGACTGCTCCGGCAGGGACCGCCCGTGACCGAAAGGCCGTCAGGTAGAGGCCCCGCTGGTCAGTCACACCGCGGAGTACGGCGACAACACGTCCCGTGACATCCGACTTGGCCACGTATGGATTCTTCCCGAAAACCGCCGGACCTGACACCACGCAACTTCCTTCAACTCATCCGAACATCCGTGACACCACCACCCGAATCGACGGGGCTACGGATACATGAACGTCGAGTCCCAACTACTGCCGAGGGCATACTCGACACCATCGACATAGATGAGAACATACGACGAGTTGCCGGAGGTTACCGCGATGGAGTCTCCCTCGAAGAACAGTTCGGTGCCGGCTGGCTGGACATCGTCGACGACTGTCTCCCCGTTCACGGCGACACTCACCCAGACTTCTTCCGTGACCCAGATCACGAACGAATAGGCGCCAGTTGTCGCCTGATCGTCGTCGGACTCGACGACTTCGGTCTCATCCGCGACCTCGTCATCAACGGATGCGTCGGCGACAGAATCCTCCGTGACCGGCTCGGTTGCCACTTCGGTGGTTGACTCAGTCATCACCGGCTGTTCGGGCTGAGCGGTCGGCGTTGGTTCCAGCGTCGGCGTTGCTTCCACTGTTGGGCTCGGCGTGATCGTCGCAACGCCGCCACCCTGCGTCGCGACAGTTGGCTGGGTGGCCACAGCAGCGAGAATCGACTGCGATACCGGCGTGACGGTCGAGACACCGACCGTTCCGGTCGCCAGTGAGTCCGCTTCGCGGAAGTACGCTGAGTACATCCAGGTGAACACCACCAGCGACATCACAACCATGAAAGCGATGATCGCGAAGTTCGGTGCCCAGTGTGACGACATATCGAGTGGCTTCGTCGCCGGAACGACCTCGAACGAGGACGGCTTCGTTCCCGTCAACGACTCGTAACTCGCCAACGCCTCGGCGGGGTCCAACCCAAGATAGGCTGCATAGTTGCGGACGATTCCGCGAGCGTAGGCTGCGGCTGGAAGGACCTCAAAGTCGTGCTCTTCAAGCGCCGACAGATAGTCCTTGCGTATTCGGGTCGCTCGTTCGACCTGCGCAAGCGAGACACCTTTCTCCTCGCGCGCCTGGCGGAGCAACTGCCCTAACTCTGTCATACTCCCGATGGTCGCCCCCCGGTTGCTCCGGCCGGCCCCCACAGCCGATTGCCGAAACCTTCCCGTCTAGTCCCCGCTCTCCCGTTACCGGGCCGAACGCTGGTCTATCGTCTCTCGTTCAGTCGTGGCCGTCCCGAGCACTTCGTCAAGCAATGGAGTCGGACGCCCATGGTGGGTCGTGTCGGCCTGCTCAAGCCACAGACCGTCGTGCGGTAGCCACCAGATTCCGAGACTCGAACGACATGCAATCTCGTCGGACTGTACCATACGCTTCTCGCCGAACGCATAGGCGTTGGTACACCATCCGGTTCGGCCGTCTCCGACCTGTCTGAAGTCCCGGCAGGTCGCGCAGCAACGTCGGACACTACCCACATCATCATTGCGGTCGATCGGATCAACAGCCCTCGCCCGAGGCAGATTCACCGGCGCTGGCTGCGCGACGTGTCCGGCACCAGTTACCCAGGTTGGCCGGCGTGGCTCAACGGCTGGCGGAAGATCAACCGGCACATCGTCCAGGGCCGTCCGGCGTCGCTTCGACGCCCGTGGCTCGGACATGTGTTCGACGACTGGTTCTGCCGCTGCCTGGCGCTGATCGATCGCCCGCCGAATCTCGGTCGGCGACGGCATCGGTGCTGTCTCACCGGACTTGAGTTGTGTCTGCTCCTGATGACCATTGTGAGTCGGCTTCGATGGCGACGCTTTCTTCACCGGCATATCAGTCGAAGCGGGCGGCATGTCATTACCGCGGAAGCGAGGCGGCGTCGCACTGAACTCGACCGATCGTGGAGCGGAGGCCCGAGGTCGTTCGAACGACGAACCAACCACTGGCGGCGCCGCTGGCGGTTCGGCGGCGGGAGGATCAGACCGACGCTGGTGCTTTGCAGTCAATGGGCCTTCGTCAGCACGCATCCGCGCAAGATCACGGTCATCGCGATCCTCTGGTTGAGTCGTGTCGAGCAGGTCACCGGCCTGCTTCAGCAGCGTTTCCTGATGTTTACGACGTTCGAGGTGGCGTTGTTCCTGGCGCCGCTTGCGTGCATCACGGACACTCGATCGCGCGGCCTGGAGTTCCGACGCCGCTGCCTCGTCTTCGGCGTGAAGATCACCACCAGCCGAACTGGTGGGTCGCAGTTGCGACCGCGTCGGCATGCTGATGGAGGTAATGCGATCGGTGAACATCTCACCAGCGCGGGCAGGGTCATCGACAGCCATATCAACCTGCGCGACATGCAGGTCACGCGAATCGCCACCACTTATTGGAATCGGTATGTTCGTCGAATGCTGCAAGTCGAGCGGTTGCTCAGCAAGATCCCAAAGATCCTGATCCCAGCTATTGCGGCAGGCAAGTTCGGTTTTCCGAACCAGAACCATGTGCTGAATATCCTTACGGGCCGGGTGCTGACACCAACCGGAGCCAGCGATTCCGCCATCCTTGAAATGGCGACACGTCCCGCACTTTCGCTTCACCATCAGATCACCCCTGCATCCCCGGAGAGCGAAATAGGCGCGTTCGTACGCGGCGAGATTCCCCGCATCCCGCCGAAGGTGCCCTGTTCCAACTGGTCACCAACGAATGCTCCAAACCGGATTGTAGCACGGCCCCCAGCGACGGTTAGATGTACGTACACCCAAAATCAGCGGCAATTTTTCCGTGCGAACAGGCGTTCTGATCATTCTGTCAAGCCCCGGCTGCGACCGCAGGTCAACCCTTGAACAGCGTTTGACACAATCCAGATTCGAGAATCCAGTACTCGCGGCGTTTGCGATTCGACGACCAGATTCGTGTCGCCCGTCCAAGACGCGTATACTTCATCAGTTGGGCGCCTTGTGCGCCATACCTGTATTCCTGGAGGTTGCTTTGGAGCCTTTGCATCTCATCCCGCGAGCAAAGCATGGCGCAGCGAGCTCGTCACCTGCCGGGGACGAGAAGCGCTACTGCATCTGGACGATCGGCTGTCAGATGAACGAAGCCGAGTCGGCCAAGGTCGAGGCGATGCTCAGTCAGGTCGGCTACCGGCGCACCGAGACCGAAGACGACGCTGATGTGATCGTCCTCAACTCCTGCGTCGTCCGCCAGGCCGCCGAAGATAAGGTGGTCGGCAAGATCGGTTCGTTGGCACGAGTGAAGCGCTCGAAGCCGGACGTACGGATCGCGTTGACTGGCTGCATGGTGACCGGTCAGGAGACAAAGCTTCGCGAGCGGTTCCCATATGTGGATCTGTTCTTCGAGCCATCGGACTTTGACCGGCTGGTTGAGATTGTCCCGGAGTTGGCCAAGGCCGATCCTGAACTCGCGGAGCTTCCTCACTACTATCAGCCTGTGACGTCGAATCCCGGCGTGTCGGCGTTCGTTCCGATCATCTACGGCTGCAACTTCGTTTGCTCGTATTGCATCGTCCCCTATCGCCGTGGAAGAGAGGTCAGCCGGCCGTTTGACGAGATCGTTGGCGAAGTCGAGCGACTCGCTTCGCAAGGTGTCCGCGAGGTCACATTGCTCGGCCAGACCGTCAATGCATACGGCCACGATCTGCCGGACGGTCGCGACCTGGCAGATCTACTTACCGCGGTAGACGCCGTGCCGGGAATCGACCGACTTCGATTCCTCACATCGCATCCCAAGTACTTTTCTGACAAGTTGATCGAGACGATGGCGGCGCTGCCGTCGGTCTGCGAGCACGTTAACCTGCCGGTTCAGGCCGGTGACGATGAAGTGCTCCGCCGGATGCGCCGGACCTATACCGCCGACCACTATCGCGACCGCATCGCCAAGATCCGCGAGACGATCCCCGGCGTGACCGTGTCGACCGACATCATCGTCGGCTTCCCGGGCGAAACGGACGAGCAGTTCGAGAACACCATGCGGCTGCTCGAAGATATCGAGTTCGACAAGGTCCACGTTGCGATGTACTCGCCGAGACCCGGCACACTCTCGGCCCGCTGGGAAGACGACATCCCGCACGACGTCAAGCACGCGCGACACACCCGCGTCGAGAAGTTGATGGAACGGGTGAGCGCGGCTCACTACGCAGCGATGGTCGGCAAAACACGCGAGATCCTGGTTGATGGCTTCGCTAAGGGTCGCTGGCGAGGTCGGACGCGCGGCAACCAGCTGGTCTTCTTCGAGGCCAGCGGCGACTGGCTGGGACAGATGGTCGACGTCCGCATCACCGAAGCCACCACCTGGTATCTGCTCGGCGAGCCGATTTCAGTCCTGGCGATGGCATAGACCACAAAGACACAACGCAATGGCAGTACGACGATCAGAGAGGGTAGGACGTGTCAGCATCTGGAACCGATGAACGTGTGAAAGCCAAGCGACAACTCGAAGAGTTGGCGCGGGAACTGGCGGCAGAGGGTCGCTGGAGCGAGGCGATCGAAGTCAATCAACAGTTGATCGAGCGCACACCGAAGGACGTCAACGCCTTCAACCGGCTCGGCAAGGCGTATTTTGAGTTGCACCGTTATAAGTCAGCCTACGAGGCCTATAGCACGGCTGCCGCCATCGACCCGGCGAACGTCATCGCGCAGCGCAACCTCAGCCGGATTGAACCGCTGAAGGCAGTCGATGAAGATGGCGACGTCGAAGTCATCCAGCAGGTCATCCGCCCCGGCATCTTCATCGAAGAGGTCGGCAAGACCTACGTCGACGATCTCGTCAACGTCGCCGGCCAGGAGGTTCTGACGGAACTGTCGAGCGGCAATGCCCTCACGATTCGCGTCGACGGTGAAGATGTTGGTGTTGTGGACCACAAGGGCCGCTACATTGGCCAGTTCGAGCCGCGCGTTTCCAAGCGATTGATTGAACTGCTGGAGCTCGGCAACCGGTATGAGGTTTACGTGACCTCCAGCAGCGGCCAGAGCGTCCGCGTCATCATCCGCGAGGTCTACAAGCACCCGTCGATGGGCAACCGACTCTCGTTCCCGCGACAGGGCAAGGTCGCGATCCCGCGAGCGTACCTGCGTGACACGCGCCTGTTCCGGGACGAGCCAGATATGTTGCTCGGCGACGACGAGGACGAAGATCTCTCCGACGAGGAGGGCGACGACTACGAGGCGAGCGACGGTGACGAAGAAGAAAGCGACTACGTCGAGGAATCCGGCGGGCCAGCCGACGAGGACGAAGAAGCAATCTGATTCCCGCTAGACGACGACACGAGAAGAGGGCGACGGCAGTGCCGTCGCCCTCTTCTGTTGATGCAGATGCCTGACTAGCGCAGGAAAATCGTCAGCACGACAAGGATGACGGTCAGGACCGCAAGAATCCAGAGGAGTCGTCTGAGGTCGGATCGAATGATCGCGTACTCCTCAGCCCGGCTCAACGCCTGGACGCGCCGGACCGTAGTTTTCGGCCGAGCGGTGACCACGTCGTTGGCTGCGACTGCCGAGCCACGGTTCATCTCGACCGACCGTCGGGCCTCGTATGCCTTGAGCTGCGCGCGCGTCAGTTGTCGCGGTCGTGACTTGGTTGGCTTACTCAACTGCTGACCATCCTGCAACGGTAGTAACGGGAGTCCATTCAACCGTCGAGTATATCAGTTTGCGACTACAACTCCGGTGAATCCTCGGTGAAGACGACGACATCGTCGCCACGCCGAATCTCCCACGACTGTGCGGCGCTTCCGCCCCGAACGGCAATCTCCAGTCCCCCATGACTCCCGAACAACGCCATTGTCTTCCCAACGGGGACATCAACATACGTACGATGAATCCCACGAATCGTGACATCACCGCAACGAACATAGACCTTGCCTGGATCGGTCGACAGGTGACGCCGTGCGATCAGCGTCCGACAGTTTCCAAATCGGTCGATCGATACAACAGGAGCGTGGATCTGATTGGGTGTATCCAGAATCGGAGCCCACGGCAGCGTGACGAGAGAGTCAGTCGGTGCGTTGCTGCCGAGATCGTCGAGTGTCACGTCGCCGGTTGAGAGGTGTCCCGCGACTGGCGCGAAGATGTCGCGCCCGTGGAACGTGGATGAGACGTCACTGAGAAAATACTCTGGCCGATCGAGAACGACGACACGACTTGGGACGACGTTTGCCGTCAGGAGCGTCAACACGCCGTTATCCGGCGTGATGAAATACTGGTCACCTGCCTCGACAATGACAGCCCGGCGCTCCCCACCGACTCCCGGATCGACGACGATGACATGGATGGTCCCCGGCGGAAACGCTGACCAGACGGTCGCGATCTGGAACGCTGCCTCAGTAATGTCCTGAGCCGGAATGTGGTGGGTGACATCGACCATCGTCGCTGCTCGGTTCACACCAAGCAGCGAACCCTTCATCGCTGCAACGTACCCATCGACCGTCCCAAAGTCGGTCATCAGTGTCACGATCCCATTGGGGGCGGCCATTGGCGTCGTTCCTCTCTCGCCCGCGCATGGCAGACGGCTACTGGCGAGGCTTCCAGCCTTCCGCCTCTTGTAGATCGTAGACCGGATCGAGGAGATCGGCCCACGAATTTGGGTCTTCGGGGAAATGGGTGATCAGGTGTTCCTCGAACGCCATGATGGTCTTCCACCACTCGCGATCGTCCATCTCGGCGTACACCTCGTCCGCGAGTTCAGCATAGGTGTACTCACGTCCCTCTTCCTTCGCCTTCGTCTCCAGTTCGCGAAGATCCCAGAGCCAGAAGCCCTCGTCCGCGACCTCCTCGATCACGTCCTGCCGGCTCCGCCATCGCTTGACCATCTCGACATAGACGGCGCGCGGCAACATCTTGACGTGCAACCGTGGGCCGGACTCATCCTCCCGAATAAACTTCGAATAGTCGCGTTCTGTCACCCAGGTTCCTCCCGGTTGGCTGGTTCTCGAACGACAAACTCCCGTACCAGCGCGAGGTCCGCTGGCCGATTCGCATTCAAAAACGATCGCAAGTCGGGATCGTACTCGCGTAGCCACGATTCCGGCAACTCTCGCACATTCAGCCCGTCGAACGCGGCGTAAACCTGTCGTTCACCACGCTGGATACTGTCTTCAAACCGAGCCAGACACGTCCGCCGATAGATCGCATGAAGCGTCTGTCGTGTTCCGTCACCGGCCTGGCTCTCCCGCTGGTCCCCGGTGACCGGCACCAGAATGTCGTAGTCTCGCGGCAGCGCGGCCATTGCGTCGAGCAGTCGCGCGCACAGCATCGGCATGTCGCAGGCTACAACCAGCACGAACTCTGATGCCGCTTCACGCAAGGCAGTGACGATCCCGGCCAGAGGGCCGAATCCCGGATAGGCGTCAGCAATCACCGGCACGCCATACTGGCGATACGGCTCGCGATACCCGACGATGATGACATCACTCGTGACGGACTGGACGATCCGAACGGCGCGCTCGAGCAGCGTTTGGCAGGCGACCATCTCCAGCGCCTTGTCACGCCCCATCCGGCGGCTCAACCCGCCGGCGAGGACAGCCGCCGTCAGTTGGGTTGGTGATGGTTGTGCGTCGATCATCAGACCGGTGATTCCCCCGAGGGCGATTGTACCCGAGGTTGCCGGACGTTTCGCCATCTGTTCGACCGCAGAGTGATCTGCTACACTGGTTCAAAGCAACCGCTTCGCGCGCTGGAAGGTGGCACGACATGAGCGGCGACCGACATCATGATATGGTGACCGACTGAGCACCCGGCTTACGCCGTGGTGCTTTTTTGTTGCCAGTTCACGTCGGCGATCGGACCGCCTCGCAATCCTCCCGGCGCAGCGTAATCACTCCCGCGGTGCGCGGGGTGTAGCCAATTGGCGAGAGGAGCGATGCCAGTGAACTCCACGATGATCAGCAAGATCGAAAAGGCTCGGCGCTATGCGGAAGAGCCGGAACGTGTGAAGTTCGAGAACTTCGAGGTTCGCTTCCAGGGTACCCACGATGAGTACGTCGTCAAAATGAATGGTTCCGACTTTACCTGTACGTGTCACTTCTTCGAGGCGCAGCAGATGGGGACCTGCTGCCACATCATGGCACTCCAGCGCATGCTCGAACCGATGATGACCGAGGAGCAGCACACCTCCGGTGCTCCGTTCAGTTTCGCCACGGCCTGATCCGAGTCACACGGAGGAGACGCCGCGCGCGTCAATTGAGTCCGATTGTGGGATCGGTCGATGCGCGCGGTGACGACATTGGTAGTGTGACGACATCCACCCGCCCAGCCCTGACAATCACCTCTCGCCGGTCAAACCCGCCGGGACCGGTCATTGCAGCGTGTCTGACAATGGGCGCGCGGTCGGCTGGCCCCTCGAACGGCAGGAACATCAGCGCCGCCCCGGCACTCAGCCGCAGCGCCATATAGTATTCGACGAGCCGACGCGAGAACCGTGATCTCATCCAGATCCAATCTGCCAACCTGCCGCATCCAGTTCGCGCCGGGACACCGCGACTGCGTTCGCGGCTGTCGATGGATGCGTCTGTCAAGCATACTCAACGGACTCACCAGCCGTTGTTGACGAGGGAGCGACCGTGGCGAGCGACGACCGGATACCACACCTCGCAAATCTCACCTGGACCGAAGCCGAAGCGCTCCTCGCGCAACAGCCGATTGGACTGCTGCCGATCGGTGCGATTGAGGCCCATGGTCCTCATCTTCCGCTCGATAGCGATGTCATCATCGCGACCGCGACCGCAGAACGTGCAGCCACCAGGCTTCAGGAGCATCGTATTCCGGCGGTCATCCTCCCGCCGATCATGTATTCAGTCTCGTTCGTCGGGACATCATTCCCGGGGACAACACCCGTCGAGCCAGATCCGTTCGAGCAGTACCTCGCGTGCGTCCTGACATCCCACGCTTCTCAGGGCTACCGCGCCATCGTCTGCTGCAACGCGCATCTCGAACCGGCCCATGTCGAACGGGTGACACGTGCGACCCAGACTGCAACCCAGCAGTCCGGTATTCCGGTACTGTTTCCCGACCAGCGGATTGAGCCGTACGTGTCACTTCTCAGCGAGGAGTTTCGCGCCGGAGCGCGGCACGCCGGCGGATACGAAACGTCGATCATTCTTGCGGCCCGACCGGATGCGGTTCGGCTGGATCAAATGTCAACGCTCGATCCCGTCTGGATCGATCTCCCGGCGAAACTCAGGGCCGGAGCCAGAACGTTTGCCGAAGCCGGCGCAACCCTCGGGTATTTCGGAGATCCTGCGAAGTCGACAACGGAGGAAGGGCATCGAATGCTCGACGCCCTGGCAGAGACGGTGATGATGGTCCTGACCGCCGCAGGATTGTTGTCGGATCACTCCAGCGAGTGATCCGCATTTCGCGCGATCTCAGCGCGCCAGTAGCCAAGCGTGTCACCGAGTGATTGCTCAATCGCGTAACGCGGCTCCCAGCCGGTCGCGTCGCGGAGTTTTTTCGCGTCTCCTGCGAGGATTGGCGTGTCCGAAGGGCGCATGCGTGCTGGATCGGGACGGACCTCAATTGGAATCGTCGCCTGGCTGATGAGTAGGTCGAGCAGATCGCCGACGCGATGCGAGACGCCCGACGCGATGTTGTAGACGTCGCCCGGTTCACCATGCTCGACCAGCAACCGATACGCTCGGACGACATCACGAACGTCGAGAAAGTCGCGCTGGGCGTCGAGGTTACCGGTCAGGACGACCGGTTCAATCCGGCCCGCCTCTGCCTCTGCGACCTGACGGGCAAATGTCGAGAGGACGAATCGGTCACTCTGCCCAGGCCCAAAGTGGTTGAACGGGCGCACACGGATAATCCGCATCCCATGAGCCAGTGCGTACTGTAGACCCAGCATATCCTGAGCGATCTTCGATACTGCATATGGGTTGACTGGGCGAAACGGCTGCGACTCGGTCAGCGGGACTTCGTCTGGCTGAACGTGTCCGTAGACCTCGCTCGACCCCACGATCACAATCACCGGATCGAGCGATGCGGCGCGGCAGGCCTCCAGCAGGTTGACCTGCGCCAGGATGTTGTTGGTGATCGTCTCACCTGGCGCGGCGATCGCCTGCGGGACGTAACTCTGCGCGGCGAGGTGGAAGATGACGTCGGGACGATAGCGATCGATGACCCTCCCGACCAGCGCGGCATCACGGAGATCGCAACCCAGGATCCGCTCGCGACCGCGCGTCGGTCCGTGCCGCCGCGCGAGGCCGATCAGGTCCCAGTTCGTCTGCTGCTCGAGTTCGGACAGAAGATGCTGACCGGCGAAGCCGAGTGCGCCAGTGATCAGCGCCGTCCGTGCCTCGCCGGTCGTCATCGTGTGCGATTGCTAGTCGGCGGCCGACAGGCTCGCACCTGCCGCGTCGCGGAGGGCGTCGACCTTGTCGGTCGCCTCCCACGGCAGGTCGATGTCGGTTCGCCCGAAGTGGCCGTACGAGGCCGTCTGCTGGTAGATCGGTCGGAGGAGGTTGAGGTCCTCGATGATCGCCCGGGGTCGCAGGTCAAAGTGCTTCCCGATCAGCATCGCGATCTGTTCGTCGTCGATCACACCCGTCCCGAACGTCTCGACATGGAGTGAGAGCGGGTGGGCGACACCGATGGCGTAGGACACCTGCAACTCACAGCGCTTTGCGAGACCGGCCGCGACGATGTTCTTGGCGACGTAGCGAGCCGCATAGGCCGCCGAGCGGTCCACCTTCGTCGGATCCTTACCGGAGAACGCGCCGCCGCCGTGGCGGGCGGTGCCACCGTAGGTATCGACGATGATCTTCCGGCCCGTCAGGCCAGCGTCACCCATCGGGCCACCGATCACGAACCGACCGCTCGGGTTGATCAGAATCTTGGTGTCGTTGTCGAGCATCGACGGCGGGATGATATGGCCGATGACTTCCTCGCGGATCGCTTCTTCGATCGTCGAGTTCGGGGTGTCCTCGTCGTGCTGCGTCGAGATCAGCACCGTCGAAACCCGCTTCGGAACGCCGTACTCGTACTCGACCGTCACCTGACTCTTGCCGTCCGGACGCAGGAACGGCAGCACATCGCTCTTGCGAGCGTGCGTCAACCGTCTGCAGAGCGCGTGGGCAAGCGAGATTGGCAGCGGCATCAGTTCCGGCGTCTCATCACACGCGAAGCCGATCATCATGCCCTGGTCACCAGCACCGATCTGGTCGCGTGGGTCGGTGTGATGACCGACACGGATCTCGTGGGACTCATCAACACCACCGGCGATGTCAGCTGACTGCTCCTTGATCGACGTCACGACACCACATGTGTCGGCGTCGAAGCCGTAGGCTCCTCGGCGATAGCCAATGTCGCGGATGACATCGCGGGCGATCGTTGGAATATCGACGTAGGTTGACGTCGTGATCTCGCCGAAGACGAGGACGAGGCCGGTCGTCGTCGCGGTTTCACAGGCGACACGTGCGTCGGGGTCCTCAGCGATGATTGCGTCGAGGACGGCGTCGGAAATCTGGTCACAGAGCTTGTCCGGATGACCCTCCGTCACCGACTCCGATGTGAAGTGTGTCTGCGCCGAGCGCATGAACGACGTTGGCATCGTCGCGTCGTCTCCAATCAACTAGAACTGGTCTGGGCGACTAGGTGCCCTGCTCCCAGGACGTCATGTAGTGCAACTGTTCGGCAGTCGGCTCGTCGATGGTGATTCCCATGCTGCGCAACTTGAGCAGCGCGATCTGCTGATCGATCTCCTCCGGCACGACGTAGACCTTGCGCTCAAGGTCCTTGCCGGACGCCACGAGGTACGAGCAGGCAAGCGCCTGGTTCGCGAACGACATGTCCATGACGCTGGCCGGGTGGCCTTCGGCGGCGGCGAGGTTAATCAGGCGGCCCTCACCAAGGACGATCACCTTCTTTTCACCGCTGACCTGGAACTCCTCGACGAACGGGCGCAGCATTCGCCGCCCCTCGCCGCTGAGTTCCGAGAGCGCCTGCATGTTGATCTCCGAGTTGAAGTGGCCCGAGTTTGCGATGATCGCGCCGTGGTGCATCGCCTCGAAGTGGTGCTTGTCGATGACGTTGATGTTGCCGGTCACGGTGATGAAGAGGTCACCCTGTGGAGCGGCGGCTTCCATCGTCGAGACCTCGAAGCCATCCATCGCCGCTTCGAGCGCGCGAACGGGATTGATCTCCGTCACGATGACGCGAGCGCCCATCCCCTTCGCGCGCATCGCGATGCCCTTGCCGCACCAGCCATAACCCGCGACAACAATCACCTTCCCGGCCAGCAGAATGTTCGTGGCGCGCAGGATGCCGTCGAGGGTGGACTGACCAGTCCCGTACCGGTTGTCGAAGAAGTGCTTCGTATCGGCGTCATTGACGGCGATGACCGGAATCTCCAGGACACCGTCGTTCTCCATCGCCCGCAGGCGAACAACGCCAGTTGTCGTCTCTTCTGTCGCGCCGATCATGCTCTCCAGCACGTCTCGCCTCGACTTGTGGACGGTGCTGACGACATCGGCGCCGTCATCGACGATGATGTGTGGCTTATGGTCGAGGGCAGCATGAATGTGCTTATAGTAGGTCTGCTCGTCCTCGCCCTTGATGGCGAAAACGCCGATGCCCTCGTCGACCAGTGCCGCGGCGACATCGTCCTGCGTCGAGAGCGGGTTGCTGGCGCACAGAATCGCGTCGGCTCCACCGGCCCGCAGCGTCAGCGCGAGGTTGGCAGTCTCGGTCGTGATGTGCGCGCATGCAACCAGCCGGATACCGGCCAGCGGCTTCTCGCGCTCGAAGCGCTCGCGGATCAGCGCGAGAACCGGCATTTCCCGAGCCGCCCAGCTGATGCGACGGTGGCCGGCATCCGCCAGCGACCGATCGGCGATGTCGTACTTGAGTTCCTGAACGTCGGCCATCGTCCTACTCTCCCTGTTGAACAGCCCGGTCGAGCTGTCGTTCAAACGCGTCGAGCGCACCGGCATGATCCGGGAACTCGATGTCGAATCGGTTAGCGAACTCGGTGAACGTGTAGCGGTGGCTCTGGGTTCCCTTGACCTCAACGACGTAGGTCGCAGCCAACGAACCGACCCGGCCAGCGACCTCCCACGGCAGCCCGGCCAGCATCGCGCCGACCAGTCCCGCCCGATAACCATCCCCGGCACCGGTTGGATCGACGACCGAGCGTGGCGGGACGGCTGGAATCTCGAGCCGCTCGCCGTCTACATAGATATGCGATCCAAGTTCGCCATAGGTCACGACCACGACCGGGCAGGCTGAGAAAAGATCGTCACGTGAGAGGCCAGTCTTCTCCGAAATCATGGCGAACTCGTAGTCGTTCCCAATCAGAATCTCGGCGTCTTCGATGCCTTCACGCAGCGACGTGGGCGGCAACGCGATGATCTGCTGGCCCGGATCAAACATGTACTTCGTGCCGGATTCAGCCAACTCGCGGACGTGCCTGCGCATCGCATCAGGCGCGGTCGGCGAGACGATCGCCAGCGAAGCCCCATCGAGCGCGTCGAGGATCGGGTAATCACCCGCACGCCCCATCGCACCGGGGTAGAAGCCGGTGATCTGGTTATCGGCGCGATCAGTCGTGATGAAGGCACTGGCCGTCAACTCATTGTCGATGACGACAACGCCACTTGTATCGACGCCAAGTGCCGCCAACTTTTCGCGGTAGGTATCGAAGTCGGTCCCAACCGTCGCCACGACCCGAACTGGCTGCCGCAACAGCCCGAGGCTGTAGGCGATGTTGCCCGCCACGCCGCCGCGCAACCGGTCGAGCGAATCAACCAGGAACGAGACGTTGAGGATATGGATCTTGTCGGGCAGGATATGGTCCTCGAAGTGACCGGGAAAGACCATGATGTGGTCGAAGGCTACTGAACCTGAAATGACAACTGTCAACGTGCAACTCTCCGGCATACTCTGGTCGGCGTTGCGAACGATGTCGGGGTACGCATTCAGCGTTGACTGTTGCGATACTCCGATTCCGTCAAACAGTCAAGTCTAGCACGCGCACCCGCGAACCAAACGAGATTCAGATTGCGCCGGTATCTACCAACGCGGCGCGAACGACCTCGAGCGGTACGCCGGTCGCTGGCTCGACGATCCCGTCCTCTCGCGGCAGGATCCAGTGCAACGCACCGTCGACGTTCTTCTTATCCTTACTCAGTCGCCCGATAACCGAGTCGGCCTCACCTTCCAGTCGAGTCGGCAACCCGGCGCGCTCGATCATTGATGTCGCCCGTGTGACCCAACCGTCGTCGATCCGCCCCATTCGCTGAGCAATTCTGCTAGCCACGACCATACCGAGCGCGACCGCTTCTCCATGACGGTAGCGGTATCCGTCCGCCTCGATCGCATGTCCGGCAGTGTGGCCGAAATTGAGGATCATCCGCAGGCCACTCTCGCGCTCGTCCGCTTGAACGACCGAGTGTTTGATCGCGACGTTGCGTCGCAGGACATCCGCAATCAGGCTTGACGGAATTGGGTCGAGGTCGTTAGCGGACAACGTCTCCAGCAGGTCATTGCCACCCAGCGGTGTGGAAGGCTGAATCAGCGAGTGCTTGATGACTTCCGCCATGCCCGAGCGATACTCCGCTTGAGAAAGCGTCGTCAGAACGTCCGGGTCGATCAGGACGACGCCCGGCTGATAGAACGCACCTGCGAGATTCTTTCCGGCCGGGAGGTTCACGCCGGTCTTGCCGCCGACGCTGGAGTCGACCATTGCCAGCAACGACGTTGGCACCTGAACCAGCGAGAGCCCACGGAGGCAGACGCTGGCGACGAACCCGGCCAGGTCGCCAACGACGCCCCCACCCAGCGCGACGACGAGATCGCGCCGCGTCACACCACCGTCCGTCATGGCTGTGCAGAGGCGAGCAACCTCGGCGAAGTCCTTGCTGGCCTCTCCGGCCGGGACCGACAGCCTGCTCACATTCATGCCGGATTCGCTCAGACTCGCTGCCAGGCGATCGCTCCAGAGTGGCCCGACATGCTCGTCCGTGATGATCCAGGCCCGACGCGCTCTCGGCCAGCGCTTCGTGACAACGTCACCCGCGTGATCGATCAACCCGGCGCCAACGAAGATGTCCGAACGTTCGCCCGATGTCGAGAGTGAGAGCACCGGCAACGCGTCACGTGCTGATAACTCCCGAACCTGCGAGACGACCAGCGCCGCGACCTGTTCCGGAGCCAATTCATCGGTCCGGATAGTGATGTCGGCGGATGCGTATAGCGCACCACGTGCTGTCAGCATCGCCCGCATGCGCTGCTCAGCATCGCCTGCCAGCAGGGGCCGCTCGGCTTCCTCACCTGCCTGCTGCGCGTGTCTGCGGACCCGATCGATCAATATCTCCGGAGCAGCCATCAAAGCGACGACTGCGCTTTCCGGCCGCCAGCGCGCCCAGTTCGCCGGTGCCAGCACCGCTCCACCGCCCGTTGCAACGACAACGTTCGTTCGCTCGCACGCCTCGGCAACAACCTGCGACTCTAATGCACGAAACGCAGGCTCGCCGAGTTTCGAGAAGATGTCGGCAATTGTCATCTGCGAGCAGCGGGTGATCTCATCGTCGATGTCGATGGCTGCAAATCCGGTCGCCTTGGCGATCAGTCGCGCAACTTCTGATTTGCCGGCTCCACTCGGGCCGATCAGGACGATTCGTCTGGGCAATTGGCTCACGGTGACACATCTCCGACAACATCTGTCCTGCCACATCGGCTGGCGCCCAGCAGTATAGCCCGATCCAGCGCGAGTTCCTGCGACAATTGCACAGACTTCGACGATCGTAGAATCAAGACATCTTTGCCTGCGAATATCGGCGTTGAGCGGGAACGTCCCTTATACTTGTTGTTCGAGTGTCAACTTGGCACCGATCCAGATCGCATCTGCTCGCACCCGGGTGCGACAGCGGCTACCGGTGGGGACCGGTGCCGTGACCTCGGAGAGGTTGGTTCAATTTATGCCGCGCATTCTCGTGGCCGACGACGATACAGGAATCCGCACACTCCTCCGGGAACTGTTCGAAGACGAGGGCTATGATGTCGACGAAGCTGCCAACGGCAGCGCCGTCATGGCCGCGTTCGACAAGAATGATGATCTTCCAGAGCTAACCATCATGGACGTCAAGATGCCCGAAATGACCGGCATCGACGTCCTCCGCAAGCTGGGCGACAAGCATAGCCTCCCGCTCCCGGTCATCGTCATGACGGCCTTCGGCAGTGCGTCGATTGCGATCGAGGCAATGCAGTTGGGTGCGTACGACTACGTCACTAAGCCGTTCGATCTCGACGACGTGCTGCTGCGCGTCCAGCGCTACTTCGAACACCAGGAACTTGCCAAAGAGGTCCAGAAACTCCGGCGGATGACCGAACGCGAGCCGAATGAGTACATCATCGGCAACAGTCCGGCGATGCAGGAAGTGTTCAAGACGATTGGCCGCGTCGCTCGGACGGAGGCAACGGTCCTCATCACCGGCGAAACCGGCACCGGCAAGGAACTCGTGGCGACCACGATCCACCGCAATTCCGGTTACGCACATGGCCCGCTTATCAAAGTCAACTGCGCGGCGTTGCCCGAGACGCTGCTGGAGAGCGAGCTGTTCGGGCACGAGAAGGGTGCGTTCACCGGCGCAATCGCCCAGAAAAAGGGTCACTTCGAGCGCGCGAATCGTGGAACGATCTTCCTCGATGAGATCGGAGAGATGACGCTCGCGACCCAGAAGAAACTGCTCCGTGTCCTCCAGGAACGCGAGTTCGAGCGTGTCGGTGGAACGGTGCCGGTCAAAGTCGATACCCGCGTCGTGACCGCGACGAACAAGAACCTGGCTCAGGAAGTTCGCGAGGCTCAGTTTCGTGAGGACCTCTATTACCGGCTGAACGTCATCGTCATCCATCTCCCTGCCCTGCGCGAGCGGCGCGACGACATCCCCCTGCTGATCGAGCACTTCCTCGACAAGCACCGCTTCTCGCCCTCGGCACAACCATCGCGTATCTCAACCGGAGCGATGCGAATGCTGCACGACCACGAATGGCCGGGCAATGTGCGCGAACTCGAGAACACGATCGAGCGTGCCGTCGTCCTGGCCGGTGGCGGTGTCATCACCGAGGATCACATCTCGTTCTCGTCAACCGATCAGGGGCATTTCGTCGATATCTCGGCCAAGGTCCGCAACGGGACGCCGATGCGCGAGGTACTGCAGGAGGTCGAGCGGCAGATGATCCGCGAGGCACTGCGGCAATCGAGCGGAGACAGGGTCACGGCGGCGTCGCTGCTTGGCTACCAGATGGACGAACTCGGCGCGAAGCTCAGCGACTACGGCATCTCCGGCGAAGCGTCGGACCTGTAGTCAACATCGATAATCTGCGCCTGCTCGTCGTCACGTCTCAAGCGGCTGGGGATGGGGATCGATTTCAGCATCTCCGGCCGCTCCTTCAGATCCCGTAGCGCGCTCCGGTAGAACTCCCGCATGCGGGTACTGTCGACCCGCTTCCCCTCCTGGTAATAGACGTGCGCCGCCATCCCGGCCGCCATCGTCCCGGCAAATGCAATCGCCACCTTCGGGACTGCCCCGGCTGCGAACGGCAGGATCGCCGCGAGATCGCGGGCAACTGTTCGCCAGAACAGCCCGGCGCCGACGACCGGAATCATCTCCTGATAGATGCGGAAGCGATTGTCCAAATCGCGCTCGTGAATCGCGGCCAGTTTGTAAATCATCATCAACTGGTTCTTGGTCAGGACGATCGTATCCGCGCCAGCCGCCAGCACCCCGCCAACAACCGGCACGAGCGCCGGAAGGTTCGACGCCAGCGCGAACTGACCGTTCACCCGCGACGTGACCTGGACAACGTGCATCGCAGCCGGTTGGCGCAGTGGCGGGAACGCTCGCCCAAGCGCGAGTTCCATGTCGTCACCGACTCGTACGAGTGCCTGCCGAGTCCTCTCGACTGGGTCCGCGATGGAGAACTCAACCACCCGATCGTAGCGGCCACGCTTCCGATCAGGCCGAGCGGCCCGTTCCAGCAGAATCAAGTCCGCAGCAGCGGGCCAGTCCTCGTCTTCTCCCTGGGCAACGACCAGGTCCGGCGCCGTCGGCCCGAAAATGTCGACTGCCGCCTGACGCGCGATCTCAACCGAACGTGCAACGACCGCAACTCGTGGTTGCCGAAGTGCCGCGTCCTGAAGATCGTCGAAGGACATCTCACGAACGATCGAGAACACTTCACGTGCCGTTGAGACAGGATTGAAGACTTTGGTGACCTTGGATCGTCGCGCCACTGAGCCGGGAACTCCTCACTGTCGATGCAACTACGTCCGAAGACGAACGAATCGACTTTCGCACACATCGGGCCACGTGCCTACGAAACGGCCGCCACCGACGCGAGGACTGCAGCCGCTTCCTCCGCGACCCATTCCCGCAGCGAGCGCGGTGCGAGTACGTCGACATCCCGGCCATAGCGAAACACCCACCGTTGGAACTCGGGTGTCACCTGAATCGTCACTCTGAACTCGATCGACCCATCCGGGAGCGGCGTGATCTGCTGGCTCTCATGCCACCGCTCCTCAGCGACCCAACGCGATGCAGGCGGCCGGAACCGCAGCACCACGTCTTCGACCGGCAGGCTCAGCCCACGCATCAACCCCCAGCCTGTGCTGAGGAACGATTCCAGATCGAAATCCGGCAGGCGGGTAAACGACCGCCCGGTCTGCGACGCCGTCCGGATGCGATCGACCTTGAACACCCGGACATCCTCGCGCAGGTGACAGTAGCCCACGACATGCCAGGCGCGGTCGTATGGGAAGACGGCGTACGGATCGATCATCCGCTCCGTCTCGGCACCATTGGCCGACGCGGCGGCGTACACCAGATTGAGTGAGTGCGACGCCGAAATCGCCTGCGAACAGTGCGACAGGATCGCCTCACGGTGGGGGTCGCTTTCGCCAATCTCGTCGCTGGCGATCTGCTCGACCATTGCGCGCAACTCACCTGGAATCACCGACGAGAGGCGTGTGATCGCCAACGACAGGTCACGCTGTGGCACCCCGGCGAACTGCCTCGCAGCCCGGGCCGCAAGGATCAGCGCCAGCGCTTCAGCGATTGAGTAGGACACGGAAGGCAACTGCGGCACTTTCGTGAAGTAGTAGCCTTTGCCCCGCTCGTTCGCCAGATCGAAGTTCAGCCGATGCTTCACGATCTCGAGGTCGGATGTGATCATCCGCTCCGAGACTTCGAACTTCTCAGCCAACTTCTTTCGCGACCAGTAGCGCGGCGCCGCATTGATGTGCCAGACGATATCCAGCACCCGCGCAATTCGCGTCGTCTCAGGAAGTCGAGACACGTTGTTCCCCCCTCGGTCGAAGGATACCCGCCCGATCCAGCGCGAGGTCCACCCCGGTAACGAGACAGTCAAGCAACGCGAGCGCCGCGCCCAGATCACCAAAGCGTGCTCGGGGAAAGTCGCGCCCCAGATTTGCTAGTGCGGGTACGTCACTGACTGACAGTTGCCCGATTGCGGTTGAATCTGGCTCGACCTCCTGCCACCAGTGCGCGACCGAGTGCAGAACCTGCCCTCCTCCAACTGTCGCTAGCACGATCTGCGGCGTCCGCGTCAGCCGATCGTTTGCCAGAACCGTCACGGAGCGCGGCTGTCGCGCAAGCGGCAGATGACCTGCGGCGAGTCTAACGGCGGGAAAGTACCCGTCGGGCAGCGATGTCCAACCTGCTGCACGATCCCCGCCGGTCAATGCATTCGACCGTGCCAATCGCGCTCGCCTCACAGGACGCCGCTTTGAAAGTCGGATACGACTCCTCACGGCCGCCACGGATGCCGACTGGTCGCTGCTGACGACAATCGCGCCACGACCCAGCATCTGCTCGAACCACCGCGAATGACCGGCGGCAGTCAGTCTCTGGCAACCGATGAAGAGAATGCCGGGCCAACTTTCGTCGTCGAGTATGGCGCTGGTGGCAATCGTGTCGACGCGGAGGAGACGAAGCAGTCGATGCATATCGTCGAATCGATCGGACGCAGCGACGAGCCCGGTTGCCCCAAGCTGGCGCAGACGATCGAAGCGCTGCGGCATGACTGATTCAAGGAGGGAGAGTGCCGCTCGATAGGAGTCGTCGGTCACGTTATCGCGATCGGGACGACTGCCATCGAGCGCAATCGCGATGTCGTCGCGGGTCGGCCGTGCTGCCGACCGTCGATCTATGTCTCTCATCCTCGACTCCCATCACTCAGTCGATGCGTTTCCGCATGTTCCACTGAGTCACAGTCTCGAGGGCTAACGGGAAGACTGAACTTCCCGCTCGCGGACCAGTCTGTCAGCATGCCAATGGCACCGCCGAACGACTAGCGCCGATCGCGCTGACGACCGACCGGAATGTTGAGCACGTGGAGAACGGTCCTGATGATCAGATAGGTCGGCAACAGGCTGGCCACGATTCCAAATGCCAACCATCCCTCACCTGAGCTCACTCGCGCACCCCTTCCCGCAGGTCAACCCACGACTGGTATGCTTCACACGGTCCCGATGACGCGGATACATCCAGCCCGGCACACCCGGCCGTATCGACTCTTGGGACGTATGATAGACGCCTGCCACGAAACTTGCGACAACCGAATCGCCGGACATCGCCAGTAGATGTCGGCTGGATTGTCATAGCCTGTCCTGAGAGGACACCACTGTCGATGAATAGCGCGCTCTGGATCATCCCAATCATGCCGATTGTGCTGGGATTCTTCACGACCTGGAGCCTGACTGAAGCGATCACCGAGGCTGTCTGGTTCAACGTTGCATATGTTGTTTCACTTGGTGCGATTTACCTGATGGAAGTCGCCGGATTCGGCTTACTTTCGACCTCACCAACTGGCATGGGCGGCTTCTTTGCACTGCTGATTGCCTTCATGGCACTCGGCGTTCGGCGCTACCAGTACAAACAGGAACAGCGGCGCAAAGCCGAGGCGAAAGCTCTCGCGGCCGCCGAAGCCGCCCGACAGCGGCGCCGCGCCGGAGCGAAGGGCCAGCAGCCTGAAGAGCGCTCGCTGATTGTCAACGCCTTCCGCTTCGCCGCCGAGGTCAAGAAATCTCGCAGTACGCCGAAGCGCTAACCCGAACACGAACGCGAAGTTGGCGGCATGGTGACATGCCGCCACTCGTGTTTATGTCACGTGCAACGGGCGATCGTGTAGCACCGGTGCCGATGTCGGCAGGAACTCACCTGTCTCGAACAACACGCACAGGGCCGCTTCGTCAAACCACGATGCCGGTGCCTCATTTCCCCAGAACGTCGCCCGCCGCGGATCATCGAGTGTCCAGCGAATCGGCTGCCAGTCAGGATCAGCAACGAGGTAGTCGCTCGCGTACAACTCAATCCGGTTCCCATCGGGATCGCGCAGGTAGAGAAAGAACGCGTTGGAGAGCCCATGTCGCCCGGGACCGCGTTCGATCCGATGAACCTCGCCAATCGACGCCAGCAGATCGCAGGCACGGATGACCCAGATGGCGTCGGTCAACCAGTAGCCGAAGTGGTGGACGCGCGGGCCGACGCCACTCATCAGGGCGATGTCGTGAACCGTCTGCTTGCGTTGAAGCCATGTCGCCCAGACTCGCTCGCCATCTTCGGCAACCGTATATTCACTGCACCCGAAGCCCAGACTATCCGCGTACCACTCGTAGGCACTCGCGACATCCGGCAGCTGGCAGTTGAAATGATCGAAGCGCATGACATGCGCACCGCGATGCTGGTCGTAGCGCTGGAGCATCCGCTCGACCAGTTCGACCTCGGCGACGAACTCCAGCGGCAGACCGAATGGATCCTGAACCCGTAAGGCGCGTCCCTGCCCCGGTTCCTGCCCTGCAGGTAGCCAGTGCGGCCGCAAACCGTCCGACTCGAAGAAGTGATGCAGCCGGTCAAGGTCATCTTCGGACTCGACCCGGAACGCGAGATGACCGGCACCGGGGGAGTCGGCCCGGCGCAGAACCAGCGAGTGGTGGTCGCGCTCCTCCAGCCCACGCAGGTAGAGGGCATCCGCAGTTCGCTCTGTCTCGACGAAGCCCAATACATCGACGTAGAACGCCCGCGAGCGGTCGAGGTCACGCACGCGATACTCGCCATGCGCGGCCCGGATGAGGTTCGCGCCGGACTTCGGGACCGGCCTGCCTGTTCGGATCATGTCGCTACTCCATGTCGTCGCGTGTCACCAGGGTGGCGGGTACTCGGGATGTTCTGGCTCCACCTCGCTCCACTCCTCGTGGTAGATGCGGATGGCGTCATTTGTCCAGAGGTCGGTCACTGGCACTGGAGCCGGTTGCTCGACCAGTTGCTGATAGCGGGATCGGAAGAAGACCAGTGGCTCGCGGATCGTCCCCTCAGGCGGCTCATGAACGCTGACGACGCGACCAACGACGATCCAGTGGTCGCCCCCCTCGTGAATGGCCTCCGTCAGGCACGACACCGCCGCCAGTGATCCATCGATCAACGGCGCAATCGGCCCGCGTTGCAGCGCGACGGCCTTCGTCAGGTCGTCCTTATTCGCCCCGGCGAACTGTCGCGAGACGTCCTGTTGATGGCTCGCCAGGAAATTGATGGCAAAGCCACGCACCTCGTTGATCAGCGCCGCCATCCGCGCCGTCCGTGTCACGCAGAACAGCACGAGAGGTGGGTCGAGCGACACTGACGTAAACGCATTGGCGGTCATCCCATGGATATGATCGCCGTGCTGGACGGTGATGACGGTGACGCCGGTCGCGAATTGCCCCATCACACGGCGAAAGGCGGCCGGTTCAAAGGGGGTCGTACTCATTGGACTCCGGTCTCCGTCGCGCTCGTGCTGCTCGACATTCCCTGCTGGATGAACTCGCGCACTCGATCTTTGTAGGGCTGCATATCGTAGGTGTTGAACAGCGCACCGGCCATCCGAACCGGGTCGCCGAAGAAGAATCGCTCGTAGAGCGCCTGCCGCGATCCGAAACTCGACACTGCCGTGTCCCACGCCAGCCGGAACAACGCGATGCGCTCGCGCGATCCGGCCCGGGCAGCTGTGAAGAAGCGCTCGATATCGGGACCCATTGGGCCATTCAAATCAGCCTCGGTTGGCGTCGCCATCAGCCCACTGGCGGACAGTTGCTGAACGATCTCGACGAACCGGGGATAGAGTTTCGGGTACAGATTCCTGGCGGCATCCAACGGACCGCGGGCCGGAGTCATGATTCCCCAGCGATCCAGTTGCGCGTCCTGCTCAGCAGCCGCGCGGAGCGCCCGCATCGTCTCGAGACCGATGATCACCTCAGCGACCTTCTCGTGCACGTGCTGGAACGGCTCGATCGCGATCGTCTCGACGATGAGCGACACGAGCCCAAGGATGAACTCGGTCTTGGCGATGTTCTTCGCCATGACCTGATGGGCCATGTGGATGACTGCGTTAGTCGCGCCAAAGGCACCGTTGGCGAGTTCCGGGTCGCCGTAGAGGAAAACGCGCTCCCACGGCACCAGAACGTCATCGAATACGACGACGGCGTCCATCTCCTCGAAGCGTGACCCTAGCGGGTGATCGTGGTGCGTCCGATTCAGGTCATATGTCTCGCGGCAGATGAACTTCAGCCCCTGTGTGTCACATGGGATGACGAATCCGAACGCGTACGGCGCGTCCTCGGGACCAGTCTTGACGACGGTCGACGGGAAGACCTGAATCTCGTCAGCGAGCGGACCAAGCGTCGCCAGCATCCGCGCACCTCGGATGACGATGCCGCCATCCGTCTCCTTGACGACGCGCGCTGCCAGAAACGGATCGGCCTGACCGGACGGCCCGACCGAGCGATTCGCCTGCGGGTTGATCAGCGTATGCGTCAGGCAGAGATCGTTCTCGCGCGCATGCTGGTAGTAGCGTTCGACGTTCTCGCCGAAGCGCGGATCAGCAGTCGCAAAGTAGTCTCTCGCGGCGGCGAACGCCATCATCGCGGATGAGATGTAATCCGGGGTTCTCCCCATCATTCCGTGCGAAAACTTTGCCCAGTGCGACATCGACCGGCTTCGCTTAAGCAGGTCGTCTTTCGTACGCGGCTGCATGAACGGAGTCCCGACCGGATCACCTGTGTCGGGCGATTGGTACACCATGTCGTCACGCAGCGCCGGGTCGTGCTGCATATCGTAGAGGTGGGCGACGCTCGACAGGACGTTGCGAAACGCGCGATGCTGCGTCACATCACGGACCTGCTCACCCTCGATGTAGACCTCACGGGGAGATTCACGCAGTCCGCGCAGGAACTCCTCGCCTGTCCTCGCGCCCATCGAGTATCCTCCCATCAACCTGTCGTCGTTGGTCTATTCCTCGTCGGCGACGATCGTATTTTCCAGAACGCCCAGTCCATCGATCTCAATCCGCACGACGTCGCCGGGGTAGATGTGGCTGAGACCCTTTGGCGTGCCGGTCAGAATCACGTCCTGCGGTTCGAGCGTCATGAACTCGGTGATGTACTCGATCAACGCCGGAATGTTGCGCATCAGGAGCGATGTGTTGCCCTGCTGCCGCAACTCATCATTCACGAACGTCCGCATCTCCAGGTTGTGCGGGTCGTCGATCTCGTCGATGACCAGATATGGCCCCATCGGGCCAAACGTATCGAAGCCCTTCGCCTTAACCGGCGGCCGGAAGAAGTTGTGGACGAAGTCGCGGATCGTGACATCGTTAGCCATCGTGTAGCCAAGGACATAGTCCATCGCGTCGGCTGCCTTGACCTTGCGAGCCGGTTTGCCGATCACGACGCCGAGTTCGGCTTCATAATGCATGTACTCGATGTTCGGCGGCGCGACAACAGAGCCTTTGTGCCCAATCAGCGAGGTGAGCGGCTTGAAGAACAGCGCCGGTTCCGGTGGGTTACCGAGGCCAAGTTCCTCGGCGTGGTCCGCGAAATTGAGCGCGAGACCAACGACTTTCGTTGGGGTAACAGGCGGCAGGAAGACGATCTCGTCCGGCTTGTACGCCTTGCCGCGATTTCCGAGGATCACCGAGTCGCCCTCGGCCGAGACACCGCGCTGGATCTGACCGTCGGCTGCGAATCGAACCTGTCGCATCGTTGCCCGCTCCCTTCAACCCAACCTCATACTCCGGCCAATTTCGGATAGATTTCGGATAGAATCCGCCAGGTTAGTGTCACGGCAGGAGTGCTATGGGGCCACGATTCCGCGAAACGCCGGCAGCCAGTTCCATCCATGCGGTAACCGCGCGTGTCGCGGCACCGTCCCATTGTAGACCACGGCCAGCGACATCGGATGTCGAATCGTGACCGCGCGCCGTGACGTTCTGGTCGTTACGCCCTATCTGCCATGGCCCGCCGACTTCGGCGGCGCGATCCGCATCTACGAGTTCATTCGCGCACTCGCTCGCGACCAGCGTGTCATCGTCCTCGCGCTGGTCACCGAATCTGAGACAGATGCCGTCAACGCGCTCGGCGAACTCTGCGATGTTACGGCGGTCCCGGTGCGAAGCACCATGCGACAGCCAGCGGGTTGGAGCAAGCGGTTGACGCAGGTGCAGTCAGCCCTCTCACCGCTGTCATTTGCCGAGCGAGCAACCTGGAACCCGCAGATGCAGGCGGTCATGGACCGGCTATTCATGACGCGCCACATCGGTCTCGTCCACTACGAATTCGCCCAGATGACGCGCTACCGGCCGCTGCACGCCTGCCCGACTGTCCTCGACAATCAGAACATCGAGCACGAGTTACTGGAACGCGTCGCCCGGTCAAGCCCGTCGCTGCCTCGCCGGGTCTTCAACAACGTCGAATGGCGCAAAGTTCGACGCCTCGAACATGCCGCCTGGCGCTCGGTGACCTTGAATCTCGCAACGTCGGAGCGAGACGCCGCCCGAATCAGCGCTGTCGCTGGCGAACCTGCGGCGGTTGTGCCGAACGGTGTCGACATCACCGCCTATGGTTCTAAGCAGAACGCGGGACGCATCCCCGGACGGATCGTCTTTGTTGGTGCAATGCGACACGGGCCGAACGCCGACGGTGCCCGGTGGTACATCGAACACGTCCATCCACTGGTGATGGCGGCCGTCCCAAATGCGACGGTCGAGATCGTTGGCGCCGATCCACCAGAGGATCTCCGCCGGCTGAGTTCATCCTCTGTGAGCGTCACCGGTCGGGTCGAAAACGTCGTCCCGCACGTCAGCAAGGCGTCAGTCACCATCGTTCCGCTCCACGCTGGCGGGGGAACGCGCCTGAAGATCCTCGAAGCGTTTGCCGCTGGTGTGCCGGTCGTCTCCACATCGATTGGCGCCGAAGGTCTGGATGTTGTCGCGGACCGGCACCTCCTGATCGCCGACACGGCGCCCGCCTTCGCCGACGCCGTCATACGCGTCCTGCGCGGTACCGACCTGCCGGCCTCATACAGCACCGAAGACGCGTATCGATTGGCGAAAGAGACATACGATTGGACGAGTGGCGTTGCGCCGTTGCTGACCGCCGCACACAATCGCGCTGTCGAACGATTCGACCTAGCCCAACGCGCGTCGACCTGACCTGAAAGGAGCCGACGGTGAAACAGATCATCCAGCCCGACAATGTCTTCGACCCGGACGCCGTCTTCGGCGAACGGTCGTACCGGCAGGCCATCCGCACCGGGAACACCATCTACATCGCCGGACAGGCGGCTATCGATGTCGACGGCCAACTGGTGGGTCGAGGCGATGTCGAAGTGCAGGCCGTCAAAGTCATGGAGAACCTGGTCGCCTGTCTGACCGCCGCCGGAGCGACCGTCGACGATGTCGTCAAGGTCACGACATACTACATGGACCGCGTACATCGCGGGACCATCGCTGAGGTCCGGCGTCGATTTATGGGGAATGCGCAGTACGTTCACACCGGGCTGATCATCGACGGTCTCGCCGATCCAGATCTTCTGCTCGAGATCGAAGCGATTGCGGTTGTCGACGATTGAGGAGCGCGATGCGGTCCACGCGACGCATTTCCCGGCGCGCTGCTGTACCATCTTGGCAACAGACCTCAAGCGAACGAAGCGAGCAGGTGAAGCAACAGACGATGGACGAACTGAACCCGGCGGGTCATGCGCGAAACTGAACACACACCGGCGGCGGAGAATGTCTCGTCGCCGCTGCTGCCCGGCGGCAACCTCATCAGCGCCTCGCTCGACCGGCAGGTGATGATCTGGAGCGATCGCGGCGGCGCGAGCCGCCACATCGGCGACCGTTGGGCAGTTCGTTGCTCTAACGCGCTCGGTGAGTCGATTGGCTCGAGGTGGCCAGTTCCACTGGACGAGCCATTTGAGTTGATCCACGTCATCCGGCTCGACGATGTCCCCGAGGTCTCGCGTGAGGCCAATCGCCATCACCTTGAGAACCCGGACTTCCTGCTCATCGGAACTCGGCCATCGGCCGAGCGACCGTTGCTCCAGGCGGCCGACGCCAAGTTCGCCGCCGACCGCATCAAACCGAGTCAGGTGAGTGCCGAGGTTGTCCGCAACCTGTTGGCAGTTGAAGACGGCGTCACCAGAGCGCTGGTGGACGAAACGCTGTTGGAACTTGGGCAACCGACGCCAGAGATCGTTCGGGGCGTCTTCATCTCCCCGCGTTCAGCGCTCACCGATTACCTCCTGCGCAGAGTCACGTCTGGCCGCAACGCCACCGTCGACGCCCGTGAAGTCGTCACCGTACCGGCGGAACCGGGCACGATGTTCGCCGGCCTTGCCCCGAGCAGGATCATCGGCAACCTGGCCCGCATCGACGCGTTACCCGTTACTCCGCGCGATAATCTGATCTCGGCGATCTACTACTTCCGGCTGGCCTGCGGCTGCTTCTATCTCTGGAACGAGGGCAACAAGCCACTGCTTGGCGCGACCACGTCGACGGAGCCAGAACCGGGCCTCGTCGCTGCCGAGGTGACATCCCGCGCCGTCGCCGCCAGCAGCGCCTATGGCCTCGTCGATGCCTGGGCTGCTGATGTGCAGCCACAAGTCCAGGCTCGACAGTCGATCGCTGAAGTCGCATCATTACCGGTCCGGATGGGTGAGATTCGGCAGAAACTGGAGCGCGCCGGAGCGGTTGGTGAGCCACGAGCTGTCCGCCGTGTACGCCGAGACCTCGAACTGGCCTTCCAGTCGCGGCTGATCGAATTCACAGGCGTCATCGCCGCTGATGACCCACGCCCGCTCACGCAGATTCTGGACGACGTCGCGTCGGCGTCACGCTCGCTTGGAGGCGAGATGACGCGGCTGCTCGACGATCTGATTGCCTCCAGAGTCTGGGACGAGTAGCACTCGTTCGCATCCTGACACAGGCTTCCGGATCGCTACTCAAATCAACCTGTACATCCCCACCTGAGTGTCGTACAGTCAGCGAATCAGGCATTCTGTGTCGCGATGTAGACCGTCGACGCTGGCGTCAGTTGTGCGATAGGGGTAGCTGTACGGGTACTTCCCGAGCGCGATGAACGCGCTCGCCCCTGAAGTCGAAGGAGAGGACAACGTTATGTCCATTGCTGCTACAACCGTCACCGTCAGCGACATCATGACCGGTGATGTCGCTACTGTTCGCCCCGATCTGCAAGTCGAGAATGCCGCCCGAATATTGTTTTCTCAATCGATCTCCGGTATGCCGGTCGTCGACGCTGAGGGCAAACTCGTCGGCGTCATCACCGAATTCGACATCATTGCGAAGGACGGCGCTACTGTCGCCGACATCATGACAACTGACGTCGTCACCGTGTCGGAAGAAACCGATGCGGAAACGGTCGCGCAGATCCTGACGAGCCAGCGGGTTCGTCGCGTCCCGGTCGTCCGTGACGGTGCCGTCGTCGGTATCGTCTCGCGGTCAGACCTCGTCCGGCTATTCGCGCTGACCCGCTGGTCGTGCGAGAACTGCGGTTACCATACCCGCGGTTTCGAGCGCCTGACTGTCTGCCCGAAGTGTGGCAACACGTCGATCATTCTGGAGCGCGAACCACCCGGCATGTAGTTGAAACGATGACCTAGAGGTAGCCGTGACACACCGTTCACTCCTGTTCGTCCCCGGCCATCGGGAGTCGATGCTCGCGAAGGCCGCGAGCCTTGGCGCCGACGCAATCGTCCTCGACCTCGAGGACAGCGTCCCGCCAGCCGAAAAGGCACTGGCACGTGAGCGTGTCACGGCAACCCTCGCGCGCTGGCCATCAGACGGCCCGGCGCCGTTCGTCCGGATTCGACCACCGTCCGCAGATGGATTGGCCGATGATATTCGCGTCATCCTGACTCACACCGGCGCTGGTGTCGTCGTCCCCAAGGTCGACCGGCCAGATGAGTTAGCACAGGTCATCGAGATGCTCGATGGCACACGTGACGTGATCGTCAACATCGAAACGCCACGCTCGCTCCTGCACGCCGAAGCGTTCGCCGACCTTGACGGCGTCACAGGACTGTTTCTTGGCGGCGAGGACTTCACCAACGCATTGGGAGCGCGCCGGACACCCGAAGGCCACGAACTCGACTGGGCACGACAGATGGTGCTTCTCGCCGCCCGCGCCGCTGGCATCGACGCGTACGACACGATCTGCCCTGAGTTCCGCGACCTCGCTACGCTGGCTGCGGACTGCAACAACGCAGCCGCAATGGGCTACGACGGCAAATTCGCCATCCATCCCGCCCAGATTCCGGTCATTCACGAGGCATTCACACCATCGGACGAAGAGATCGGCCGCGCACGACGTATCGTCGAGGCGTTCGACGCCGCCGTCGCCCGTGGTGAAGGCGCTGTTGCGGTCGACGGACAGATGGTCGACCCACCTGTCGCCGAGCGCGCCCGCAGCCTCATCAGCAGGGCGAAGCCTGGCCGATAGCCTGCTTACGCGACGTTGTTGGGCCTAATCCAGTGTCCGACCTAGCTTTGTCTCTCGACTTGGGGTGAGGCTCGGAACCAGCGCGCGCAATGCATCGGACGCTGCGATCACTGCAATCCGATCACCGGACTTTGCCTCCAGTTCGACTTCGTGGAACCGAACCGTCCTGCCATCTGCCAGGCGAGTTCCAGTGCAGTCGTCGAGCGCAAGTTCCATCGTTGATGCGTCGCTCGTGAGGACCAGCGTCACACGTGAATTGTGGAGATGGGCGACTGGTAGAAGAGCGTCGTTTCCAGCAATTGCACGCGCACGCTCCAGTGGTGACAGATCCGCGAGGTCAGGTAGCGGCTCACCTTCCGCGATCGACTCGACCTGTGCATCACTCAACGCGACCTCGTCTTCTGGACGTGCGGCGATATGACCGTCGTCCTCCGACGTTGATTCCTGCCTGCGACCTTTGAATGTCATTCTGGCACCCTTGGCTGTTCGCCGAACGCGAAGCGTCGCCCCGGCGGCCTTGAGTAAAGCCGCGTCAGTGTCGTAGTAGACGTCGTCCTGGACGACATCGCTGCGATCGCTGACCCTGAACGGCCCAACCGTTGTCATCGCCAGGAGCAGCTCGCGATCACTCGCATCCAGATCGAACTTCGCTTCGATCTCAAGCGCATCACTCATAGGTCGCCCTCAGCAAGTCACGGATTCGTCGCTCAGGATGCGGCATCCCGGAGTCGAGCATCCGCAAGACGGTCGAGCCATGGTCGTACTCGACGCGATGGATGTCCGCGCGCCAGCCCCGCTCCGGCGACCATCCGAACGCACCCCAGGTGGCGCGTCGATCGCCGTCCCGAGGCAACCCGCACGCCGCGACGTTCACGAGCCGCAACGCACCGAAGCGCCGCCGAAACGGGATGTGCAGGTGCCCGAAGACCAGAACGTCGGCGTCAATCTCGCCGATGATCTGGCGCAGGTCTTCCTCTGGCGCATCAGGGAAGATGTGGCGATCCAGGTCGTGAGGGTTGGCGTGGACGACGTGGAGCACACCGCCCGGGGGCTCGACGCGTTCCTCAAACTGCAACGCATCGAGAGCGGCAATTCGTTCGTCTCCGAGACGTTCGCGAGTCCAGGCGGTCGAGTCCCGTTTGCGGTGTCCGAGGTCAGGATCACTTGCGCCTTCGTCGACGATATCGCGGTCGGTGTTTCCCTTCAGCAGCACATCCGCGTGT
>Ga0180215_1000491_pt1 | contig 50708 bp, 43 predicted proteins | sample eDN3rd37CBELigBY_FD_128871 | JGI IMG/M metagenome (GOLD analysis project Ga0180215, IMG submission 128871) | Enriched backyard soil microbial communities from Emeryville, California, USA - eDNA 3rd pass 37_C BE-Lig BY (version 2) (version 2) | ecosystem: Environmental > Terrestrial > Soil >... | reverse complement strand
GTGGCAACGAAGAAGATTGGCCAGGCGGCCGCAGGCCGAGGCGGCGACTGCCGCCCGCCGGACGTCCGGCGCCCCCGCGGAGCGCCAGCCGCGTCAGCGGCGTGCGGCGCGTGAGCGAATGATGCCGCGAGGCGTCGCGGCCGGCGTCACCTCCCCCTTGAGGGGGTGAGAAGCCGGTTGCCGCGAAGCGGCAAGCCGATGATCCAGTGAATCATCGGCAGGCTTCGAACGGGTGGGAGCTGCCGGAGGCAGCGGGTCCCACCCCGGGGCTGAGGGCTGCGCAGCAGAACGAAGCGGGTGGGGTAGCCGGATCGTCGGGCGCGACGTGTCTTTCGGCGTCGAGTAGAAGACGTCCCGCGCTGCCTGTACCTACCCCGCCCGGCGATCCTTGCCGGCGATCTCGAGGGCCATCGCGTGCAGCGTGCGGGCGATGCGCTCGCGCATCTCGGGCCGTTCCAGCGCGAAGGACAGGTTGGCCTCGACAAAACCCTCGGGCGAGCCGCAGTCGAAGGCGTGGCCACGGAAATGATAGCCGAAGAAGCGCTGCCGGACCTGCAGCTTCAGCATCGCGTCGGTCAGCTGGATCTCGTTGCCGGTACCGCGCTCCTGCGTGGCGAGGATGTCGAAGATCTCCGGCTGCAGGATGTAGCGGCCGTTGAGGTAGAGGTTGGAAGGCGCGGTTCCCGCGGCCGGCTTCTCCACCATGCGGTCGATCTCGAAGCCCGGGCCGGCGCGCGCGCCGCGCCCCACAATGCCGTAGCGATGCGCGTCGGCGGGATCGCATTCCTGCACCGCAACCACGTTGCCGCCGGTCTGCTCGTAGAGCGACACCATCTGCTTCAGGCAGCCGGTCTCCGCCCGCATGATCATGTCCGGCAGCAGCAATGCGAAGGGCTCGTTGCCCACGATCTCGCGTGCGCACCACACCGCGTGCCCCAGCCCGAGCGGCGATTGCTGCCGCGTGAAGCTGGTCTGCCCCGGCTGCGGCTGCATGCGCTGCAGATTGGCCAGCACCGTGTCCTTCCCGCGCTGGGCCAGCGTGTCGTAGAGCTCGAACTGGACGTCGAAATGATCCTCGATGACGCCCTTGTTGCGGCCGGTCACGAAGATGAAATGCTCGATGCCGGCCTCGCGCGCCTCCTCGACCACGTAGTCGATGACGGGCCGGTCGACGACCGTCAGCATCTCCTTCGGCACCGCCTTCGTGGCCGGCAGGAACCGGGTGCCGAGACCCGCCACCGGAAACACCGCTTTCCTCACGTGCTGGATCATGGTTCCTCCGCCGGATCGGCAATTGCCGCGGAGGCGGACAATTTCACGCCCGAATTGAAGAATACTGAACGCGGTGGCTTGCGGACCGCCCCCGCGGGTCGCTGCGAATTCGACCATACGATTTGCGTAAGACTTTGGTAAACTATTTCCTAACCGCATTCGGCGATGAATTGGGTTTCAGTCTGTCGCAGGAGGTGAGGATGCTCGCAAAACGAATGACACGACCCGCCTGGCGCGCCGCGGCTTTTGCCGCGCTGGTGCTTCAATTCTCGGCCTGGACCGCGCCCGCCTGGGCCGACGCCGGCTTCCAGCGCTGGATAGCCGACTTCCGCAAGACAGCGGCAGCCAGCGGCATTTCGGGAACGACCTTCGACAAGGCGTTCCGCGGCATCACCGAGCCCGACCACAGCGTGCTCGAGAAGGCGCGCAGCCAGCCCGAATTCAACATGACGGCCTGGGAATATGTCGACCGCAAGCTCACCGAGAAGGCGATCGCCACCGGCCGCGAGATGGCGCGCACCTGGAAGCCCTGGCTCGACCGGATCGAGCAGCATTTCGGCGTCGACCGCCACATCCTGCTGGCGATCTGGTCGATGGAGTCGAGCTATGGTGAAGCGCTGAAGAACGAAGCGCGCCTGCACAACATCGCGCAGGCGCTGGCCACGCTAGGCTATGCCGACCAGCGCCGCTCGAAATGGGCGCGCGGCCAGCTTATCGAGGCGCTGCGCATCGTGCAGAATGGTGACATACCCGCCTCGCAGCTCACGGGTTCGTGGGCCGGCGCCATGGGTCACACGCAGTTCATCCCCACCAGCTACCAGACCTGGGCCTTCGACGCCGACGGCGACGGCCGGCGCGACATCTGGAACTCGGTCCCCGACGCGCTCGCCTCCTCCGCCAACCTCTTGAAGAAGAACGGATGGCAGACCGGCAGGACCTGGGGTTACGAAGTCTCGTTGCCGGCCGGCAAGTTCCCGTCCGGCTCGCTGACCCTTGGCCAGTGGCAGGGGATGGGCGTGGTGCGGGCCAACGGCAAGCCCTTCCCGCGTCCGTCCGACAATGCCGAGCTCAAGGTGCCGGACGGGCGCGAAAGCCCGGCCTTCCTGATGACGAGGAACTTCTTCGTGATCAAGCGGTACAACAATTCCGACCTCTACGCCCTGTCCGTCGGCCTTCTTGCTGACCAGATTGCGGGCCATGGCGGTCTGGTGCGTGACTGGAACCGGCCCTACACTCGCCTGTCGTCCACCGAGACGGAGGAGCTGCAGCGCAAGCTTTATGCGCTCGGTTACTACACGGGCGAGATAGACGGCGCGATCGGCTCCGGGTCGAAGGAGGCCATCCGCCAGTTTCAGGCCCGCATGGGGTTGACGGAGGATGGACACCCCAGCAAAGAAGTCCTTTCGATCCTCCGGAAAAGATAGCGGCGGAGCAGGCGTTGGCGGACAGGTCGGTCACAGGGTTGTTTCTCGGGTTTCTGTGGCTCGGCCTGCTGGCCGCCGTGGCGACCCCGCCCCTGCTCGCGATCTCGACTGCGCCCGCCCACGCGCAGGAAGAGCAGACCGTGCGCCGTGGCGGCGGCATCCTCCAGTTCCTGTTCGGGCGCCGCGAACAGCGCGCCACCCCGGTGGAGCCGGACACGCACCGCGCCGCCAAGCGGCGGTCCGCCAATCCCGGCGCGGTCGCGCCGGCCGAACCCAAGCCCCAGCTGGTCGACAAGCTCGACGACGCCCGCACCATCCTCGTGGTCGGCGACTTCCTGGCTGCCGGCCTCGCCGAGGGTCTCGACGAGGCGTTCGCGCAGGCTCCGGGCATCCGCGTGGTCGCGCGGGCCAGCGGCTCGTCGGGCTTCGTGCGGGACGACTATTATGACTGGCCGAACGCGATCGGGCCCATTATCGATGAGGTGAAGCCCGCCGCCGTATTGGTCATGCTGGGTTCCAACGACCGCCAGCAGCTCGTGGTCGATGGAAATCGCGAGAACGTGCGCAGCGAAGCCTGGATGAAGGAATACGGGCAGCGCGCGACCAAGCTCGCCGATGCGATCCGCCAGGCGGGCGTGCCGCTGCTCTGGGTCGGCATGCCCTCCTTCAAGGCGGGCGCCATGTCGGCCGACATGGTGGCCTTGAATGACGTGTTCCGCACGGTCGCCGAGGCCGCGGGAGGCGAATTCATCGACATCTGGGACGGTTTCGTCGACGAGAACGGCGCCTTCGCCTCGGTCGGACCCGACATCAACGGCCAGCGCGTACGCCTGCGCAACTCCGACGGCATCAACATGTCCCGCGCCGGCAAGCGCAAGGTCGCCTTCTATGCCGAGCGCCCGCTGAACCGGCTTCTGGGCGGCGCGGCCGCGCCCGGCATCGCCTCGCTCGGCCCCGCTGGCGCCGCCGCTGCCCCCGGCGTCGATCTCGCCGACATAGACCGCACCCAGCCCATCGCGCTCGCCGATCCCGCGCTGGACGGCGCTGAAGGCCTGCTCGGAGGCACCGCGACGGCGCATCACGACGATGCCCGCACGCCGATCGAGCAGTTGGTCAGGAAGGGAATAGCGGGCGGACGGACCGGCCGTGCCGACGATTTCGCCGCCGCCCCGGTGGTGGCTGCGCCGGCGGTCCCGGCCTCGGTCGAGACCACCGCCACCATACCCGCCAACTGACGTCAGCCTGCTACCGCGGCAGCAGCGTCGAACCCATCAGATGCTTGTCGATGGCGTGCGCGGCCTGCCGCCCCTCGCGGATCGCCCATACCACCAGCGACTGGCCGCGGCGCACGTCGCCCGCCGTGAACAGCTTGTCGACATTGGTCCGATAGTCGCGGTCGTTCGCCACAACGTTGGTCGAGCGGCGATTGTCCACGAATGTCTCCAGCCCCTCGCCCATCTCGGCCACCACGCCGGTCTCCATCGGACCGGCGAAGCCGATGGCGATGAAGGCCAGGTCGGCGCGGATGACGAACTCGGTGCCGGCCACGGGCTGGCGCTTCTCGTCCACCTCGCAGCACTTCACCCCGGTCAGCACCCCGTCCTCGCCGACAAACTCCAGCGTCGCCACCTGGAACTCGCGCTCCGCACCCTCGGCCTGGCTGGACGACACGCGCATCTTGGTCGCCCAGTAGGGCCAGGTCGCGAGCTTGTCTTCCTTCTCAGGAGGCTGCGGGCGGATGTCGAGCTGCGTCACGCGCACCGCGCCCTGGCGGAAGGCCGTGCCCACGCAATCGGACGCCGTATCGCCGCCGCCCACCACCACCACGTGCTTGCCCCCGGCCAGTATGGGCTGGGACGGCCATGCGACGGACTGGATGTTCTCGCCGGCGATGCGCCGGTTCTGCTGCACGAGGTAGGGCATGGCGTCGTGCACGCCCTCCAGCTCACCGCCGGGTATGCCGGCCGGCCGCGGCTTTTCCGAGCCGCCGCAATAGAGCACCGCGTCATACTCGGCGAGCAGTTCCGACACCTTCTTGTCGACGCCGACATTGACGCCGCAGAAGAAGGTGACGCCCTCGCCCTTCATCTGCTCGACGCGGCGGTCGATGTGGTGCTTCTCGATCTTGAAGTCGGGGATGCCGTAGCGCATCAGCCCGCCCGGGCGGCTCTCGCGCTCATAGACGTGCACGTCGTGCCCGGCGCGGCCCAACTGCTGCGCCGCCGCCATTCCCGCCGGACCGGAACCGATGATCGCCACCCGCTTGCCGGTCTTCTGCTCCGGCGGTTGCGGGCGGATATAGCCCATCTCCTGCGCCTTGTCGGCGATCGCCTGCTCGATCGTCTTGATCGCTACGGGGATGTCCTCGAGGTTCAGCGTGCATGCCTCCTCGCAAGGCGCGGGGCAGATGCGGCCGGTCCATTCGGGGAAATTGTTGGTCGAATGCAGGTTGCGGATCGCGCCTTCCCAGTCGTCCCGGTAGACGAGGTCGTTCCAGTCCGGGATCTGGTTGTGCACCGGGCAGCCGTTCGGCCCGTGGCAGAACGGGATGCCGCAATCCATGCATCGCGCCGCCTGTTTCTCGACTTCCTTGTCGGACATCGGAAGCGTGAACTCCCGGAAATGGCGGATGCGGTCGGACGCGGGCTGGTACTTGTGCACCTGCCGGTCGATCTCGAGAAAGCCTGTGACCTTGCCCATTTTCCCACTCCAAGCTGGCGGCTGCGGCCCTTTCGGGCTGCCGTCCGCCCGTACCTTCAGCATGTCGTCTAGCGTTTTGCGAGCGCTTTCGCGCTGCGGCGCAGAGCCTCGCCGATCGCGGCGTCGAAGGTGACGCCGTCGGTCGCGAAATCGGTCTGGGCACCAGCGGCGCGGAACTGCCAGTCCGTGTCCCAATAGCCCGCCGGCGTGATCGTCATGTGCCCTTCCAGGCGCGCCGCGGCATCCGCGCCGACCTTCGCCGCGGCCGCGACTGGCGTCTCCACCGCGGGGGCCTCCGTCGGCAGCGCAACCGGCAGCGCCAATGCCTTCGATGCATCCTCCAAGGCGAGCCTCTGGCCCCAGCCGCGCTCGGAGGTCTGCGTCACCAGGTAGGTCGCCGACCCGTCATCAACCAGCAGCGCCACCGCCACCTCGGGCCGCTCGCTGGTCCACACCTGGCCGCCGAGCTTCGCCACCATCGCGTCCACCTTGCGCGGGTCGAAATGCACGGTCAGCTCGAAGCTGCGTTCGCGCGTGCCCTGCTCGTCGGATATCTGGATGCCTTCCTTGCGGTCCAGGTAGTCGAACCGCTCCACTGCGGCGTCGGCTTGGTCGACGATGCGTTCGGCCGCCGCGCGCTCCGCGATCTCGGCATCGACCGTCAGCTTCGTCAACACAAGCGGCAGCGCCTCGCGTATGCCGCGCGCACGCTCCGCGAGATTGTCCCGACCGGTGACGATGACCGTTGCCGAATAGAGGTCCGGTTGCGCCGCGAGCGCTCCGCCCGACACGAGCACGAACGGCAGCACGACAAGCATCCGCCGGTGCAGCGCGGCACCGGCGAACGAGAAGCAATGTGCTGCGGCCGCGCCCACGGTCACTCCGCCGCCACGCCCATCCGGAGCCGCTCCATCTCGAGCAGCGCGCGACGATATTCGACCGGCATCACCTTGCGGAACATCGGCCGGTAGGTCGCCCAGTCGTCCAGGATGCGCTTGGCCTGCGTGGAGCCGGTCAGGTGCATGTGGTTGGTGATGAGCTTGACCAGCCGCTCCTCGTCGTGGCGCGTCATGTCGCCCGACACGTCGACCCGGCCCTTGTAGTCCAGGTCGCCGCCGTGATGGTGCAGCTTCTCCAGCATATCGTCTTCCTCGGGCACGGGCTCGAGCTCGACCATCGCCATGTTGCAGCGCTCTGCGAAATCGCCCACCTCGTCCAGCACGTAGGCGACGCCGCCCGACATGCCGGCCGCGAAGTTGCGGCCGGTCTGGCCGATCACCACGACGATGCCGCCGGTCATGTATTCGCATCCGTGGTCGCCGACGCCTTCCACCACCGCGATCGCGCCGGAGTTGCGCACGGCGAACCGCTCGCCCGCCACGCCGCGGAAATAGCACTCGCCCTCGATCGCGCCGTAGAGCACCGTATTGCCTACGATGATCGACTGCTCGGCGATCGTCTTCGCCTTCTCCGAGGGACGGATCACCAGCCTTCCGCCGGAAAGCCCCTTGCCGACATAGTCGTTAGCCTCGCCGACGAGCTCGAACGACACACCGCGCGTCAGAAATGCGCCGAAGCTCTGCCCCGCCGTGCCGGTCAGCCGCACCTGGATGGTGTCGTCCTTGAGGCCCTTGTGGCGATAGCGCTTGGCCACCTCGCCCGACAGCATGGCGCCGGCCGAGCGATCGACGTTGCGGATTTCAGCCTCGATCTTCACCGGAAGCCTGGATTCAAGCGCCGGCTTCGCCTGCTCGATCAGCCTGCGGTCAAGCACGTCGTCGATCGGGTGCTGCTGCCGCGCCGTCCAGTAGGTCTCGCTCTTCTCCGCCTCGGGCTTGAAGAACACGCGGGTGAAGTCGAGCCCCCTCGCCTTCCAGTGGTCGATCATGTCGTCCTTGGAGAGAAGCTCCGACTGGCCGATCACCTCGTTGATGGAGCGGTAGCCCATCGCCGCCAGCAATTCGCGAACCTCCTCGGCCACGAAGAAAAAGTAGTTGACCACGTGCTCGGGCGCGCCCTTGAAGCGCTTGCGCAGGACCGGATCCTGTGTGGCCACGCCCACAGGGCAGGTGTTGAGGTGGCACTTGCGCATCATGATGCAGCCGGCCGAGATCAGCGGCGCCGTCGAGAAGCCGAACTCGTCGGCCCCCAGAAGCGCGCCCACGATGACGTCGCGGCCCGTGCGCAGGCCGCCGTCCACCTGCAGCGCAACGCGGCTGCGCAGCCCGTTCAGCACCAGCGTCTGGTGCGTCTCGGCAAGCCCCATTTCCCAGGGCGATCCGGCATGCTTGAGCGAGGTGAGCGGCGAAGCGCCGGTGCCGCCGTCATAGCCCGAAATCGTGATGTGGTCGGCGCGCGCCTTGGCCACGCCGGCCGCGACCGTGCCCACCCCCACTTCCGACACCAGCTTGACCGACACGTCGGCGGCCGGGTTGACGTTCTTCAGGTCGAAGATCAACTGCGCGAGATCCTCGATCGAATAGATGTCGTGGTGCGGCGGCGGCGAGATGAGGCCGACGCCCGGCGTCGAATGCCGGGTCTTGGCAATCGTCGCATCCACCTTGTGGCCGGGCAGCTGCCCGCCCTCGCCGGGCTTGGCGCCCTGCGCGACCTTGATCTGCATCATGTCGGAGTTGACGAGATATTCCGTGGTCACGCCGAACCGGCCCGAAGCCACCTGCTTGATGGCCGAGCGCTCGGGATTCACGGAGCCGTCCGGCAACGGCAGATAGCGGTCCGGTTCCTCGCCGCCCTCGCCCGTGTTGGACTTGCCGCCGATGCGGTTCATGGCGATCGCCAGCGTCGCATGCGCCTCGCGGCTGATCGATCCGAACGACATCGCGCCTGTCGAGAAGCGCTTCACGATGTCGGCCGCAGGCTCGACCTCGTCGAGCGGCACCGGCTGGCGCCCGCTGTCTTCGGCCAGCCTGATCCTGAACAGGCCGCGGATCGACTTGGCCTTCGCGGCCTCGCCGTCGATCTGCGCGGAGAACTCCTTGAAGGTCGACCACGAATTGCTGCGCACCGCATGCTGCAGCGAAGCCACGGCGTCCGGCGACCACATGTGCGATTCGCCGCGGATGCGGAACATGTATTCGCCGCCCACGTCGAGCGTGTAGCGCAGCACCGGATCGTCGCTGAAGGCGAGGTGATGGCGCTGCGCCGTCTCCTCCGCGACCTCTTCCAGGCCGACGCCCTCGATCGTGGTGGCGGTGCCGTTGAAGTAGCGTTCGACGAACTCGCTGCGCAGTCCCACCGCGTCGAAAATCTGCGCGCCGCAATAGGACTGGTAGGTCGATATGCCCATCTTGGACATGACCTTGAGGATGCCCTTGCCGATCGACTTGATGAAGCGGCCCACCACTTCGCCGGCGTCGACCTCGGGCGGAAACTCGCCGCGCTTGTGCATGTCGAGCAGCGTGTCGAAGGCGAGGTACGGGTTGATGGCCTCCGCGCCGTAGCCGGCGAGGCAGCAGAAATGATGTATCTCGCGCGGCTCGCCCGATTCCACCACCAGCCCCACCGAAGTCCGCAGCCCCTTGCGGATCAGGTGATGGTGCACCGCTGCAGTGGCCAGCAGCGCTGGAATCGCGATGCGGTCCGGGCCAAGCTGCCTGTCGGAAAGGATGATGATGTTGTAGCCGCCCGCCACCGCCGCCTCGGCGCGGTCGCAAAGCCGATCCAGGGCGCCGGGCATGCCGGCCGCGCCCTCCGCCACCGAATAGGTGACGTCGAGCGTCTTGGTGTCGAAGCGGTCCTCGGTATGTCCGATGGAGCGGATCTTCTCGAGATCCCCATTGGTCAGGATGGGCTGGCGCACCTCCAGCCGCTTGCGCCGCGACGTGCCCACCAGGTCGAAGATGTTCGGCCGCGGCCCGATGAACGATACCAGGCTCATCACCAGTTCCTCGCGGATCGGGTCGATCGGCGGGTTGGTCACCTGCGCGAAGTTCTGCTTGAAATAGGTGTAGAGCAGCTTCGACTTGTCCGACATGGCCGAGATCGGCGTGTCGGTGCCCATAGAACCCACCGCCTCCTGCCCCGTGGTGGCCATGGGCGACATCAGCAGCTTGGTGTCTTCCTGCGTGTAGCCGAAGGCCTGCTGGCGATCGAGCAGCGACACGTCCTTGCGCAGCGCGCGCGGCTCGACTGGCTTCTGGTCTTCCAGGATCAGCTGCGTGTTCGCCAGCCACTTCTTGTAGGGATGGCGGGTCGCGATCTCCTTCTTGATCTCCTCGTCGGAGATGATCGCGCCCTTTTCCAGGTCGATCAGCAGCATGCGGCCCGGCTGCAGCCGCCAGCGCCGCACGATGTGCTCGTCGGCGACCGGCAGCGCGCCGGCTTCCGACGCCATGATGACGCGGTCGTCGTCGGTGACGATGTACCGGGCCGGGCGCAGGCCGTTGCGGTCGAGCGTCGCCCCGATCTGCCGGCCGTCGGTAAAGGCCACGGCGGCCGGGCCGTCCCACGGCTCCATCAGCGCGGCGTGATACTCGTAGAACGCCTTGCGGTCCGCATCCATGAGCTTGTTGCCGGCCCAGGCTTCCGGGATCAGCATCATCATCGCGTGTGCGAGGCCGTAGCCGCCCTGCGTCAGGAATTCGAGGGCATTGTCGAAGCAGGCGGTGTCCGACTGCCCCTCATAGGAGATCGGCCACAGCTTCGATATGTCGTTGCCGAACAGCTCGGAATCCACCGAGGCCTGCCGCGCCGCCATCCAGTTGACGTTGCCGCGCAGCGTGTTGATCTCGCCATTGTGCGCAACCATGCGATAGGGGTGCGCCAGCTTCCACGAGGGGAACGTGTTGGTGGAAAAGCGTTGGTGCACGAGGATAAGCGCCGTCTCGAAGCGCGGATCGGCGAGGTCCTTGTAGTAGGCGCCCACCTGGTAGGCCAGGAACATGCCCTTGTAGACGATGGTGCGCGACGACATGGACACGCAATAGGCGCCGACGTCCCGGTTCTGGTGCTCGGCATAGATGCGGCCCGAGATAACCTTGCGCAGGATATAAAGGCGTCGCTCGAACTGGTCGCCGTCGATCCCCGCAGGCCGCGCGAAGAAGGCCTGGCGGTGGCACGGCTCGGAAGCGGCGATCTCGGGCGCCTTCGACAGCGAGGAATTGTCCACCGGCACGTCGCGGAATGCGATGAAGGGTATGCCCTCCGCCTGCGCCGCCTCGCGGATGATCGTCTCGACATGGGCGCGGTCGACTGCGTCCTGCGGCATGAACCAGTGGCCCACCGCATATTCGCCGGCTGCAGGCAGCTCGACGCCCTGCGTCGCCATCTCCTCGCGGAAGAAGCGGTCGGGAATCTGCACCAGCACGCCGGCGCCATCGCCCATCAGCGGATCGGCACCCACCGCGCCGCGATGGGTGAGGTTCTCCAGCATGAACAGGCCGTCCTTGACGATCTGGTGCGACTTCACGCCCTTCATCTGCGCGATGAAGCCGACGCCGCAGGCGTCGTGCTCGCGGCTGGGATCGTAGAGGCCACGGGCGGCGGGCAACCCGGAAGGTTCGCGCAGTTTCTTGACCGCCGCACCGGTCTGGGCGGCCGGCGCGAAGGCGGTCGTCACAGATGGCGTCAGGTCAGTCATCGCCTCATCCTCCAGCTCGGCCCTTAGAGGGCCCGTCCAACTCCACCGGAGATCGGCCTCCGGGATTCTTGCGGCATCTCTTTCGATGGTCGCAGACGCCTGCGCGTTGCGCGCCGCATCTCCGCCTGCGCATCCGCCGGGCGCGTCGCTCACGCTCGCCGAATGCCCGCTGGGCACGTTTGGCGGAGCCGCCGCGATCATACGACAACTCCGCTTCCCATGCCGGGATAAATAAGACAGCACTACTGTCCTAAATCCTCATATGCCAGAAATCGAAAACCCGCACAAGACGCTTTCGCAAAAAAATCCGTCGGCATGCGAAAGAAGATTTCGCCGCGGGTGGCTTGTCGGCAACAAAATGCCGCGCGCATTCCCGGTCGGCAGGCCCCTGTCCAGCGCCTTGCCACCGGCTGCCAAATGATCGACTGTCCGGCCCCGCCGATCAACCGTTTCCGGAACTTCCACATGAACTTCGCTTCCGACAACTGGGCGGGCGCCCACCCGGCCATCGCGGCCGCCCTTGCCGAGCACGCGAGTGGCTTCGCGCCGGCCTACGGTGCGAGCGAACTGGACCGGAAGGTGGAGCGCCGTTTCAGCGAACTGTTCGAGCGCGAGGTCGCCGTCTACTTCGTGGCCACCGGCACCGCGGCCAACGCCCTGTCGATGACGGCGGTTGCGCGGCCGGGCGGCGTCGCCTTCGCGCACCGCGAGGCCCACATGATCGAGGACGAGGGCGGCGCGCCGGAATATCTGTCCGGCGGCGCGCGCCTTTGTCCGGTCGACGGTCCGCTGGGGAGGATCGACCCGGCCGCGCTCGACCGCGCCATCCGCCGCTATCCCGCGCACTTCGTGCATGCCGGTCAGCCGATGGCCGTGTCCATCACACAGGCAAGCGAGGTGGGGACGGTCTACGGCCTGGACGATATCGCAGCCATCTCAGCCGTCGCCCGCGCCCATGGCCTGCCGTTGCACATGGATGGCGCGCGCTTTGCCAACGCGCTCGTTTCGATAGGCTGCACGCCGGCGGACATGACGTGGAGAAGCGGTGTCGACATCCTTTCCTTCGGCGGTACCAAGAACGGCTGCTGGTGCGCCGAGGCGCTGGTGGTGCTCAACCCGGAGCTCGGCCGCGACCTGCCCTTCATCCGCAAGCGCGCCGCCCAGCTCTTCTCGAAGTCCCGCTTCGTCTCGGCGCAGTTCGACGCCTACCTGGAGGGCGACCTGTGGCTCAGCTCGGCCCGCCATGCCAACGCCATGGCCACGAGCCTCGCGGCCGCCATCCGCTCGTCCAACCGGCTGCGCCTTGCCTGGCAGCCTGACGCCAACGAGGTGTTCGCCATCATGGACGCGAGCACGAAGAAGGCCCTGCACGATGCCGGCGCGGTGTTCTACGACTGGCATCCGCCGCACGGCTTTGACGGCCATCTGTCAGCCGGCGAGGTGCTGTGCCGTTTCGTGACGAGCTTCGCCACCACGCAGGCCGACATCGACTCCATGCGCAAGGCCATCGGCTGATCCTGTCCGCTCGCGTCAGGCGCAAAAAAACGGCGCCCCGGAGGGGCGCCGTCGCATGATCCTATGACTGAAAGCTCAGGCGGCTTTCGCCTCGATCTGCTTCGAGCTGTTCGCGGCCTTGGCGATCGCGATCTTGCGCGGCTTCATCTCTTCCGGGATGTTGCGCTTCAGGTCGATGTGCAGCAGACCGTTCTTCAGTTCAGCGCCGGAAACCTCGACGAAGTCGGCGAGCTGGAATCGGCGCTCGAAAGCACGCGCGGCAATGCCGCGATAGAGGAACTCGCCTTCGCTTCCGGTTTCCTCGGCCTTTTCGCCCTTCACGGTGAGCACGTTGCGGTGGGCCTCGATCGAAATGTCGCTGTCCGAGAAGCCGGCCACCGCCATGGAGATGCGGTAGGCGTCGTCACCGGTGCGCTCGATGTTGTAGGGCGGGTAGCTGGGAGTGCTTTCGGGCTGGGTCATCGTGTCCAGCATGCCGAAAAGACGGTCGAAACCGACGGTCGAGCGATAAAGCGGGGAAAAATCGACATGACGCATGGTTCTGTTCTCCTTTGAGAAGCAACATTGGTTTTGCGTTGACCGGATTGGAAAGCCGTCTGGCCTTTCCGGACCGGTCGGCGGCCCCTATTGGCGGCCGCCATGGAGGAATTTGGGTACGCGCTTTTGGCGATTCAAGACCCCTTCCCTGAGCCATGCAGGACGCGCCCGCGAGGCCGGAACCGGTGGCGGCCTCAGCGGCCTGTAGACCCTTGCGCCAAATGAATGCGGGATGAACCGCGGCTTCGGACTGCGTTCAGGCGCGCCCGGCTATCCTGCACCCGAAATCGAGACACAGGCGGCAATACGGAAGCCGCCGACATCTCGGGACCGGGTGCAACGTCCCTTCCTCCCGGGCCCGGATCGGAGGCCGGTTCGCCAGCAGGCGGGCCGGCCTCCAGCATTTCTTTGCAGCCTTTGCCTTTGCCTTCCGCTCCGCTATTCAGGCGGACGCAACCGCTTTGCGCGGACAGGATCGCGCCGCGCCGGCCGGAAGGGGCAGATGTCGGAACTTCTCTACGCCACCGAAGGCAACCCCATTCCCGAGAACGCAGTGGCCGGACATCTCCGGATGCGCGACGGCAAGCGCATCCGCTACGCGCGGTTCGCCGCCGCCGCCCGCCCTCTCAAGGGCACCGTCATCATCGTGACCGGCCGCAACGAGTGCATCGAGAAATATTTCGAGACGGTTCGCGACCTGTCCGCCCGCGGCCTTGGCGCGCTCGTCTTCGACCTGCGCGGCCAGGGCGCGTCCGACCGCCTCATTGCCGATCCCATGCGCGGATACGCGGAATCCTTCGACGACTATGTGGGCGACCTCGAGGAGGTGTTCGAGCAGGTCGCCTTGCCGGATTGTCGCGCGCCGTTCTACATGCTCGCCCATTCCACCGGCGGCCTCATCGCGCTGCTTGCGGCGCCCGCCTTCGTCAACCGTGTCCGTCGCATCGTGCTGTCGGCGCCGCTGGTGGAGTTTGCCACCACCTCGATCTCCACTTCAAATCTGCGCCGGCTGACAGCGTTCTTCTTCTACCTTGGTCTGGGTTCGCGCTATGCGGGCGGCGGGCCGCGCCCGCGCGATGGCACGCCTTTCTCCACCAACAAGGTGACCACCGACCACGCGCGCTACGCGCGCAACCTGACGATATACCGCGAGCATCCGGAACTGGCGCTCGGCGGCCCCACCGTCGCCTGGACGCACGCTGCCGCCGCCGCGATCGAAACCGTGCAGGATCCGGATTTCCTCGCCCGCATCCACGTGCCGCTGCTCTTCCTTGCAGCCGGCGCCGACGAAGTCGTGTCGACGCCCGCCATCGAGAAGCTGGCCAACCGTATCCGCTCCGGCTCCATCATAACCATAGACGGCGCCCGTCACGAGCTGCTGCAGGAGGCGGACCTGTATCGCGAGCAGGCTTTGGCGGCTTTCGACGCCTTCGTTCCCGGCTCCGACGCGCCCGCCGCGTAGGGACTCGGCAAAAACAGTGGTTTCCGGCGCTTGCGTCCAACTTGGCCACATGGTCTCATGAAGATGGATACAGGGGGCGCCCGCGATGAAGCCTTTTCCACTCTTGCTGGCCGCAATTCTGTTTGGCATCGCCGCGCCCGCCGCCCAGGCCGAGCCGGGAGACATCTGCTGGTCGCAATACCTCGATCAGCCCCGTGCGGCGATCAAGGATTGTACGCAGGTCATCGACAAGGGTGAGTGGTCGAACGACGCCTACAAATCCACCATCTACTATCTCCGCGGTGTCGCGCAGTTGATGGATGCGATGCAGCGCAAGACGAAGAAATACGACGCAGCCTTTGACGATCTGACCGAGTCGATCGAGATCGAGACGAGCCCCAACAGGCCCCGCGCGCACTATTTCCGCGGCAACATTCATCTCCTGCGCAACAACAAGAGTTCAGCGGCGCGCGAATTCAAGAAGGCGCTGGAACTGATGCCCGATATCGAGTTTCGCTCCGATATAGAGCTGCAACTCAAGAAGCTCGGCGCAAGCTGAGTCTGGCTACCGAGCCCGTTCCGGGTTGCCGCATGCGGGGAAGATCGGCAAACCCGGCCTCTCCCGGCTAGTCTCCCTTCAGCCGTTCAGCACCTCTAGCGCTGCAGCATGCAGTTCGGGACTCGCGGCCGCGACGATGTCGCCGCCCTTTTCCGGCCGGCTTCCGTCGCTTGCCGTCACCACGCCGCCCGCCTGTTCGATGATCGGCACCAGGGCCACGATGTCGTATGGCTGCAGCGCCGTCTCCACCACCAGGTCGACATGGCCCGCCGCCAGCATGCAGTAAGCGTAGCAATCGGTGCCGTAGCGCGCGAGCCGGACCTTTGCTTCCAGCCGGTCGTAGGCGGTGCGTTTCGCGCCGGTGAACAGGGCCGGCGTCGTGGTGCACAATGTCGCGTCGGCGAGTTCCGCGGTTCCCCGCGTCCTCAGGCTGCGCGGCCCGCCCGGGCCTTCATAGGTGGCGCCGCCCGCGTCGGCCAGAAACGTCTCGCCGGTGAAGGGCTGTGACATCATTCCCGCCACTGCCCGGCCTCCCGCCGTCAGCCCGACCAGCGTTCCCCACAAGGGCAAGCCCGAGATGAAGGCGCGCGTGCCGTCGATGGGGTCGATGACCCAGATCTTGTCGCTGTCCGGGTTGGTCGTGCCGAACTCCTCGCCCAGCACGCCATGTTCCGGAAACCGCTGCGAGATGAGCGACCTGATCGCCTGCTCGGCTTCGCGGTCGGCCTCCGTCACCGGGTCAAATCCGCTCGCCAGCTTGTTCGTCACATGGCCCGACTGGCGGAAGCGCGGCAGTGTCTGCGCCGCCGCCGCGTCCGCCAGCTCGCGCAGGAAGGCTTTCATGTCGTCCATCGTCTCTCCTCAGCGCCGGCCGGCTCGGTTACGCGCGGAATCATTGATGTGTTAATATCCGACAAATGCCAGCTTGACATTTGTGCATCGCAACATAATCTAGTTTGCAGACAGCTAGTTCTGTCTAGCCCTCCTTGGGCGTTTCCTCCCTAGACTTGGACCGCGCCGTGCGAACGTTGCGGTCTTTTTTTCATGCATAATCAGCATGTTGCAGGTAGTCGCAGATCGGCGGCGCTATTCTGCTGCCAGCGGCAGGCTGGTTATCTCATGCGCCGGCAACATGGTGAGCCCATGCGCGAATCTCGTCAGGTCGTTCGCAAGCGCAGCAAATCCGCCATGCCGAAGATAGGTCTTCTCGTCCATGTAGAGGCTGCGGTTTATCTCGATCTGCAGCGCGTGCAGGCCGCGTCCCGGGCGGCCGTAATGCTCGGTGATGAACCCGCCAGCATAGGGCTTGTTGTGCACGACATGGTAGCCCATTCCCGACAGCAGGCCGATGGCGTGTTCGGTCAGCGCGCCGGCAGCGGATGCCCCGAAGCGGTCGCCGACGATGAAATCCGGTCGCACCCCTCCCTCGCCGATGCGGATGCTGGCGGGCATGGAGTGGCAGTCTATCAGCACCGCAAAGCCGAACTGGGCATGGGTGCGCGCGATGAGGCGCTTCAGCTGTTCGTGGTAGGGCTTGTAGATATGCTCAACCCGCTCCACGGCCTCGGCCAGAGGCAGCCTCGCGCGGTAGATGTCGAGCCCCTCCCCTACCAGCCTGGGAATGGTGCCCAGCCCGCCGGCCACGCGCGGCGAGCGTACATTGGCGAACGGCGGCAGCGGCTCCACGAACATGCGCGGATCGAGCTCCCAGGGTTCGCGGTTCACGTCGAGATAGGCTCGCGGGAAGTTGGCCGCCAGCATCGGCGCGCCCAGCATGGCCGCGCCCGCGAACAGCTCGTCCACGTAGCAGTCCTCCGAGCGGCGGATCGTCTGCGCGTCGAGCCTGGCCATGGCAAGGAAACGTCTTGGGTAGTGCCGCCCGCTATGCGGGGAATTGAAGACGAAAGGGACGCGCTGGGTCGGGCCTTCGAGCACGAAAAAGGGGGGAGCTTCGGAAAAGTCGCTCGCTGCCGTCATCTTCCATTCCGCGGCGGGCAGAATTCCCGCATTTCGACCGTGCCACCAGTTCACCGGCCTGTCCAGTGTCGCAGCGTCAGCTAACGCATTGCAAACAACGGCATAGCGCGTTCATTCACTTGATGTTTACCATAGGCTAATCATATAGGGCTTCGACGGGTGAGGCAGCCGCTCCCGGCGTCGGTGGTTGTTCGGAAGGGATCGATGGCAAGGATTCTCCTGGCGGAAGACGATGAAGACATGCGCCGCTTCCTGGTGAAGGCGCTTGAGCGGGCGGGTTACGACGTCAGCGATTTCGACAATGGCGCCAGCGCCTACGAGAGGCTGCGCGAGGAACCCTTCTCGCTGCTGCTGACCGATATCGTCATGCCCGAGATGGACGGCATCGAGCTGGCGCGGCGCGCCACCGAACTCGATCCCGACCTCAAGGTGATGTTCATCACCGGCTTCGCGGCGGTCGCGCTCAACCCCGATTCGAAGGCGCCGCGCGATGCCAAGGTGCTTTCCAAACCATTCCACCTGCGCGATCTCGTCAACGAGGTCGACCGCATGCTGAAGGCGGCCTGACGCGCCGAAAGCAGGCGTGCCGCACCCCATGCCGGCGCACCTCAAGCTGAGGCTTGACCGCCTGTCGGCTCTGTGGTGTAAGCGCGCCACGGATGGGCGTGTAGCTCAGCGGGAGAGCACTACGTTGACATCGTAGGGGTCACAGGTTCAATCCCTGTCACGCCCACCATCCGGATCAGCGATTTTTCCACCGAAACGGGACATCTGTCACCCGGCCCGCCCCTTGGCAGCCGCGCGTCGTGTTTTTCCCGATTGCATCCGCCCGATCATTCGGTTAAACGATTTACTGTAAAACGTTTAACTGAGCGCCCCATGCGTCGCACTCGAACGACAATCAAGGATGTTGCCAAGCTGGCGGGTGTGTCCACCGCCACAGTGTCCAATGTCTTTTCCGGCTCAAAGCCGGTCAACGCCGAGCTGCGCAAGCGCGTGGAGAAGGCTGCGAGCGATCTGTCCTACCAGGTCGACCGCGCGGCCTCCCAGCTACGCTCCGGCCAGACCAGGGTGATCGGCGTATTGGTGCCCGATCTCGACGACGTGTTCTTCACTTCGCTCGTCTCGCGGCTCGAGGTCCGGGCGCAGCAGGACGGTTACGACGTCATCGTGGCGAGTTCGCGCGACGATCCCGCGCTGGAGCTCTCGCGGCTGCGCGCACTGCTGGGCTGGCGTCCTTCGGGACTCGTCGCCGTGCCCTGTACCGACACGGTGCCGGGCATCCTTGCCGACGAGGCGCACAGGCTGCCGATCGTGCTGGCCGACCGCGTGGTCACCGAGGGCGCGATCGCCGACACGGTGACGATCGACAATCGCGAGGCAGGCGAGATCGCCGCCCGCCACCTCGTGGCGATGGGGCACCACGACATCGTCATCGCCGCGTCGCACCTCTCGGTCGCCCCGATCCGCGAACGCGTCCAGGGCGCCGATGCCTTCCTCCAGCAGGCCGCCGGCCGCGCCGCCACCGTGGTGGAACTCGGCTCCAACGGCGCGCGCGGCGCCGATCTTTTTGCAAACTGGCTGGACCGGCACGCCCGCCCCACCGCGGTGCTGGCGCTCACCAACGTCATCACGCTGGCCGTGCTGTCTGCGCTGGCTTCGCGCCGGATCGACGTGCCCGAGGAAGTGTCGCTCATCGGCTTCGACGACTATCCATGGATGAGCGCGCGCAAGACCGCGCTGACTGCCATCCGCCAGCCGGTGGACGAGATGGCGGGCGCCATCTGGGAGCGCCTGCGGGCGCGCATGGCCGGCGACGAGGAGGCCCCCCGGCCCATCGGGCTCAACACATCGCTGCAGGTCCGCGATTCGGTTCGCAATTTGGGCGGAGTGCCGAAGGCGACCTTGCCGCTCGGCGATGAGGAGCCGGACGGCGCCGGCCAGACCGCGGTCCACTGATCGCTCCGAACGTAGACGCCACGCGACACAGGGTCTGGGAGGACCGTTTGCGTACACGAAGCCTTGCCAGCCTGATGCCGCTGATCGCTCCGGTTCATGTCCTGATCCTGAGCGTCATCGTCATCCCGTCGATCTTCGTGATCTGGCTGAGCGTCACCAAGTCGAGCTTCGGCCAGGCGCCCACCTGGGTCGGCCTCGAAAACTATCTCCGAGTGCTGTCCGACCCCGCATTCCGCAGCGCCCTGTGGAACACGATCCTCATCGTCGTGTTCGCCGTCCATATCGAGCTGGCGCTCGGCCTGGGTGTCGCGCTGCTGTTTGCCAGCGGCCTCCCCTTCCGCCGCTTCCTGATGGTGGCGGTGCTCGCACCCTACGCCGTCAGCGAGGTCGTCGCGGTCGTCATGTGGCGTTTCCTGTTCGACCCGGATGCCGGTCCGGTAACGCTTGCGCTGCAGGCTGTCGGCCTGCCGATCCTCGACTGGTCGTTCGAGCCCACCCACGCGATGCTGCTCATCGCGCTGCTGACGATCTGGCTGCATCTGCCGTTTACGTTCATCATCCTCTATGCCGCGCGGCTGGCGATACCGGCTGACCTCTACGAAGCCGCCCGCATCGACGGCGCCAGCGCCTTCCAGGCCTTCCGCCGGGTGACGCTGCCGCTGCTCGGGCCGGCCATCGTGGTGGCACTGCTGTTCCGCTACATCTTCGCCTTCCGCATCTTCTCGGAAGTCTGGCTGCTGACGGGCGGCGGCCCCGCACGCTCGACCGAGGTGGTGGCCGTTTACCTCTACCAGGAGGCGTTCTCCTACAACGCCTTCGGCACGGCGGCTGCAACCGCCTGGATCATGGTCGTGGCCTCGCTTGTGCTCGCCGCCGGCTATGTCTTCCTGTTGCGCAGGCAGGTGGTTTCCAATGCGCACTAGCCGCCTTCTCACCGGCTGCGGCAAGGCGGTCGCGGTCTTCGCGCTCCTCGTCTGGTCGCTGCTCCCCATCGCCTTCATCGTGATGTCGTCTCTGAAGCCCGGGCGCGAGATCTTCGCCGTGCCGCCCAGCTACGTCTTCACGCCGACCTTCGAGCACTATGTCTCGCTCTGGCGGCGCTGGCCGCTGTTCTTCGACGGCTTGCTCAACAGCACCGTCGTCACCATGGGCGCCACCGTACTTGCGGTGATCGCCAGCACCTGCGCAGGCTACGTCTATTCACGCAATTCCACGCGCTTCCTCAACGCCAGCGTGCTGTTCCTCATAGTGGTGAGGCTCATCCCGCCCATCGTCGTTACGCTGCCGCTGTTTCCCATCGTCAACGCCATCGGCCTCAACGATACGCACCTCGTGCTGATGGTGCTCTACGCAACCTTCTTCGTTTCGCTGGGAACGGTGCTGATGAAGACCTTCATCGACCAGATCCCGCGCGAGCTGGACGAGGCGGCGCAGATCGACGGCGCCGGGCGACTGACCGTGCTCCGCCGCGTGATCGTGCCGCTCGCCACCCCCGGCATCCTTGCCGTCTCCGTCTTCGTGGTCGTGTTCGCGTGGAACGAGTTCCTGTTCGCCTTCATCTTCACCGCGACCAGGGCCAAGACCGCCCCGCTGGTCATCTCCGAGATGATCGGTTCGATCGACGGGGTCGACTGGGGAATCCTCTTCGCGGCGTCGACGGTGCAGCTCGCGCCGGTGCTCCTCTTCGTCGTGCTCATGAATCGCTATCTCGTCGCCGGGCTGACGGCCGGCGCCACCAAGGGATGAACATCCGTCTGCTAGGGAGGTAAATGACCATGAAGAACCGGCTTACACTGGACCTGACGAGGCGAGGCTTCCTCGGCACCGCGCTTGGCGGCGCCGCGGCGATGGCCGTGCGCCCCGCCTGGGCAGCGTCCAAGACCCTCAACGTGCTCAGCCACAAGGTGCACGAGACCGTACTTGGCGCCGGCACCGACAAGGACCTGCTGAAGGACTGGAAGGCGGCCGCGGACGCCGACGTCACCTTCACCACCTTCGATTCCAATCCGCTGATGGATCGCCTCTTCCGCGAGGCAAGCCTTTCCTCCACCGATTACGGCGTCGGCTACATGGTCGACAATCGTCCCACCTCGGAGATCGCCTCCCTGTTCGAGCCGCTCGACGCCTTCCAGAAGGAAGATCCGATCGAGGATTTCGGCGACATCGCGCCGGGCCTCGTGCAGGGCATGACGGTGGACGGAAACCTCATCGGCATTCCTGTTCGCCACGCCACGCAGGGCCTGTTCTACAACGAGGCGCTGCTGGAGGAGGCCGGCATATCCGCGCCACCGACCACCCTCGAGGAGCTGGTCGAGCAGGCCGGCAAGCTCACCTTCACCTCGTCGGCCGGCACGCCCGTCACCGGCATGGTGCTGGCCAGCGACCTCGCCGTCTTCCCGGTCATGTTCGCGCGCGCCTACGGCGGCGACTTCATCACCAAGGACTTCCAGCTCGTGCCCAATCCAGAGGCGATGGAGAAGGGTCTCGACACGTTGCGCGCCATGTTCGAGGCGGGGTCGCTGCCGCGCAGCTATGCCACCACCCGCAACGACGACATGGTGACCTGGATCCAGCAGGGCCGCACCGCCTTCACGGTGCTGCCCTTCGCCCGCAGCGCCCAGCTCAACAACCCGGAGCAGAGCAAGTACCCCGGCAAGATCAAGGCGATTGCCTTCCCCGGCTCGTCGAGCCTGCCGGCCGGTACGCCGATGGCCGCCGTTACCGAGGCGTGGGCAATGGTGATGCCGAAGAATGCTGCCGACAAGAAGCTCGCCTGGTCCTACATCAAGGAGGTGTCGAGCAAGCGCGTGACCAACGGCATGGCGCTTAACGGCAATGGCCCCGTTCGCGTGTCGAGCTACGCCGATCCGGCGCTGATCGCCAAGAACCCGGTCGCCGAGGTGGAGGCGAAGGTGCTGGCCGACGCCCGCGGCGCCTTCCCGCCCTTCCCGGAAGCCGCGCGCGCCCAGGCCACGATGCTGGAGGAAGTGCAGCTCGCCGTGATCGGCCGCAAGCCGGTGAAGGAGGCCGTGGCCGCCATCATCGAGCGCGTCAAGCCGCTCATGCCGTCCTGATAGCTTGGACGGCATGGCGCATCCGGGCAGGGGCTCCGCCCGGATGCGCACCCATGAACCAGACCCAACCAGTTCCGCACCATTCGGGCGGACGCCAGGAGAAAGCCGCAATGCCTACCACCGCAGCCCGCTCCATTCAGGAACCGGCCCGCTCCACCCCGGTCTCGGCCGAATATGACGTGCTCGTGGTCGGCGGCGGCCCTTCCGGCCTGACCGCCGCGCTCGCCGCCAGCGAGGACGGCCTCCGCGTCGGCCTCGTCGAAAGCCGTAGCTTCGTCGGCGGCAACATGACGATCGGCCTGCCGGTGCTCGGCTTCCTTGGCCAGAAGGGCAACCAGATCATCGACGGCCTGCCGGAGAAATTCATCCAGCGGCTGCGCCGCGAGCGTGACGGCGCCAGCGAGCACCGGCCCTGCCCGTTGCATATGGGCATCACGCTGGTCGAGCCGGAGGCGGTCAAGACGACCGCGCTGGAGATGCTGACCGAGGCCGGCGTCGATGTGCTCTTCTACACCTTCTTCGCGGGCGTGGTGATGGATGGCGACCGCATCGGCGGCATCATCACCGAGAGCAAGAGTGGCCGCCAGGCGATCATGGCCAAGGTGGTCATCGACTGCACCGGCGACGCCGACGTCGCCTACCGGGCCGGCGTGCCGACCGAGAAGGGCAACGCCGAGGGCGGTATGCAGCCCCCGACGCTGATGTTCTGCCTCGGCGGTGTCGACACTGACAAGCTGCGCATGTCCATTGCCAACGCGCCGCCGGAGGCGCGGACATATCTCACCGACTTCATCCCGGCCGAATATTTCGGCCAGAACAACCAGTTCATCGTGGTCGGCCTGCGCGAGCTGATGGCGAAGGCCAAGCAGGAACGCGGCCTCAGCATCCCCAATGAACGCACCATCATCATCACCGGCCTGAAGAAGGGCGAGGTGTGGATCAACATGACGCGCGTGAAGGGCACCGACGGCACCGATGCGCGCAGCCTCACCAAGGGCGAGATCGAGGGCCGCGGCCAGATCGACGACATCGTCACCTACCTCGTCGGCTACGTGCCCGGCTTCGAAAATGCCTATTTCACAAAGACCGCGCCTTTTCTCGGCATCCGCGAGACCCGCCGCATCGTCGGGCAGTATGTAATGACGCAGGAGGACGTGCTCGCCTGCCGCCACTTCGACGACGCCATCGCGGTCGCCTCCTACCCGATCGACATCCACCGTCCCGCCGACGATGGCTGCACGCTGATCTGGTGCGGCGACTGCTACGACATCCCCTATCGTTCGCTGGTGCCCCAGAGGGTATCGAACCTGCTCGTCGCCGGCCGCTCCATCTCTGCCACCCATGAGGCGATGGGCGCCATCCGCGTCATGGCGACATGTATGGCGATGGGCGAGGCCGCGGGTCGCGCTGCCAAGATCTCCGTGCGCGGCAACCGTGCGCCGGCAGACATAGACGTGGCCGAACTGCGCCGACAGCAGCTGGAACGGGGCGTCTACCTGCGCAACCCCGATGGAGGACGAGCGACGCCACGCGACCTCGCCTCGGCCGCCTGATCGCAAGCCGCGTCGCGCACCATGGAAAACCGCCACTTCATCGGCGTCGACGTCGGTACGGGCAGTGCCCGCGCCGGCGTGTTCGACCGCCACGGCGTGCTGGTTGCCGCCGCCCGGCGCGACATCGCGTTGTGGCAGGACGGACCCGACATCGCCGAGCAGTCGAGTGACGACATCTGGCGCAGCGTCTGCGCGGCGGTGCGTGAGGCGGTGGCGAGCGCCGGCGTCGGCGCCGACTCGGTCGCCGGCATCGGTTTCGACGCCACCTGCTCGCTGGTGGTGCTGGGAGAAGGCGGCCGGCCGCTCGCCGTCGGTCCGCATGGCGACGACGATCGCAACGTCGTTGTGTGGATGGACCACCGCGCCACCGACCAGGCGCGGCGCATCAACGCTACCGGCCACAAGGTGCTGGATTTTGTAGGCGGCGCCATCTCGCCCGAGATGGAAACCCCAAAACTGCTTTGGCTGAAGGAGAACCTGCCTGCCGCCTATGAACGCGCCTGGCAGTTCCTCGACCTGGCCGACTATCTCACATGGCGGGCCACAGGCAGCCTCGCGCGTTCCGTCTGCACGGTGACGTGCAAGTGGACCTATCTCGCGCATGAGGGACGCTGGGACGAAACCTATTTCCGCACGATCGGGCTCGGCGACCTCGCCGACGAAGGCTTCCGGCGCATCGGCACCGAGATCGTGCAGGCTGGATTGAGGCTCGGTTCGGGGCTCACGCCGGCAGCCGCCCACGAGCTGGGCCTTCCCGCTGGCACCGCGGTCGGCGCCGGGCTCATCGATGCGCATGCAGGCGGCCTCGCCACGGTCGGCGCCGCCGCCACCTCCACGATGGCCTACGTGCTAGGCACCTCGGCCTGCACCATGGCGTCCAGCGCGGAGCCCGTGTTCGTACCTGGCGTCTGGGGCCCTTACCATTCCGCCATGGTACCGGGGCTCTGGCTCAGCGAGGGCGGCCAGTCCAGCGCAGGGGCCGCCATCGACCAGGCCATGGCCTTGCATCCAGCGGCCGCAGAGGCGCGCGCGCTTGCCGCCGCTCGCGGCATCACCCTGCCCGACATGCTGGCCGGCATGGCCAGCGAAGCCATCGGCCGAGGCAGCACCGCAATCGACATCGCAGGCCCGCTTGTCGTGGTGCCCGACTTCCTCGGCAACCGCTCGCCTTTCGCAGACCCGAACGCGCGGGCCGTCATCGCCGGGCTGAGCATGGATCGCGGTCTCGACAGCCTCGTTTCTCTCTACGTGGCCACGCTGCTGGGCATCGGCTACGGGCTCCGGCAGATCGTCGAGGCCAGCCGCGCGCGCGGTGCGCGCATCGATACCATCGCGCTCAGCGGCGGCGCCGGCCGACACGCGCTGGTGCGCCAGTTGCTTGCCGACTGCACCGGCGTGCCCGTTTCGGCCTCGCGTCAGCCGGAGCCGGTGCTGCTTGGCGCCGCGATGCTGGGCGCGGCCGCCGCCGGCGCGTTTCCGGACCTGCCTTCCGCCATGGCCGCCATGACCAGCGATGCCGATCTGTTCCGGCCCAGTCCGAATGCTGAGGCGCATGCGCGCCGCTTCGCGGCCTTCGTGGCGCTGCAACAGGCCGCGCGCACTCTGCGCGGCTCCACCAACCAGGGAGACGAGAATGGCCGGCCTGCGGCTTGAGCGCCTTCGCAAGAAATTTGGTTCCGTCGAGATCATCAAGGGCGTCGACCTCGACATCGCCGACGGCGAGTTCGTCGTCTTCGTCGGCCCCTCGGGCTGCGGCAAGTCAACGCTTCTGCGTATGATAGCCGGGCTGGAAGACATCACCGCCGGCGATCTGCTGATCGACAGCGTGCGCTGCAACGACCAGGAGCCGCGCCAGCGGGGCGTGGCGATGGTGTTCCAGTCCTACGCGCTCTATCCGCATCTCAGCGTCTTCGACAATATGAGCTTCGGCCTGACGCTCGACCGCAGGCCCCGGCCCGAGATCGAGGCGCGCGTGGGCGAAGCGGCGCGCATCCTCAGGCTGGAGGAGCTTCTCTCTCGCCGCCCTGCGCAGCTCTCTGGAGGCCAGCGCCAGCGTGTCGCGATCGGCCGCGCCATCGTGCGCAAGCCGTCCGTCTTCCTCTTCGACGAGCCGCTTTCGAACCTCGATGCGTCGCTGCGCATGGAGATGCGTATGGAGATCGCGCGCCTGCACAAGGAACTCGGCGCCACCATGATCTACGTCACGCACGACCAGGTTGAGGCGATGACGCTGGCAGACAAGATCGTCGTGCTCGATGGCGGCACCGTGCAGCAGATCGGCGAGCCGATGCAGCTGTACAAGAAGCCGGCAAACCGCTTCGTCGCGGGCTTCATCGGCTCTCCCCGCATGAACTTCCTTGATGTCAGGGTCACGCGCGCCGCCAACGGCTCGGCAATGGTGGAGTCACCCACCGTCGCGCCAGTCGCCATCGAGGCCGCCGGCTTTTCGGCCGGCGACCGCGCCGTGCTCGGGGTTCGCCCGCAGGCATTGTGCGACGGGCCGGGCATCGCGGCCGAAGGCGCGATCCGAGGCCATGTCGCGCTGGTCGAGCGGCTGGGGCACGAAACGATCGTGAGCCTGGAGACTCAGTCGGGCGAGCGCGCGCTCGCCGCCATTCCTCGCGACGAGACATTCGAGGCCGGCGCCGCCGTCACGTTCCGGTTCGATCCGGCAGCGGCGCATCTGTTCGCGGCTTGAGCCGCTGGAGTCTGGACAAGGGGATTTGAAGATGGGTTCCACTCTGGCGGGCAAGGTGGCGGCGATCACGGGCGCGGCTTCCGGCATAGGCCTCGAATGCGCGCGGGCCATGCTGGAGGCGGGCGCACGCGTCGTGCTTGTCGACCGCGCCGAGGAAGCGCTCTGCGAGGCCTGCGCCAGCCTCGGCGACGCGGCCATCCCCATGGTCGTCGACGTGACCGACGCGGCGAGCGTCGCCGGCATGCTTCCGGCAATCCTCGAACGCGCCGGCCGGCTCGATATCTTCCACGCCAATGCAGGCGCCTATGTCGGCGGCGAGTTCGTGGACGGCGATCCCGATTCCTGGGACCGCATGCTCGGTCTCAACGTCAACGCCGTCTTCCGCACCGTGCATGCCGTGCTGCCGCACATGGTCGAGCGCGGCGCCGGCGACATCGTCGTCACCAGTTCGATCGCCGGCGTCGTACCCGTGGTCCACGAGCCCATCTACACCGCCTCGAAGCACGCCGTTCAGGCGTTCGTGCACACCCTGCGGCGGCAGGTAGCCAGGCACGGGATCAGGGTCGGAGCGGTGCTGCCGGGGCCGGTCGTCACCGCGCTGATCAAGGACTGGCCGAAGGACAAGATGGAGAGCGAGCTTGCCAATGGCGGGCTGATGGAGCCGGCCGAAGTCGCCGACGCGGTGGTGTTCATGCTTACGCGCCCGCGCAACGTCACCATCCGCGATCTCGTTATCCTGCCGCTGACCAACGACCTCTGAGCCCCGGAGGGGCCGGCAGCTCAGGCCCGTTGCTGCAGGCGCTCCAGCAATTCGGCCGTGGGCGCCACTTCCGCATATTTCGACGCCATGTCGAACAGGTTGATGGCATGGGAGGTCTGGGAGCGGTCGAACACCGCATCCTCCGGCACCGCAATACGGAAATTGTAGGAGAAGCCGTCGACCACCGTCCCGCGCACGCAGCCGCTCGTCGCGCAGCCGGTAACCACCAGCGTGTCGACGCCCATGTCGATGAGATAGCTCGTCAGCGGGGTGCCGAAGAACGCGCTGGGATGCCGTTTCGGCAGTTTCAACTCGCCGTCGCGCGGCGCCACCTCCGCGACGAAATCATACCCCCTGCCCTGCGGCGTCATCAGGCCCGGCGTCTTCTCGGCTATGCGCGCATAGTCGTTGGCGATCTTCGGCGCGACATAGGGATAGATAACCGGCCATTCCCGCTCGCGGAACAGGTTGAGCAGCGGCACGATTTTGTCGACCGCCGCCCAGCCGATCTCGCCGGTGCTGGCCTGGAACTCCTTCATCGATTCCTCGATCGGCACACGCTCGGTGCCCACGGTGCGGTACTGCACGTCGATGATCAGCAGCGCCGGCCTCGAGCCCAGTTCCGAGGCGCGGCCGAAGCCGGCCTCGCGATAGATGTCGAGCTCGCGCTGCGGAACGATCCCGCTCCAGGGTCGCATGTCCGCGTCCCGCGTCATGGCTTCGGCACCACGCCGGCCGGCAGGCCGGCCACATGTTCGGCGATCGCGCCCGGCGTTGTCAGCCAGATGCGGTCGCGATGCTTCGCGATATGCTCGAAGAGGCCGCGGAGCTGGCGGATGCGATGCGGCTGTCCGGTCAGGAAGGTGTGCAGCGACAGGCAGTAGACCTGCGGGTAGAGGGAGCTCTCCTCAAGCTGCTCGTCGAAAGCGTCGATCGCCATCCGCGTGAAGTCGCTGTCGCTCGCCTTCCGGTTCACATAGGCGGGCAGGTCGTTCAGCTCCATCGACGGGTAGGGCACGGCCAGTATGGGGCCTTTGTCGGTTCGGAACCATGTCGGCTGGTCGTCGTACCACCAGTCGAGCATGTAGGACCAGCCGAGTTCCTTCAGCAGCTCCGGCGTCTTGGCGCTCTGCGAGATGAAGGGGCCGAGCCAGCCCTGCGGCGGCTTGCCCTCGTGGCGCGTCATGGTCTGGCGCACCTCGGCCAGCATGGTCCGCTCCTCGTCCTCGTTCATGTCGATCTGCCGCTCGGAATTGGTACGGCCGTGGCCGACGAACTCGTCGCCCCGCTTGCGGAACGGCACCAGCACTTCCGGGCACGCTTCGTAGACCTTGCCGTTGGCAAGCACCGCCAGCGGTATGTCGAAATCCTCGCACAGGCGCAGGATGCGCCAGATGCCCACGCGGTTGCCGTAGTCGCGATAGGCATAGCCCCGATGGAAGGGCGCCGACGGCATGGAGGTGAAATCGTTGCCGGGATTGCGCCCGAACTCGAAGGCCTCGATGTTCAGCGCGATGTAGACGGCCAGCCGCGTGCCGTTCGGCCAGTCATAGACGGGGCGATCGACGATTGCGCTGAACTGATAACGGTCCATGACGGCTCCTGCATGCTTTCCGGAAGGGTGGCGCTGCGCGCCCTATTCGACGAACACTTCGTCGCGCTTGGCGCGGGCCTTAGGCAGCGCCGCAACGACAAGGACGATGAGCGCTAGCGTCAGCGTGGCTGCGCTCAACGGGTGCGTGATGAAGATCATGGGATCGCCGCGCGAGACGATCATCGAGCGCCGGAAATGCTCTTCCAGCAGCGGTCCGAGGATGAAGCCGAGCAGCAGCGGAGCGGGCTCGCAGTCGCTTCGCAGGAAGATGTAGCCGAGCAATGCGAAACCTGCGAGCAGCACCACCTGGAACGGGTCCTGCGCGGTGCAGTAGACGCCCACCGTAGAGAACACGAGCACGATCGCCACGATGACGTTGTAGGGGATGGTCAGCAGCCGCACCCAGATTCCGACCAGCGGCAGGTTGAGCACCAGCAGCATCACGTTGCCGATCCACATCGACGTGATCAGGCCCCAGAACAAATCCGGCTTGGAAGTGATCACGTTGGGACCGGGCATGATGCCCTGCATGATGAACGCCCCGATCATCAGCGCCATCACCGGGTTGGACGGAATGCCGAGCGTCAGCATGGGTATAAACGATGTCTGCGCGCCGGCATTGTTGGCCGATTCCGGCCCCGCAACACCTTCGATGGCTCCCTTGGAAAAGCGTTCCGGCTCGCGCGAGATCCGCTTCTCCAGCGAATAGGACACGAATGACGACAGCACGGCGCCGCCGCCGGGCAGGATGCCCAGCAGCGATCCCAGCCCGGTGCCGCGGATGATCGGGCCCGCGGCCCGGCGCAGGTCGTCGCGCGTGGGCATCAGGTTGGTCACCTTCTGCACCAGGACCTGCCGGCCGGTGTCGCCCTCCAGATTGCGCATGATCTCCGACAGTCCGAAGATGCCCACCGCCAGTGCCACGAAATCGATGCCGTCCAGCAGCGATGTCGAACCGAAGGTGAAACGCGGCAGTCCGGTATAGATGTCGCGGCCCACCAGCCCGAGCAGCAGGCCCATCGTCAGCATGGCGACCGCCTTGAGCATGGAGCCGCTTGCCAGCGCGATTGCCGAGACAAGGCCAAGCACCATCAGCGAAAAATATTCCGGCGGGCCGAAACGCAGCGCCACCTCTGTCAGCGGCGGGGCCAGGAATGCGATGAAGAAGGTGGCGATCGTGCCGGCAACGAAGGACCCGATGGCCGCGATGGCCAGCGCCGCGCCGGCGCGGCCCTGCCTGGCCATCTGGTGCCCGTCGATCGCCGTCACCACCGATGCCGATTCACCCGGCACGTTGAGCAGGATCGAGGTGGTCGAGCCGCCATACTGCGCGCCATAGTAGATGCCCGCCAGCATGATCAGCGCGGTGGTGGGGTCGAGCGTGATCGTCAGCGGCAGCAGCAGCGCGATCGTGGTGATCGGGCCCAGCCCGGGCAACACGCCGATAGCCGTACCGAGCAGCACGCCCAGAAAGCAGTAGAAGACGTTGACCAGCGAGAACGAAACCGCGAATCCGCTGGCGAGATTGGTCAAGGCATCCATGGCGCGATCCCCGTCCTAGTGCCACTGGCCGAAGGCCGGCACCGTGATGCCCAGTCCGACTATGAAGATGAGCCATACGGCCAACCCCAGGCCGACCGCCGCTGCAGCGGCGCGCGCCAGCGTCATCGTGCGGCTTGCGAACGCCCCGATGAAGGCGAGCAGCGCCGTTGCCGGCACGAGGCCGAGGAAGGAGACGGATCCGACGAATACCAGCGGCGAGGCAACGACCAGCGCGATCGCCCTCCACGGCAGTCGCCCGAAGGCGGCCGCGTCCTTGCCGAGGCCAGACACGATCACGGCGATCCCGAGTATACCGAGCAGGCCCGAAAGTATCAGCGGGAACATGCCGGGACCGACGCTGGAGGCGGTCCCCAGCTTGTAGCCCCAGGAGGTGAAGCCGAAGATCACGGCCATCGCCACGAAGACGATTCCCGATACCAGATTCTTGCTGATCAGCATGACCGCTTCCTTTGTGACGCGCGAACCATCAGCGGTTGTTCAGTGGGTTTCGCCGCAGGAATTCGAGGACCCGGGCATTGAATAGCTGGGGCTGGTCGATCTGCGGGCAATGGCCCGCATCGTCTATCATCAGAAGTTCGGCCCCTGCGATCGCCTTTGCAAGCGTGGGCGCGAACGTGGCGTCGTTGACGGGGTCGGCCTTGCCGCCGACCACCAGCGCCGGCACGTCGATCGCCTCCGGCTGGAGCGCCGGTCGCGGCGACCGGACGGGCCGGTTTGGCGCGGCGAACCGAGGGGCCGCAGTCGCTTCCCATGCTCCCGGCAGCATGCTGAGCTCATGGCGGCGGCGGATATATGCCTCGTCGTCGCGCAGCCGCGGCTCCTGAACCAGCAGCCCGGTGATGGATCGCATGCCTTCCAGCGTCAGATCGTAGGTATGCAGCACCTGCCTCGCGCTCTCGTTGACCGGCGAGCCACCGCAGACCGATATCACGGAAGCGAGCGGCCAGGACCGGTCCGCCTTAGCCGCTTCGCCCAGCACCATCGTGCCGCCCATCGAATTGCCGGCGAAATGCGCAGTCTGAACGCCGAGATGACGAAGCAGTGCGGCGATATGATCGACCCGCTTCTGCCAGAAATTCTCGAACGAAAAGAGCTTCTCCGTGCGCCCGTAGCCCAGCATATCGGGCGCGATCACCCGGTAGCGCTCCGACAGCGGGCCGATGTTGAACTCCCACGCGATCTCGGCACAGGCGCCGAACTCTCCGCCGTGGATCAGCACCAGCGGCTCGCCTTCGCCCGCTTCGAGGTAGTGGGTGCGGACGCCGTCGACGACGATCGTCCTGCTCGCTGCGGAGACGGCCACTACGCGCCTCCGCCGGCGGCTGCGCGCCGTGGCTCCTGCATGACGGCGTGCGCCGCCTGTCGCTGACGCATGGCAAAGCCCACTACGTCCCTCGCTACCTCGCGAAGCTGCCACTGTTCCTTGTCGGTCAGGGTCGCGCGGAATTGCGGGTCGCGCTCGGCCGTGTTCAGCCCGGCGCCCAGCGGCGTCGGCCAGCCGCGTAGCGCGTGCACGATCGAACGCAGGCCGGACAGCGTCGTGCCGACGCCCTGCCAGCCGGCCGCGCACACGATCAGGCCCACTGGCCGATCCGCGAGATAGGGCCGTTCGTCGCGAGCCATCTCTTCGGTGTAGTCGATCGCATTCTTGAGCAGGCCCGATATGCCGCCGTGATAGCTCGGGCAGGAAATGACCACGCCGTCGCACTGGCGGAATGCAGAGATCAGTCGCCGCGCCCGCTCATCCAGTTCCATGCCGGGCTCATAGGGAGGCAGGTCGAGCTCGCGGCCGACGATGCTGACGGTGCGCCCGCCGGCGTCGCGCACCGCTTCCAGGCAGGCCGCGAGCGCGCGCTCGCTCGACGATGTGGGCCGCAGCGTTCCACCGATGCCGAGGATCAGCGGCGCGCCCTCGCCCAGCCTCGCCGGCTGGGAGGCGGCCCGCGTGACTATCTGGGTCATGCGCGCCTCGCGATCACGGGCTGGGCGGCCGGGTCACCGGCCGTTGCGTTGAGGCTGGCCAGATGCGGCATCACGCCCTCGGCGAAGAGGTTCAGGCTGTCCACCGTATCCTCGTGCGACAGCCCCGCGCACTGGATCATCACCAGCAGGTTCGCGAACGAGCCGATCCCGTTCCGCAGGTCGCCAATCTGCTCGAGCACCTGCTGCGGCGTTCCGCAGAACACCACGCCGGCATCGATCAGGTCATCGAGCGAAGCTCCGGACAGGTCGATCTTGCGCCCCGATTTCGTGGGCGTCGGCGGCCGCACTGCGCCAGCCTTCATGATGCGCACATTGTCCGCGATCGGCAGGTAGCCGGGCGGGTTGCGGAACGCCGGCCCGACGCGCGAGTTCGACGCGATCGTTGCGAGCGCGTGCCTGGCCCGCTCACGCGCCTCGGCCTCGGTGCTGCCGATGGCGCACATGCCCATATAGGCCATGCGGTCGGCCGGTGCTTCGCCGCCATGCGTCCTCGCCCACGCCTCGCGATACGCGTCGAACAGCGATTTCGTGCCGTAGCCGGTGAGGAAGGTCGCCGCCACATAGCCGCGCTCGGCGGTCGACGCCATGCTGCGCGACGACGAGCCGGTGATCCACACTGGCGGATGCGGCTGCTGGATCGGGCGCGGCCAGATGTTCACGTTGCGATAGCTGAAGAACTCGCCCTCGAAGGGGAAGGGTCCGTCATGTGTCGTCATTGCCTTGATGACGAGGTCGTGCGCCTCCCACAGCCGGTCCATCATGCGGATCGGGCTGTTGACGGCGGCCGCCGCCTCGTATGGCACGCCGCGCACGAAACCCATCTCCAGCCGGCCGCCGGAGATCACGTCGATCATCGACAGCTCCTCGGCCACGCGCAGCGGGTCGGTGCGGTTGGCCATCGGCACGCCCAGCGCAAGCAGCCGCGCCTTCCTGGTTATGCGGGCCAGGATCGCCAGGCTGATGTTGGACGAGGCCGACAGACAGGTAGGCGTGCTGTGGTGCTCGTTGACCATGATGTTGTAGCCGAGATCGTCGGCCAGCACCCATTCGTCGTGGTAGCGCTTGTACAGGTCGTGCGCCACCTGCGGCTCGCAGTGCCGGTTCGGCAGCGTGATGCGCAGCGACTGGTCGGGCAGCGCCCAGGCGTCGGGATAGGCCTGCTCGGTGAAGTAGAACACACGCATTTACGCCACTCCCTTCATCTGCTGCACGGGACCGGCATTCCGCGCACGCCAATTCATCGTCTCGGCCGCTACGGCCTCGTCGCGCTCGATATGCGGATAATGCCCGCACGCATCGATGGTCCGGAATTCGGCCGAAGGCAGCCGGTTGGCCAGTGTCTGTCCCACGCCGGGCGGCGCTATGCGGTCTTCGCTGCCCCACAGAATGAGAGAGGGCGCGGTGACCCGGTGCAGGCGCAGTCCCAGCTTGGGGTTGTGCATGTAGGGAAGCCAGGCATAGCGCGCGCTCGCCTCGCGCGCCCGGATCGTCAGTTCGAGCTGCTCAACATCCTCGGCCGAGGCCGCGGGCGGCGCCCGCTCCGGATCGTGGAAAGATGCCGCCTCCACCGCCTTCGGCTCGAGGCTAAAGATGTCCTTCATGTCGTGCGAGGTGCGCCCTGCCACCTTCACCCCAGCCGGCGCCACCAGGCACATCGATGCGATGCGCGAGCTGTTCTTGGTGGCGATCTCCATCGCCAGCCACCCGCCCAGCGACACACCCACCACGGTTACGTCGCGCAGATCGAAAGCCTCCATCAGGTCGAGGTAGAAATAGGACAGATCGTCCACCGACCGAAAATGGCCGGGGGCGTCGAACCTGTATCCGGGGTGGTATGGCGCGATCACGCGCCCGCCGTCTGCCAGCCGGTTCAGGAAGGGCTCCGACCCGTGCAGCCCGCGCTCGGGATGCAGGAACAGGAAGCAGGCCTCACCCGTCCCGCTGCTCAGGATCTCGGTCCTGGCTCCGTGCAGCTCGACAGTCTGCCGCTCGATGAGATTCCCGCTCAATTGCCGCTCCAAAATCCTCAGTGAACCGTCGGGGAGAGGGTAGCCGGATGGCCGCTCGCGAAAAGCAATAAATTCTTTTCGCTGCAATCACTTAGGCTGTTGCCGATGCATCCGCGCGGACGCGCCGGGACAAGGCGCGCCGCACATGCGGCGCGCCCTCACCGTCTGCTTTTTCAGTCGGGCTGGTTCAGAGAGTGACGTTGGCGGCCTTCGCCACGGCGCGCCACTTGTCGTTCGTCTCCACGATCGCGGCAGCGAACTCTTCCGGCGTCTCCGCGAGCGAAACAAAGCCGATGTCGCGCAGCGTCTTCTGCATCGCCTCGTTGGCCTGCGCCTTCTTGAAGGCGGCCGACAGCTTCTCGACAACATCCGCAGGCATGCCGGCCGGGCCGACTAGGCCGGACCATTCGCGGATCTCGAAGTCGTTCAGACCGGCTTCCGCCACGGTCGGCAGATCGGGCATCAGCGGCGTGCGCTCCGGCGTGGTCACCGCGAGCAGCTTCACCTTGCCCCCTTGGGCGAGGCTCATCGCGCCGCCCACGTTGGAGAGCAGGATCTGCACCACACCGGCCGCCAGGTCGGCCAGCGCCGGGCCGTTGCCCTGGTAGGGCACGTGCACGATGTCGATGCCTGCGCGCTCCTTGAAGTACTCCAGGCCGAGATGGACGATGGAGCCCGCACCGGACGAACCGAAGTTCAGCGTGCCCGGCTTCTCCTTCGCCAGCGCGATGAATTCTTCCAGCGTGTTGGCCGGCACGTCGGCGTTCACCACGAACACGAGCGGGCCAACCACCAGGCGCGAAATCGGCTGGAATGCGGTCTGCGGGTCGTAGGGCGGGTTGGCCATCACCACCGGCGCGATACCAAGCGTGCTGGTTGAGGCCCACAACAGCGTGTAGCCGTCGGGCGCGGCGCGCGCCACCGAGTCCGCCCCGGTCGTACCGCCGGCGCCGGGCCGGTTGTCGAGCACCACCTTGGCGCCCAGCGCCTCCGAATAGGCGTCCGCGAAGGCGCGCGCGGCGACGTCCACCGAGCCGCCCGGAGGAAAGGGAACCACGAGCGTGATCGGGCGCGACGGATACTCCTGCCCGAAGGCGAGCCCCGGAAGCGCAGCGGCACCCGCTGCCGCGCCGATTGTCTTGAGGACCGAACGCCTGGTCCAGCTATTGTCCATCATGGTCTACTCCCATTCCCGAAGGTTCCAACGCCCGTGGCGCGCATGCCCCTGATGCATTCCGTCCAGCCACGGATGCCAAAACTCTCGGCATCCCGGCCCGCATCCACAAGCAACATTTTCTGATTGCCCCTATCACCGGGCGATGGAGACGCCGCCAATCGCCTAGCTGTCGAGCACACGGAACAGCCCGCTCTGCCGCAGGCCCTCGGTGATAGACTGCACCAGCAGGCTCGCAGCCGGCGACAGCTCCTTGTGCTGGGGATAGGCCAGCATGAGCGTGCGGGTCAGTGTCGGCTCGACCAGCTTCACGCAGCGCAACCGGCTGCCGAACTGCTGCACGGGGAAGGTGGACGGCGAGATGATCGAGGCCCAGCCCGGATTGGTGACCAACTGGAAGACGCTGATGGCCGAGTCCACCTCCAGTTCGGGATGGATCGCTATCCCGCGCTTCTCCATCTCGTTCACCATGAAGTCGCGCTGGAAGTTGCCGGCCGACGGCAGCACGATCCGCATTTCGGCAAGCTCGCTTCCGGTCATGGCGTCGCCGGTCGGGTAGGTCTCGTTGCTCACCACGGCGACAAGCTCTTCCTCGGCCAGCACCACCTGCTTCACCATCGGGCGCGGCTCCGCCCGCGCCACGATCGCGAAGTCGACGTCGCCCTGCACCACGCCCTCCAGCAGGTGCTGGCTGTAGCCGTCGCGCACCGCCATTTCCACATCCGGATACTGCTCGCGAAACTCGATCAGGACGCGCGGCAGGATCATCGGCGGCAACGCCGAAATGATGCCGAACGTCACCTTGCCGGCGATCTGCCCGCTCGATTCCGAGAGCGCGACGCGCACTTCGTCGGCCGCGTTCAGCGCCTGGAGGCAGAGCGGGTAGAGCCGGTGGGCGATGGCGTTGGGCACCACGCCGCTTACCGTCCGCTCGAACAGTTCGAGGCCGAACGACGCCTCCAGCCGCCTGATCTGCTGGCTCACCGCCGCCTGCACGACGTGCACGCGCCGCGCGGCCCGGGTCATGTTGCGCTCCTCGTACAGGGCAACGAAATAGCGCATCTGTTTGAAATCCATCACGGCACCTCGAAAAGCGGATGATGTTCGGCGCGGTCGTCTCGCGCAGCCAATATTTTGTTTCCTCCGCGATCAGAAATCGTTTCTTCGCGCGCCGGCTCCCGCGGAATAGCTTGCCGCCGCCAAGAGCTCTCGGCTCGGGCTGGCTGCAAGGGAGATGATATGGGTATTCCGGCACATGAGCGCGAATATGGCAGCGCTGCCTGCATCGGGGTGGCGGTGCCGCAGGCAAATCCCACGGTCGAACCCGAATTCCAGGCGCTGGCGCCGCGCGGCGTCTCGCTGCTAGCCAGCCGCCTGCAGGGCAGCCGCACCAGTTCGAAGGATCGTCTCGTCGGCTATCTGGACAATCTCGGGCAGACACTCGAAACCTACGATACGGCCGATCTCGACGCCGTCGCCTTCGCCTGCACAGGCGTGTCCTACATCGTGGGGAGGGAGGCCTGCGAGAGCGAACTGCAGAAGCTGTCCGCGCGTTTCGGCTATCCGGTCTTGTCGGCCGCGTCGGCAATCGAGCAGGCGCTGCGTCATCTGGGTGCGCGGCGGATCGCCGTCTTCGCCCCCTATCCCGAATGGCTTTCCGACCTGGGCTTCGCCTACTGGCGCGAAGCCGGCTTCGACGTGGTGGCTTCGGCCTACGCGCCGCTCGACCCTTCTGACACCCGCAGCGTCTACCAGATCCGCTCGCGCGACATTCCCGCCAGGATCGCCGAGCTCGATCTGCGCGATGCTGACGTACTGCTGATGAGCGGCACCGGCATGCCGACATTGCGCGCCATTCCGGGGCTCTGCGAGGTCGTCGGCCGGCCCGTGGTCTCGTCGAACCTCTGCCTCGCCTGGGCAGCGCTCAGGGCCTGTGGCGTTAGCCTGCCCGACGCCTCACAGCGCGAGCCGCTCTATGGTGGCTGGAGCAGCATGCTCGGCTGAAATCCGGCGGCACGGCGGGCTTCTCTGCGGGTGGCACCAACCGGTGTCCCGCCCGCGACCGCACGCCAAGTCAGTCTCGTCGTCGTGTCGCGGGCCAGCCCGCGATCTTGCGTGCCAGCGCCACGAACTGCGCGTGCTCCTCGTCGTCCAGCATGGAAAGCGCCATCCGGTCCGAGCGGTACATCGCATCGGCCGACGCCTCGATCGCCTGCCGCCCCTTCTCGGTCACGCGCAGCACCACCGAGCGGCGGTTGTCTGGCGGGATGTGCCGCTCCACCAGCCCGCGCTCCTCAAGGCCGCGCACCAGCTTGGTCATGTTCGACCACTTGATCTTCAGCACGTCGGCGATCACGCCCTGGCGGATGCCGGGATTCTCCGCCACCGCCGTCAGCACGGTGAACTCCGAAACCCGCATCGCGCTGGTGCCCAAGACTTCGAAGAAGCGCTCGAAGGCGGTCAGCTGGGCGATGCGCATGATGAAGCCGGCCGAATACTCCAGCTCCCCCAGCGACACGCCGGTCTTGCTCTCGGCGGGCGCTTCGTCGGCGGGCTTCCTCAGCGCCGACATCTCAGCCTTCCGCGCCAGGCACGTCCAGCCGCGCCGCGCGCTTCTCCACGAAGGCGCGCATGCGCTCCACCGCCTCCGGCGTCGAATGCGTCAGCGATGCGATCATCGTCTCGAAGAACAGGCCTTCGTCATAGCCGCTGTCGTGAATTCGCTGCAGCGCGTTGATCGTGACGTAGTTGGACAGCGGCGCGTTGCCGGCAATCCTGCGCGCCAGCTCAATCGCCTTGTCCAGGCCGCCGCCCGCTTCGGTGACGTAGTTGACGACGCCGAGGCGCTCGCCTTCGCGCACATCCAGCACACGCCCGGTCAGCATCATGTCGGTCATGCGCGCCACGCCCAGCAGGCGCGTGATGTTCACCGAGCCGCCGCCGCCGACGAAGATGCCGCGCTGGCCTTCCGGCATCGCGAAGAACGTGTCGGGCTCGGCAACGCGAATGTGCGCGGTCGCTGCCAACTCCAGCCCGCCGCCTATCACTGCCCCGCGCATGGCTGCCACATACGGAATCGAGCCGCGCTGGATCCGCGAGAATACGGCATGCCAGCTGCGGGAACCGTCGATGCCTTCCATCAGCGTCTTGCCGGACTGCTCGGCGAGATCGAGGCCGGCGCAGAAATGCGCCCCCGTGGTGCCCACCACTGCAACCTTGGCTTCGCCTGCGGCGCGGTCGATCGCTTCCGCCAGCGCCGCTAGCAGCGCGTCGCTCATGGCATTGCGCTTTTCCGGACGGTTGATGCGGATGACGGCGATGTCGTCCTGCAGGTCGTACTCGACCAATGCCACAGGCGCCTTCCCTCCCTCGGTCAATTCTTCTGTCTACGGACACTATTCGCTTTCGGACTGTTTTCAAGTGAATTATTCTGCGACCCGGCAGCGGTCCCGCGGCGGAGGAGAACTTGGGCGAGATTGACTTGAAAGGCGAAGCGCGCTTCCGGCCGGCGCGGTTCTGGAAGCCGCGCATCCGGGTCACCCACGGCGCCGGCGGCGTCATCTACGTCGACCAGGAGGATCAGCTGCCGCCCTATCCGCGGCGGGCGACCGAGCCGCTGCTGGAATGGGCGGAGCGAACACCCGAGCGCACGCTGTTCGCCGCCCGCGGGCCTGACGGCGCCTGGCGGAAGCTTGGCTTTCGCCAGGTCGTCGATCAGGTTCGTGTGCTCGGCCAGTTCTTGATCGATGCCGGTCTGTCTGCGCAACGGCCGCTCGTCATCCTTTCGGGCAACGACCTGGAGCACGCACTGCTGGCGCTCGCCGCCATTCACGTCGGCATTCCCTACGCGGCGATCTCGCCCGCCTATTCGCTGGTCTCCAAAGATTTCGAGCGCTTGCGTTCCGTCTTCGAAACGCTGTCCCCCGGCATGGTCTTCGCGGCCGATGCCGGCCGCTTCCTTCCGGCGATCGAGGCTACCGCTCCGGCCAACACGCGGCGCCTCTTCACGACAGGCGGCGCCACGCCGGGCGAGGATTTCGCCACCGCCCTGTCAACCGTGCCGACCGAAGCCGTCGACCGGGCCTTCGCCGCCATCACCCCGGATACCGTGGCCAAGTTCCTGTTCACATCCGGCTCGACCGGCTCGCCCAAGGCGGTGATCAACACCCACCGGATGATCTGCTCCAACCAGGTGATGACCCGCGAGACCTTCGCCTTCTTCAAGGACGAGCCGCCAATGCTGCTCGACTGGGCGCCGTGGCACCATACCGCCGGCGGCAACAAGCTGTTCTTCCTGCCGGTCTTCAACGGAGGCACGCTCCATATCGATGACGGCAACCCCACGCCCGCCGGCATCGACCGCACCATCCGCAATCTCAAGGACGTGTCGCCCAACTGGTATTTCAACGTGCCGAAGGGTTTTGAGGCGCTGATCCCGCACCTCGAACGCGATGCCGACCTGCGCCGCAGCCTCTTCGCAGATCTCAAGATGCTGTGGTATGCTGGTGCCGGCATGGCGCAGCACACCTGGGACGCGCTGGAGCGCCTGGCCGTGCAGACTACCGGGCAGCGCGTGGTGATAGGCACCGGCCTCGGCGCCACCGAGACCGCGCCGGTCGCGCTGTGCTGCACCTGGCCGCAGGAGCGGGCCGGCAATATCGGCCTGCCGGTCTTCGGTGTCAGCCTCAAGCTGGTTCCTCTCGACGGCAAGCTCGACGCCCGCGTCAAGGGCCCCAACATCACCCCCGGCTACTGGAACGCACCCCAGCTCACCGCCGATGCCTTCGACGAGGAAGGCTACTATCGTTTCGGCGACGCACTGAGGCCGGCGGACCCGCAGGACCTGTCGGCAGGCTTCCTGTTCGACGGACGCACCGCCGAGAACTTCAAGCTCGACACCGGCACATGGGTCAGCACCGGCGCGCTGCGCACCCGGTTCATCGACCATTTCGGCGGCCTGGTGCGCGACGTGGCGATTGCCGGCGCCGACCGCGCCTTCATCGGCGCGCTCGTCTTTCCCGACCTCGATGGCCTGCGCGCCTTGTCGGGCCTCGGTGCGGACGCCGCACCCGAGCGCCTCTTCGCCGACGCCAGGGTGGTGGCCGAATTTCGATCGCGCCTGCGCTCGCTGGCCGAGGCCAGCACCGGCTCCTCGACGCTCATCCGCGCGCTCCTGCTTGTCGATCCGCCACCCTCGCTCGATTCCGGCGAGATGACCGACAAGGGGTCGATCAACCAGCGCGCGGTCCTGCGCATCCGCGCCGCGGCGGTGGAAGAGCTCTATCGCGGCTCACCCGCCGTCATTTCGCTCTGAACCCTGCGCGACCGTCCGGCTGCGCGAAACCTCGCCCAACACCACGTCGTACATGGCCTGGGCTGCCGGCGTGAGTTCGCGCCCGGCGGCGCGGATCAGCCCGTACGGCTCGACCTCCAGCGCCAAGTCCACCGGCAGCGGCGCGATAGCGCCCGCATTGCCGAACTCGGTGGCGAAGAACCGGCCCACCGAACTGGAGAGCGGCGCGATCGCGTTGGTGCGCGACACAGTCACGATCGTCAGCATGGCCGACGACGTGTTGATCACCTTCGCCGGCAGCGCGACGCCCAGCCGCATCAGCGCGTTCTCCACCGTTACCCGCAGCAGCGTCCGCTCGAAGGGCAGCACCCAGTCGAATTCCGGCAGCCGCTCCATCGCGCGCTTGGGCGCGCGCAGCAGCGGGTGTCCCGACCGCACCATCAGGCTGATCGGCTCCGGGCCGATATTGTGGAGGTCGAACTGGCGCTTGTCGCGGCCGTCCGGCAGCCGCCCCAGGTAGAAGTCGAGTTCTCCACCGGCGAGCGCCGCGCACAGCACGTCGCTGGTAGCCACCTCGACGTTCACCGTCACCCGCGGCATCGAAAGTCGCGCCTGCCTGATCGCGGGCAGAACGTGCTCCACCGCGGGCCCGGTCACCGCGCCCACATTCACCTGCCCCGCGCGGCCCTGCAGTATTTCGCCGACCTCGCGCTCGGTCTCGTCCATCTCCAGCAGCATGCGCAGCGCGCGGCGCGCGAAGGCCTCGCCAGCCGGAGTCAGCTCGATGCCGCGGCTGGTGCGCTCGTAGAGCGGTGCGCCGACGATGCGGGCAGTCTCGGCGGCAAGCCGCGAAGCCGCGGGCTGCGAGATCGCAAGCGCGTCCGCCGCAGCGCTGATCTGGCGCGTGCCCGCCAGCGCGGCGAACAGGCGAAGATGCTGAACCTTCAGCCCGCGCCTGATAAAGCCCGGCGCGGCCCGGCCTGCCATTGTGCTCATGCGAAGTCCCGATGGTAGCGCCAGCTTATATCAAGATCGGCATATCACAATCAGGTTTGCGGATTTGACCCGCATATCGCGATACGGAATGTTTCTGCCCGGCGCCGAGGGAGAGTGTTGAGCGGCGCCGTGGGCGCTGCCGCAAGGTACGCGCATTCTCGAACCGGAAGCGGCGGCCCGCCCCAGGTCCGCCGAATGGGAGGAAACATTGAAGATTCTTGCGAAGGCGCTGGCCGGGTTGGCCATGGCGTCCATGATGTATGTCGGCGCCGCCCAGGCCCAGGACAAGGGTTCGATCGGCATCGCCATGCCGACCAAATCGTCGGCCAGGTGGATCTCGGACGGCAACTCGATGGTCGAGCAGGCCGAGAAGGCCGGCTACAAGACCGACCTGCAATATGCCGAAGACGATATCCCGAACCAGCTCGCCCAGATCGAGAACATGATCACCAAGGGCGTCAACGTGCTGGTGATCGCGGCCATCGACGGCACCACGCTCTCCAACGCGCTGGAGAACGCCGCCGCCGCCGGCATCAAGGTCATCGCCTATGACCGCCTGATCCGCGACAGCCCGAACGTCGACTATTACGCCACCTTCGACAACTTCAAGGTCGGCGTGCAGCAGGCCAATTCGCTGGTCGCAGGCCTCAAGGAGCGCTTCGGCGACGGCCCCTACAATGTCGAGCTGTTCGGCGGCTCGCCCGACGACAACAACGCCTTCTTCTTCTACAACGGCGCCATGTCGGTCCTGCAGCCGCTGATCGACTCCGGCAAGGTCAAGGTCGTGTCCGGGCAGATGGGCATGGACAAGGTCGGCACGCTGCGCTGGGACGGCGCGGTCGCGCAGGCTCGCATGGACAACCTGCTGTCCGCCTTCTACACCAGCGAGAAGGTGCACGGCGTCCTGTCGCCCTATGACGGCCTGTCCATCGGCATCCTGTCCTCGCTCAAGGGCGTCGGCTACGGCTCCGGCGACATGGAGATGCCGATCGTTACCGGCCAGGACGCCGAGGTCCCGTCGGTCAAGTCGATCCTCGCCGGCGAACAGTACTCGACCGTGTTCAAGGACACGCGCGAGCTCGCCCGCGTGACCGTGGGCATGGTCGAAGCCCTGCTGGGCGGCGGCGAGCCGGAGATCAACGACACCAAGACCTATGACAACGGCGTCAAGGTCGTGCCGTCCTACCTGCTCGAGCCCGTCTCGGTCGACAAGACCAACTGGGAGCAGATTCTCATCGGCAGCGGCTATTACACCAAGGATCAGATTCAATAATCTGCATCCTCCCACCGCCGGCGCTTTCCGGGTTCGGGAGGCGCCGGCGGGAACATGCGGGGCCGTCAGCGATGGACACCATTCTGGAGATGCGAGGCATTTCCAAGAGCTTTCCGGGCGTGAAAGCTCTGGATAACGTTACCTTCGAGGTGGCGCGCGGACAGATCCACGCGCTGGTCGGCGAGAACGGCGCCGGCAAGTCCACGCTCATGAAGATTCTTTCGGGTGTCTATCCGCACGGCACCTATGAGGGCGAGATCGTCTTCGACGGCGTGCCGTTGGCGCTTGGCGGCATCGCCGACAGCGAGCGAAGCGGCATCATCATCATCCACCAGGAACTGGCCTTGGTTCCGTTGCTCTCCATCGCGGAGAACATCTACCTCGGCAACGAGATCACCAGGCGCGGCGTCATAGACTGGCCGGAGACCTTCCAGCGCACCGAGGCGCTGCTGCGGAAGGTCGGCCTCAACGAGTCGCCTGCCGCGCTGGTGGACTCACTCGGCGTCGGCAAGCAGCAGCTTGTCGAGATCGCCAAGGCTCTGTCCAAGCATGTGAAGCTGCTCATCCTCGACGAGCCCACCGCCGCACTGCAGGAAAACGACAGCCAGAAGCTGCTGGACCTGCTGCTCGAACTCAAGGCGCAGGGCATCACCTCCATCCTGATCTCGCACAAGCTCAACGAGATCAGCCGCGTGGCCGACACCATCACCGTGCTGCGTGACGGCACCACCGTGTCCACCCTCGACTGCCGTCGCGAGAAGGTCAGCGAGGCGCGCGTCATCCGCGACATGGTCGGCCGCGACATGGCCCATCGCTATCCGGAGCGCACGCCAAGGATCGGCAACACGCTTCTCGAGGTTTCGGACTGGAACGTCTGGCATCCCCTCCATTCGGAGCGCCAGGTGATCCGCGACGCCAACCTGACCGTCTCAGCCGGCGAGGTTGTCGGCATCGCCGGCCTCATGGGCTCCGGCCGCACCGAGTTCGCGATGAGCTTGTTTGGCCGCAGCTACGGCCGCGACATTTCCGGCACGGTCCGCCTCAACGGGCGCGAGATCGACGTCTCCAGCGTGCGCAAGGCGGTCGACAACGGGCTGGCCTACGTGACCGAAGACCGCAAGGCGCTCGGTCTGGTGCTGGAGGAGGACGTGATGCGCAACATCACGCTCGCCAATCTCGCCGGCGTTTCGGCCAGGGGCGTCATCGACGATACCGCCGAGCGCAACGCCGCCGAGGAATACCGCCGCACCATGGGCATCCGCACGCCCAGTGTCTTCCAGAAGGTCATGAACCTGTCGGGCGGCAACCAGCAGAAGGTGGTGCTGTCGAAATGGCTCTTCGCAGGGCCGCAGGTGCTGATCCTCGACGAGCCCACCCGCGGCATCGACGTGGGCGCCAAGTTCGAGATCTACGGCATCATCAACAGGCTTGCCGACCAGGGCCGCGGCGTGATCCTGATCTCGTCCGAGATGCCGGAACTGCTGGGCATGTGCGACCGCATCTACGTCATGGCGGAGGGCGCGCTGGTGGGGCAACTGCCGGCGGCAGAGGCGAGCCAGGAAAAGATCATGTCCATGATCGTAAGAGGTTGAGGAGGAGCGTCGTGTCCGAGGTGGTGAAATCGTCCGCGCCGACGGCGCGGCCTTCCGTCGGCCAGTATCTCGCCGGCCATCTGCGCGACTACGGCATGCTGCTGGCCCTGGTCGTCATCATGGCCTTCTTCCAGCTGGTCACCGACGGCACGCTCATGCGCCCCGTCAACATCACCAACTTGATCCTGCAGAACAGCTACATCATCATCATGGCGCTGGGCATGCTGCTGGTCATCGTGTCCGGCCACATCGACCTGTCGGTAGGCTCGGTCGTGGGCTTTGTCGGCGCCGTGGCTGCCGTCATGCTGGTGCAGTACCAGTTGCCGACATTCGTCGTGATTCCGATCTGCCTTGTCATCGGCATGCTCATCGGCGCCGCGCAGGGCTACTGGATCGCCTACTGGCGCATCCCCTCCTTCATCGTCACGCTGGCCGGTATGCTCGTCTTCCGCGGGCTCAGCCTGTGGGTGCTGCAGGGCCAGTCGGTTGGCCCCTTCCCCAAGAGCTTCCAGCTGCTTTCCACCGGCTTCGTGCCGGACCTGTTCGGTGTCGGCCGCCCCAACGTCACCGCCGTCGTGCTCGGCGTGGCAGCCGCCGGCGCCATGCTGTTCATGGCGATGCGCAGTCGAGCCCGGCACCAGAAGTACGGCATGGACAACGAGCCTTTCGGCTTCTTCGTCGCCCGCAACGGGATCATCGCCGTGGCGATCGTCTATTTCGCCTGGCTGCTGGCCACCTATCGCGGCCTGCCCAACGTGCTCATCACCATGGCAGTGCTCACGCTCATCTACGCATTCCTGACGCGCAGCACCACGATCGGCCGCCGCATATACGCGCTCGGCGGCAACGAGAAGGCGGCCAAGCTGTCGGGCATCAACACCGAGCGGCTGACATTCCTCGCCTTCGTCAACATGGGCATGCTGGCCGCTCTCGCCGGCATGATCTTCGCCGCGCGTCTCAACACCGCCACGCCCAAGGCCGGCGTCGCCTTCGAACTCGACGTCATCGCAGCCGTCTTCATCGGCGGCGCCTCCATGTCGGGCGGCGTGGGCAAGATCATGGGCGCCGTCGTCGGCGCCTTTATCATGGGCGTGATGAACAACGGCATGTCGATCCTCGGCATCGGCATCGACTACCAGCAGGTCATCAAGGGGCTGGTCCTGCTCGCAGCCGTCATCTTCGACGTCTACAACAAGAACAAGCAGAGCTGAGGGGCAGGGGCAATGCTGATTTCGCAGATACGCGACGCTTCGGGACGCACGGTGGTCATCGCGCGCTCCGGCAGCGAGGCCTATGCCGTACGCGGTGCCGAAAGCGTCTACGCGCTGGCGCTCGAGGCAGTGCGCGCCGGCGTGAAGCTTTCGGCCCGCATCCATGAGCGCGGCCTCGGCGAGGCGATCGATCTCGAGGCGGCCTACGACGAGGGCCGCATCCTGCCGCCCATCACCCATCCGGACCCCGCGCACCTGCACGTCACCGGCACGGGCCTCACTCATCTCGGCTCGGCCGCCACCCGCGATGCCATGCATGCCAAGGCCAGCGCCGATGTCGAGACCCTGACCGACTCCATGAAGATGTTCCGCATGGGGCTCGAGGGCGGCAGGCCCGCCGATGGCGCCGTCGGCGTGCAGCCCGAATGGTTCTACAAGGGGAACGGCCTCACCGCCGTAGCGCCAGGCGCGCCGCTGGTCTCGCCCGCCTTCGCGCTGGACGGCGGCGAGGAACCGGAGATCGCCGGCATCTACGTGATCGGCGACGACGGAAAGCCTTTCCGCCTCGGCTACGCGCTTTCGAACGAGTTCTCGGACCATGTTACCGAGCGCATCAACTACCTTTACCTCGCCCACTCCAAGCTGCGGCAAAGCTCGTTCGGCCCCGAGATCCTGATCGGCGACCTGCCGCGCGACGTGCAGGGCATGTCGCGCATCATCCGCGCCGGCAGGGTGTTCTGGGAGAAGCCGTTCGTCTCGGGCGAGGCCAACATGTCGCACACCATCGCCAATCTGGAGCACCACCATTTCAAGTATGATCTGTTCCGGCAGCCGGGCGACGTGCACGTCCACATGTTCGGCACCGCGACGCTGTCCTTCGCCGACGGCATCCGCGCCGAGCCGGGCGACGTTTTCGAGATCGGGGCGCCGGAGTTCGGGCTGCCCCTCAGGAACCCGCTGGCGGTCGCGGCGACCGGTCCGCGGACCTTGTACCAGGTCGCCGCGCTGTGAAATTCGGTGGCCGGCAACGGTCCGCATATTGATGACGGAGTACTTTTGATGACGTTCAAGCCGGCACAATGGCCGCGCAAGCTGCGCTCGACGGAATGGTTCAGCGGCACCACGCGCGACAACATCTACCACCGCTCGTGGATGAAAAATCAGGGTCTTCCGGCCGACCTGTTCGACGGCCGCCCCGTCATCGGCATCTGCAACACCTGGTCGGAACTGACACCCTGCAACGCGCATCTGCGCGACCTTGCGCAGCGGGTGAAGCACGGCATCTACGAGGCCGGCGGCCTGCCGCTCGAATTTCCCGTATTCTCGGCCAGCGAAAGCGCGCTGCGCCCCACCGCCATGATGTTCCGCAACCTGGCCGCGATGGACGTCGAGGAGGCGTTGCGCGGCACGCCTCTCGACGGCGTCGTGCTCATGGTCGGCTGCGACAAGACCACGCCGTCGCTGCTCATGGGCGCGGCCTCCGTCGACATTCCCGCGATCGTCGTTTCCGGCGGCCCGATGCTCAACGGCTGGTTCCGCGGCGAGCGTGTCGGCTCCGGCACGGCCCTGTGGCAGATGTCCGAGGCGATCAAGGCCGGCACGATGAGCCAGGCCGATTTCCTTGAGGCCGAGCAGGCCATGAGCCGCTCGCCCGGCTCGTGCAACACAATGGGCACCGCCTCCACGATGGCCTCCATGTCCGAGGCGCTGGGCATGGCGCTGTCGGGCAACGCCGCCATCCCCGCCGTCGACAGCCGCCGCCGCGTCATGGCCCACCTCACCGGCCGCCGCATCGTCGAGATGGTCAAGGACGACCTCAAGCCCTCGGACATCCTCACCCGCGAAGCCTTCGAGAACGCCATCCGCGTCAACGGCGCCATCGGCGGCTCCACCAACGCGGTCATCCACCTGCTGGCGCTGGCCGGCCGCGTCGGGCTGGACATCACTCTGGACGACTGGGACCGGCTGGGCCGCGACATACCGACGATCGTGAACCTGATGCCCTCCGGCAAATACCTCATGGAGGAATTCTTCTACGCCGGCGGCCTGCCCGTGGTCATCAAGCGGCTGGGCGAAGCCGGCCTGCTGCATCGCGACGCGATCACCGTGTCCGGCCATGGCATCTGGGACGAGGTGAAGGACGTCCGCAACTGGAACGAGGAGGTCATCCTGCCCACCGACAAGGCGCTGACCCAGGCCGGCGGCATCGCGGTGCTGAGGGGCAATCTCGCTCCCAACGGGGCGGTGCTCAAGCCCTCGGCCGCCACCCCCGCGCTGATGCAGCACCGCGGTCGTGCCGTCGTCTTCGAGGACATCGACGACTACAAGGCCCGCATCGCCGACGAGGCGCTCGACGTGGACGAGACCTGCGTGCTGGTGATGAAGAACTGCGGGCCGAAGGGATATCCAGGCATGGCCGAGGTCGGCAATATGGGCCTGCCTCCGAAGGTGCTGCGCAAGGGCATCTTCGACATGGTGCGCATCTCCGACGCCCGCATGTCGGGCACCGCCTACGGCACGGTGGTGCTGCACACCAGCCCCGAGGCGGCCGTTGGCGGACCGCTGGCGATCGTGCAGGATGGCGACATGATCGAGCTCGACGTTCCCGGCCGCCGGCTGCATCTCGACGTGCCCCAGGAGGAGATCGCCCGCCGGCTCGCGGTGTGGAAGAGCAGCGTGCCGACGCCTTCGGGCGGATATGCACGTCTCTACCACGACCACGTGCTCGGTGCCGACACCGGCGCCGACCTCGACTTCCTGCGCGGCTGCCGCGGCAACGAGGTTGCGCGGGACTCGCACTAGACACCACCGGCCGCGCTCGCAGCGGCCCCGCAATATCAGGGCAGGACAGCACGCATGAAATTTTCCGCAACCTTCCACGACCTCCGCGGCAAGTCGGTCTTCATTTCGGGCGGCGGCTCGGGCATCGGCGAATATCTGACCGAGGGGTTCCTCGCGCAGGGTGCGCGCGTCGCCTTCGTGCAGCGCTCCGACGCCACGGCGCTCTGCGACCGGCTCGAAAAGGAGCATGGCGAGCGGCCGCTCTTCATGCGCTGCGACGTCACCGACATCGCGGCCCTGAAGGCCTGTATCGCGCAGGCTGCCGAGGCGCATGGCGATATCGAGGTGCTGGTCAACAACGCCGCCTGGGACAACCGCCACACCATCGACGATCTCACCGTCGACCAGTGGGACTACATGCAGAACGTCAATCTGCGCCACCACTTCTTCGCCACCCAGGCAGTGGCGCCCGGCATGCGCACGGCCGGCCGCGGCTCGATCATCAACTATTCGTCGATCTCCTACATGATGGGCAATGGCGGCTACGTCGCCTACGCCGCCGCCAAGGCCGGCATCACCGGCCTGACGCGCGGGCTGGCGCGCGAGCTCGGCGCCGACGGCATCCGCGTGAATGCGCTGATGCCCGGCTGGGTGCTGACCGACCGCCAGCGCGAACTGTGGGTCACGCCGGAAGGGCTCGGCGGCCATATCGAGCGCCAGGCGCTCAAGGTCGAGATCCCGCCCGAGGCGATGGTCGAACCGACGCTCTTCCTCGCTTCCAACGCGTCGACCGTGATGACCGGCCAGGCGCTGGTGGTCGATGCCGGCGTCGTCGTGACGGGATGAGCCCGTTCTGCGCCGCGGTCGACTGGGGCACGTCGTCCTTTCGCCTGTGGCTGCTCGATGGCGATGGCCGGGTGCTGGCCGAAGGGCGGGGCGCCGAAGGCATGATGGCCGCGCGCGAGACCGGCTTTGCCGCCGTGCTCGACCAGCATCTGGGCGCCGCCGGCGCGCCCGCGGGTCTGCCGGTCGTCATCTGCGGCATGGCCGGCGCCAGGCAGGGCTGGAAGGAAGCGGCCTATATCGACACGCCGGCGCGGCTGGCTGACCTTGCCCGCCATGCGGTGCGGGTGGAAATGCCGGGCCGCGACGTGCGCATCCTGCCCGGCGTCGCCCAGCGCGATGCCGCGCGCCCGGACGTGATGCGCGGCGAGGAAACCCAGCTTCTCGGCCTCCTGGCGCAGGGCGTCGCATCCGCCCTGGTCTGCCTGCCCGGCACCCATTCCAAATGGGTGCGGCTGCGCGACGGCGGCGTCGATTCCTTCTCCACCTTCATGACCGGCGAAATCTTCGCCGCGCTGTCGGCCCACACCATCCTGAAGCTCAGCGCCGAAGGCGAAGCCGCGCCCGACGACCCCGCCTTCCTGGCGGGTGTGCGGGAGGCCTCCAACAACCCGGCCACGATCGCCAGCCAGCTTTTCGCCATCCGCGCCGGCCCGCTGCTGGGCTTTGCGCCGCGCGGTGCGGCGGGCCTCTCCGGTGCGCTCATCGGGCTGGAGCTTGCCGGCGTCCGCGCCCGCCATGGCGACGGGGGCGAGCGCGGCGAGGTGGTGCTTCTGTCCGCCGGCCGCCTGGGCGAACTCTACCGTGCCGCGCTGGACGAGATGGGTTTCGCCGTCCGCGCCATCGATGCCGAGGCGGCCGCCCGCGCCGGGCTGATGCGGGCAGCGCAGGCGATCTGGGGATAGCGTGGGGAGGCGTCACCTCCCCCTTGAGGGGAGGTGACGCCGGCCGCGACGCCCCGCGGTATCATTCGCGCACGCGCCGCACGCCGCTGACGCGGCTGGCGCTCCGCGGGGGCGCCGGACGTCCGGCGGTCGGCAGTCGCCGCCCCGGCCTGCGGCCGCCTGGCCAATCTTCTTCGTTGCCACGCCCGGCTGTCGCCGTCTGGCCATTGAGAATGAACGCGCCGTCCCGGGGGACGGTGCTGCGCGCCATTCCGCGACGATCCTTCGGATCGCGCTGGGCGCTATCGCGACGATTGCCAAAGGCAATCGCGCTGGGAAAGACGGGCGGCCGTTCGGTCGCTCATCTAACAATTTTATGCGGCCTCGCGGCCGCCCGTCCGGTGTCTTGCCCTGGAAACCCATCCCTGGGAGCCGGCATTGTCG
>Ga0180215_1000490_pt1 | contig 50779 bp, 48 predicted proteins | sample eDN3rd37CBELigBY_FD_128871 | JGI IMG/M metagenome (GOLD analysis project Ga0180215, IMG submission 128871) | Enriched backyard soil microbial communities from Emeryville, California, USA - eDNA 3rd pass 37_C BE-Lig BY (version 2) (version 2) | ecosystem: Environmental > Terrestrial > Soil >... | reverse complement strand
GGATTTAGACCGAACCGCAGCACTCATCACGCTAAAGCTAGACTTGAATTCCTTATCAATCAAACTGGGCTCCATCATTGTGTTGATGTGGATATTAAAGGTTTCTTTGATAATGTGAATCATGGCAAACTGCTTAAACAAATGTGGTCATTGGGAATAAGGGATAAATCACTTCTTTCTATTATATCTAAGCTATTAAAAGCAGAGATTGAAGGAGAAGGTATTCCTACAAAAGGTACTCCGCAGGGAGGAATCCTTTCACCTTTACTTTCAAATATTGTATTGAATGAATTGGATTGGTGGATAAGTAACCAATGGGAAACGTTTGAAAGCAGATATACTTACTCAACAAATGGAAGTAAATATCAGCATTTAAAGAAGACGGCTTTAAAAGAGTGCTTCATTGTCCGTTATGCGGACGATTTTAAGGTAATGTGCAGAACTAGGTCACAGGCAATAAAAATGAACTATGCATTGAGAGATTTCTTGAGAAAAAGACTTCATTTGGAAACAAGCGAAGAGAAATCGAGGGTAATAAATTTAAAGAAAAACTCTTCCGAGTTTCTTGGATTCTCAATAAAGGCTGTTAGGAAAGGAAAAACAAGATTTGGTTATGTAGCAAGGTCCGATATGTCGAGGAAGGCTAAAGAAAATGCCTTCCAAAAGATTAAGGAAGCTATAAAAGTAGTTAAAAGAAAGCCTTGCATTCAAACTGTTTGGAATTTCAATACTGTCGTCATGGGAATCCAAAACTATTACTCTTTCGCCACTAACATTACTATCAATCTGAATGAGTTAAACGCTCATCTGCGAAAATCGTTATATAATCAATTAAAGAACCTTAGAACCGAGGCAAGTTTTCATGATATGACTAAAACCTTACAGAAAAGATACAAGGGCTATAAGGCAAGACTATTTAAGATAAAACAAATGGTATTTGTCCCTATACATGCCCAGCGGTGGAAAACCCCACTGTGTTTCTCACAAACAATTTGTAACTTTACTGCCGAAGGTAGAGCTAAAATACACAATAGTCTAAAAGCTATTGATAAAACAATGCTTTCTTACATCATGAGAAACTACATTCCAAACAGATCAATTGAGTATAATGACAACAGGATTAGTAAGTTTATTGCCCAATATGGAAAGTGTGCCATATTAGGTGAGGAGTTAGGGATTCATGAATGGCATTGTCATCATATAAACCCTTATTACCTGTCTAAAGATGATAATTATTCAAATTTGACTATTGTTCATAAAACAATTCATCAGTTGATACATCTAAAAGACAAAGTAAAAATAGAAAATCTTTTACAATCTTTGAAGCTTAATAGTAAGCAGAAAGAAAAAGTAAATAAACTACGATTAAAATGTCAAAATGAAATTATCTAAAACTGGAAAGACAGCACTCGTCTGCTTTGATACATAGAAAGAATAATTTGGTTTAGTTGGAACGCCGTATGCGGTGAAAGTCGCACGTACAGGTGTGAACAGGGGGAAAAGGGAGAGATAACTTCAAACCCTTACCTATCTGTATGAAGAAGGAATAAATAATAAAAGAATCGAATATATCCTAAATTATTAATAATAGGAGTATGTCCAATGTTAAATTTATTTCGCAAACTAATGTTTAATAAATATGATAAGTTTGCAAAGGAACTAGGTTATCCCTCTTGGAAAGAAGCAGAAGAACATACTTTTTTTATTTTTCATATTCCGATAGATGCAGGATGGTATGCTACAGAATTACCCGATAAAAATTGGGCAATTTGGAATGATGAGGGCGAACCTCCTTATTCTTTTAAAGTTATTGAAACGTGGGAAGAAACAATCCGATACTTAAAAGATTTATTTGATGGTAGTGAACTTCCTGAACATCACTGGTTTCCTGAAGGATTTGACCGAGAAGAAGATGTATATAAAACACCTCCTGATAAAGAAAAGAAACTATAACTTATTGAGGTAACGGTTGCGTTAGTGAAATTAAGCCTGTTCTCAAAATTACTGCGAAATAATTGAAACAGGCTTTAAAATTCCATAATTAATTTTCTTTGTTTAAGAACGGTACAGAATTTCAATATCCCCATCTACAAAGCCAATTCCAATTGCCGTGACATTTTTTAGGATGTTTGCATACTCTCCTTCCTGAAGATAACGCTCAACTAACTTTGTAATGTAACTAAGACCCTGTTCCCAATGTTCAATTTCATCTGTTCTTTTTATGTAGCAAATGTCTTCTCCAGAAGTAAAATATTCAGTGCAAGCCCAATCTGAATCGTCTTCATCAAATTCATCTGAACCAATCAACTGTATATCGTAGGTGTCTTTCTCGCCCTCGTATAAGTTAAAATTGAATGCTTTTATTCCTTTTGGTATGTCTTGCTCTAAGACCTGATTTAACCAAATTGAAAACAACTCGAAGTTATCCATTATAACCCCCCACTTTAAAATAATTTATTTATTTTCTTTATGTTAGATTGCTGGCATTTACAAGTCAATTTATTCTTTATGTATGTTCAAAGTTTTTCGACCCTCTTATTGAAGTAACAGGTGCTTTAGTTGAATTAAACATACCACAATATGTAGTGGTATGTTTAAAAATGTTGTTGTAGTTAATGAGGTCATTTGTTGTACAAAAAAGGATAGATAGAGCATATTTTCTACTGCTCATCTATCCTTTTTAATATATCCCTTATAATGTCTGACATTATATACGAATTCAATGATTATATCGGTTATAAATAATATCTTGACTTTTAATAAAAGAAGCAGGAGGGTTTTTTTCGACTTTGCAGGATTAAGTACAAAAATTTCTGTGTTCCTTTTTAAAAAAAGGAACACAGAATTGTCACACAATTCATTCCTCACTCGTCTTGTTTTGTGAACAGGAGGCGATGGAAATGGAAGAGAACATAGATACAAAAGTGTGGGATTGTGTTGTGGTTGGTGCAGGAATCGCTGGCCTAACTGCAGCGACTTTTTTGGCGCGTTCAGGTAAAGAAGTATTATTGCTAGAGAAAGGAAGAATGTTGGGAGGACGTGCAATGACGACAGTAAAGGATAGAGTATATATAAACCTTGGGCCACATGCTTTTTATAAGAAGGGGAAAAGCATCAAAATATTATCTGAGTTAGGAATCACTCTTCAAGGTGGAACTGCAGCAAAAAGTGGAATGGTTGTTTACAAGAATCAAACCATGGTACTACCTACAGATCTTCTGAAACTTCTAACAAGCAGATTATTTAATTGGAAAGGGAAGTTAGTATTGCTCCGTTTTTTTATTAATCTAAAAAGACTTGTTATGTGTGTAAATGGTGATATTACGTTAAGTCAATGGCTTGACCAACATGTTAAAGACGAACATGCAAAGAGGTTTCTATTGATGCTTGTCCGTTTATCCTCATATCATAATGATCCTGATTTTATCAGTGCAAGGGCTTCATTCAAGCAACTTTTATTAGGTAAAGCCATTTACGTTCATTATGGATGGCAGAGTATCATCAATGCCTTAAAAGAACAAGCTTTAATAGCAGGCGTGACAATCAAGACAAAATCCTCAGTACAGAAAATTGAAGGGAATCATCCGCGTTTTGTCGTATCCTTAAAGGGTGATCAAACCATGTTGACTAAAACTATCCTTTCTACTGCAAATCCGAAGGAAACGGCCTACATGTTTCATGAGCATGAAGAGTCACAGCAACTTGATTTTTTACATCAGTTGATACCAATTCGTGCAGCATGCATGGATGTTGTTTTAACACAGCTACCTAAGCCAAACAATTCATTTGTATTGGGAATGGATGAACCTCTCTATTTTTCTAATCATTCTGTTGTTGCAAAATTAAGTAGAAACGATGAAACATCAGTGGTTCATGTGCTGAAATATTTGAGCTCTTCAGACAAACAAGATAACGAACAGCTTAAACATGAGCTTGAGATGTTTATGAGCCGAATTCAACCGGGATGGGAAGATTTTGTTGCAATGAAACGCTTTTTACCTTCGATGACGGTATCGCACTTTTCGAAAAATGTAAAAGAAATTCCAAAAACGTTCGTTCCACATATACCTGGTCTTTTCCTAGCAGGTGATTGGGTAGGAACGGAGGGGCTATTAGCGGACCGGTCGTTAATAAGTGCAAAAACGGCGGCTTCTGCAATTATCTCTTTTAGTGAAAATGAGCATTAAAGGTTCATCATACCGGGGGTATTTGAAGGAAGCCTAATGAATAAATATGTAGAAGGAAGGAGGTCGTGGTTATGGAAGTAGAACATTTGTATATTCAATACAAGCCTCTTCTGCTGTCGATTTCATATCGGATGCTCGGGAGTTTAAATGAAGCGGAGGATATTGTTCATGAAATCTTTGCCGATCTTCAGGTTATAAATATAGAGAACATCAACAATATTAAAGCCTTTTTGTGTAAAATGGTTACAAACCGCTGTATTGACTTTTTAAAATCTGCACGAAAGCAGAGGGAAGTATATACAGGTCCATGGCTTCCTGAGCCTCTAATTTTTGAAGATAAAGATGATCCCTTTCATACAATTCTTCAACAAGATCAAATAACATATGCGATACTCACCTTAATGGAGACGCTAAATCCAATTGAAAGGGCGGTATTTGTTTTAAAGGAAGCTTTTGCCTTTCATTATAGTGAAATTGCTAGCTTATTAGAAAAAGAGGAAGCTAATTGTCGAAAGATCCTAAGTAGAGCAAAAAAAAAAGCTTCAGCTTAATGAGGATTTTTATCTCCCAAATTACGCTCAAACGAATGAGGCTAATCAATTAATTACACAATTTGTTTATGCTGCCACTAGTGGGGATATGGAGGAAATGCTGCATCTACTACGAGAAGATGCTATCCTTTACTCAGACGGTGGAGGTCAAGTAAATGCAGCTCTTCGCCCTATTGTTACAAGTGGCAGAGTTGTACAATTTATTTTAGGGTTGCTGAAAAAGTACAGCTCTGATTCATCAATGAAAGTCCAACCAAAGAACATCAACGGGCAAACGGGATTACTTATCGAGAGTGACCAAGAACCGACTAGTGTTGTCTGTTTTGATATTGTGAACAATCGCATACAGCAAATATTTGTTATTCGGAATCCAGAAAAGCTTAGATAAGGCAAGAGAAGGAAGCATTCTTTGGTTTCCATATAAATCATTTATCGTTATGTAACATAGGCTCCTTGAAGTAGGAGTTTTCTTCTTTGTGAAGAAATAACTATATATCGATAAAAGGTTATGCTTCATGAAAACAACGGGGGTGTTTGTTTATTTTTACAGATTTTTTATTTTCAATTGTACTGATTATTTTTGGATTAACGGTTGGAAAGCAGTTAAAAGCGTGTAAAGTTAAAAATGTTATACCAGAATCAGTTCCTTTAGAGCGAATCTTACAATGGTCAACGAAATTTGTAATCATCGTCTTTAATCCAGTTATTATTATCGGCGCTGTATGGCTTGTAGATCTAAATGATAGTAAGTTGATAATTTTGCCAATTCTAGGTGGTTTTACGCTAATACTTGGAGGCTTGCTTTCACTATTGGCATCAAAACTATTAAAACTAAATCGCCAGAAAATGGGATCGATGTTTACATCTGGTGGCTTTTCAAATTGGGGTAGTTTTGGTGTTCTTATTTGTTTTATGTTTTTAGGAGAGGAAAGTTTAGCATTTGCTGCACTTTTTATGCTGTTAGAACAATTCCTTTACTACTCAGCATTTTTCCCGATTGCGAAGCTTTTTGGAGAGAGTAAGGAAGCTGATAAAAGGTGGAGAGATACATTCCTGAAATTATTTAAAGACCCTTTGATTGTAGCTTCTTTTTTGGCAATTGTAATTGGAATTGTCTTAAATGCTTCTAGGTTGGAACGTCCAGATTTTTATTCCACCATCACTGAAGTTTTGGTTCCTTTATTGACATTTATTCTTGTGGTTGCAACTGGTTATAATATGAAATTTAACGCAGTGAAAGGCTATGTAAAAGAATCGATTGTGATTTCAACTATTAAATTTATTGTGGTCCCTGTCATTATTGTTACGACTGCCTTTTTATTTAATTTACATAATTTAAACCAGGGTGTAGTGATAAGTGTGATTTTGATTATGTCTGTGATGCCACCTGCCTTTCTCTCACTGGTTCCACCACAACTCTATAAATTAGATATAGATTTGGCTAATTCAAGTTGGCTTTTCAATACTGCCTTATGGCTTCTGTTGTTGCCGGTTATGTATGGGCTTGTGCAGTTTATTTAAAATAAGCTTTTCAATAACAAGCGAAACGCTCAGATTATCTGAGCGTTTCGTATAGCTACTATTCTATTAATTTCGAATTAGGTAATCAAATGCACCTAATGCTGCTGTCGCACCTGAACCCATTGAAATAATGATTTGTTTGTAGGCACTGTCAGTACAGTCTCCTGCAGCAAATACTCCAGGAATGTTTGTTGCACCACGCTTATCAACAATGATTTCACCGAAACGAGTACGTTCGAGTGTGCCCTCTAACCAATCAGTATTAGGGACAAGACCGATCTGAACAAATACACCTTGTAGTTCAACATGATGTTCTTCACCAGTTTCACGGTCGACGAATGTAATACCATTTACTTTGTCGGTACCAGTGATTTCTTTTGTTGCAACATTTTTATGAACTGTTACGTTTGGAAGGCTGAAAAGACGTTCTTGTAGAACAGAGTCCGCTTTTAGCTCTGGCATGAACTCAATAACCGTCACATGTTTGACAATACCAGCAAGGTCAATCGCTGCTTCAATACCAGAGTTACCTCCGCCAATAACAGCAACATCTTTTCCTTCAAACAATGGACCGTCACAGTGAGGACAGTATGCTACACCTTTGTTTTTGAACTCTGCTTCACCAGGAACGCCAACATTGCGCCAGCGAGCACCAGTTGAAAGGATGACTGATTTACTTTTTAAAACAGCACCATTTTCAAGTTCAACTTCGATAAGATCTTTCTTTTCTAACCTCTTCGCACGCTGTAAGTTCATGATATCAATATCATATTCTTTGACATGTTCTTCAAGGCTTGCTGCAAGTTTAGGACCTTCTGTGTATTTTGTTCCGATAAAGTTCTCAATACCCATCGTATCCATTACTTGTCCGCCAAAGCGTTCAGCAACTATACCTGTACGGATGCCTTTACGTGCTGCATAGACTGCTGCACTTGCACCAGAAGGACCGCCACCAATCACAAGCACATCAAATGGATCTTTATTTTCGAACTCTGAAGCATCGGGTTGGCTGCTAATCTTAGAGAGAATTTCCTCTAGAGACATACGACCGCCTCCGAATGATTCTCCATTTAAGAACACAGTCGGTACAGCCATCACATTTCTGCTTTCCGCTTCTTCTTTATATGCTGCACCATCAATCATGGTATGCGTAATTCCAGGGTTAAGAACGCTCATCACGTTAAGGGCTTGTACAACATCAGGACAATTGTGACACGTTAAACTAACGAATGTTTCAAAGTGATACTCACCTTTAATGTTTTTAATTTGCTCAATAACTTTTTGATCAACCTTTGGTGCTCTTCCGCTTACTTGCAAGAGAGCTAATACTAATGAAGTGAATTCGTGTCCAAGTGGGATACCAGCAAACGTTATCCCAGTGTCTTCGCCAATACGATTGACACTAAAGCTTGGTGTACGTTGTAACTCTGCATGCTCTACCTTGATATGAGATGACATAGTCGCTAATTCATCAACAAGTAAAAGCATGTCGCGAGAGATTTCATCTTCTCCCGCGCTCACTTTTAGAAGGATATCGCCTTCCAGTAATTCTAGATATTGAGCTAATTGTGCTTTAATATCTGCATCAAGTATCATGGATTTCGCCCCTTAAATTTTTCCTACAAGATCAAGGCTTGGCTTAAGTGTTGCAGAACCTTCTTGCCATTTAGCTGGGCAAACTTCACCTGGGTTGTTACGTACATATTGTGCAGCCTTAATTTTGTTTACGATTGTGCTTGCATCACGGCCAATTCCGCCTGCGTTAATTTCAACTGCTTGAATCACACCATCTGGATCGATAATGAATGTACCACGATCTGCAAGACCTTCTTCTTCATCTAATACATCGAATGCACGAGTAAGCTTTTGAGAAGGGTCACCAATCATGATATATTCAATTTTGTTGATTGTTTCTGAATGATCATGCCATGCTTTGTGTGTGAAATGAGTATCAGTTGAAACAGAGTATACTTCAACACCTAAGTCTTTTAAAGTTGCATATTCATTTTGTAAATCTTCAAGTTCAGTTGGGCAAACAAATGTGAAATCTGCTGGGTAGAAGCAAACAACACTCCATTTACCTTTGAAATTTTCTTCTGAAACATCAATGAAATCACCGTTGTGAAATGCTTTTGCTGCGAATGGTTGTACTTCTTTTCCAATTAATGACATAATTAATTTCCTCCTAAAGTTAAATAATGAATATTTTATTAAATAACGGATTAATAAGAAGAAAAGCTTATTTATTATTAATCGTTATTTATAATTATTTTAATACAATACCTATTATTAACTAAACTCTATTAGTTTGTCAAGGATATTACTCACACTAAATTATGAAAAAATATTGAAGAAAATAGTGATAGATATTTAATTAATAGAAAACAATGGAAATTTAAAAGAAACACACTCTTGTTTTAAAAAAAAATTTTCTCATTTGAATTTAAATATTTCTCAATTAAGCATAGGGCCGGTTATCATGCTTCATAAAGATTATGAGTGAGGCAAAGGAGGCATAGGGACGGTTCTCATGCTTCAATAAAGAATACGAGTAGACCATAGGGACGGTCCTCTTGCTTCATTAAAGATTACGAGTAGAGCATAGGTTGTTCTCCTGTCTTATTAATACTAGCCATACTTACTATAGTTAAGGATACTAAATTTTTTACCTTTACATATCTAATTATTCCATGAATAAAAATCCATATACATTACAATAATGAAGAGGTGAATTAAATAGATATGTAGAAAATACATAAATGATAGAAAAAGCGAAAACAATCTAGTTGAAAGTAGGAGATAATCATGGGAAGACCGATTCATTTTGAAATTCATGTAGATGACGTGGAGCGTGCGAAGAAGTTTTATGGAGAGGTATTTGGATGGAGCTTTCAAGATTGGAGCGAGTATGCAGGAATGCCCTATTTCGGGGCTGTAACAGGGGATGATAATGAGCCTGGAATTAACGGTGCATTGTTGAAACGCCAAGGACCAGCTCCACAACCAGGCCAAGCACTGAACGCTTATGCTACTACAATGGGAGTAGAAGATTTTGATTCGATAGAAGAGAAAATTCTAGCTAATGGCGGTACAGTTGCTTTGCCGAAACATGCTTTACCTGGAATGGCATGGCAAGGGTATTACCATGATACTGAGGGAAATATCTTTGGTATCCACCAACCAGATGAGAATGCGAAATAAAAACGAATTTTATAGGTGAAGTGATAGAAATAGGTACTTTCCTTCTAACAAGAAAAGTGCCTTTTTTGAATTCGTATATTTTAAAAAAACAGTTGGTGTTCAATAATCAGGGCAATTTTGATAACCATCTAGTAAATAGCTTACAAAAAACTTTATGTAGCTATTTTTATTTGTTTTAATGGTAACTATTATTTTCTGTTCATCTAAAATGTGCATCGCTAGGATATTGCTATGCCCTTTTCCTTTTGTCAGTTTTCTATTAACTAAGGTGGATAGGTAGTAGAGTGCTAAAAAAATTTGTTTTGGATTACAATTTTAAAAGTGTAAAAAGCATCTGTAAAATTATAGTGTGTTTAACGGAGGGATATGATGAAACTAACAGGGAATACAGTACTTATTACGGGCGGGGCTGCAGGAATTGGGTTTGCTTTTGCAAAGAGATTTATTAAAGCAGGCAATAAGGTCATTGTCTGTGGCAGACGCGAAACAAAATTACAGGAAGCTAAGGAAAAATATCCTGAACTGATTACCCGCGTTTGTGATGTCACCAAAGAATCTGAACGGATTGCCTTGTTCGACTGGGTAACGAGTGAGCACACAGATATTAACGTATTTGTAAACAACGCAGGCATTCAACAGCGTTACCATGTTCTTAATACGAACGCGAAGGAAGATTGGAGCTATTACAGTCAAGAAATAGCAGCCAATATCGAGGCTCCATTTCATTTTGCCATGCTATTTGCACCTTACTTTGCTAATAAAAACAATGCAGCAATTCTTAATGTATCATCCGGATTAGCGTTTACTCCAATGGCGATTGCGCCAATTTATTCAGCAACGAAAGCAGCCGTTCACTCATTTACGTTGAGCTTAAGGCAGCAGCTTGAAGATACAGCCATAAAGGTGATTGAAGTGGCTCCACCAGCAGTTAATACCGATTTAGGCGGTGTAGGCCTACATACTTTTGGCACTCCTATAGATGTATTTGCTGATGCGATATTTAAAGACCTTGAAGCAGGAAAAACTGAAATTGGTTACGCACGTTCTGAAAAAGCGCTGAGGATGTCCCGAGATGAAATTGATGAGACAGTTAAAGTAATGTATGCTAATATGAAAAACACGATTTTATAATAATGAAAGAGTGACCGTGCAGGTTACGGGCTTGATTTAGAGCAAATAGTGGAATGAGAATCCTAAAGATCAAATAAAGCGATTCCTGATTCCGCTAACAGAAATAGGGTCCTGTTCGGCTTTTCCATTCAAATCAAGAATAAATACACGTAAACAACAGATGGAGTTAAAAGGAGGCACTAACATAGTGAAAATTATTGTTACCAGTATATTTGTTGAAGACCAAGACAAGGCACTGAGGTTTTATTCAGAAACGCTGGGATTTGTAAAAAAGCACGATGTTCCCACCGGAGAATATAGGTGGATAACACTTGTTTCTCCAGATGAAAAAAATGGTACGGAGCTTCTACTTGAACCTAATGCCCATCCGGCAGCTAGAGATTACCAAAAGAAGATATTTGCCGAGGGCATTCCCGCAACAATGTTTGGTGTTGAAGATATCCATAAAGAGCATAAACGTTTAATGGATAAAGGTGTGAAGTTTACTATGGAGCCGACAAAAATGGGCGAAATCACAATAGCTGTCTTCGACGATACTTGCGGCAACCTTATACAGATAGCGCAGATGTAGCTTTATGTTGAATTAGATGTAACACTATATTGTTAGGTTTTTTGTTAGGTGAGCTGTTTTAATAAAATTTAACTACTCTTTGATAACCCTGTCCTAATTTTTAGAACAGGGTTCTACATTATATATGCTAGTGTTCTTTCCGAGGTAAGTGAACTTCTAATGTCCAGTTCTATAATGGTTCTTTTTGCTTTGTTATGATTCCGCAATAGTTTACTTAGGATGATATGGACAAGTTGCTTATATTGAAAAAATTTAATCCTATAACAGATGGAGACAAACAATTGCTATAAGTATATTGAAGGGGGATTAAATGTTTTCCTTTATGATATTTGCTGTTTTAATCGTCCAATCTGTGAAGTTAGTACCAATTAATTCAGAACTTATAACCGAGGCTACTTTTATAAATGTATCCAACTCTTTTTGTGGAATCTTTTCCAATAAATCAACAAAGTTCAAGTCTGTAAACTCTAGATTAAGTTGTAAAATTTCGTCTGTGATTCTTCGTCCTTCTTCAGTTAAGGATATTTCTTTAATTCTTGCATCTTTACCTTTATCAATAGTAACTAAGTTTTTGTCACGTAACTTAATAAGTTGCCGGTAGACGTTTGATATATTTGTCAGTGCTAAATAAGATAGTTCAGTCATTGTCATCTTCTTTTCAAAGAATAATATCCAAAGAATCCTAAAACTCGGATATTGGATGTTATACTTTTTTAACGTTAGTATTACATCTTCCTCTGCTAAGGAATGTATCCCTCTAATAAGTGTAAAAACTAGATGAGCTGTAGCAAATGCTTCTTTGCTGGATTTCATATAACTCCTCCGTGCGAAAATTCTATTGTAGAATAACATTCTTCCCTCATTTTTCTGCAGGTAAACTTTTTCTCGCGAAACCTCACTAGAAAATATAAATAATATTATTTGTAATCGCAAATAATAACTATAAGAACATAGTAAGAATAAGCCACAACGCTGATGAGTTAAAGAAACCAACATGGAAGAAATTAGTTTAGAGTATTAAGTTACGAGGTCCTGGACTAAGTTCTTAAGGAGTTTTGATATGCGTTCTTATCGTAAAGAAAAAACGATTATCGGTATTGTTTATCTACTTAGTTTCTTTCTATTATATAAGTTTGTACCAAAGGATAAGACTCGTCACGCAGCAGTAGCTTTTCTATTTAAACAAGCTTTGACCTGGTTATTTGGGTTAATTGTTGTGGAGAAAAAACTTATCGATTATCCATATTGTCCTATTTTTAAAAAGGCATATAAAGGAAGTTTCTCTTTCGAATATTTTTTTTACCCTGTGCTTTGTGTATTATTTAACATTCATTATCCTGCTAAGAGCAGTATAGTAATAAAAGCACTGTACCATCTTAGTCACACATCGTTTATAACAGGTATTGAAGTATTGACTGAAAAGTATACAAAGTTAATTCGCTACAAAAAATGGAAATGGTATTATAGCTTTACATCAATTTGGTTTGTTAACTACTTATCACATGTTTTTTATCAGTGGTTTTTTAGAGATATATTTATGAAAAGAAATAGTGTAGGAGAGTAGGAAGACGTGTTAACCTACTCTTTCCTTCATTTATTGGTATTTTTTCTAAAACAGCAAATAAACAAGTAAGATGTTGATACACTGCGACTAACAATCTATCATTTAACATAGAAGTACTATTTTTACTACGAAGCTAACAACAGGGGGAAGACTAATATGAAGGTCCAAACTATACTAGATAGAGTAAGGAGAGAATTAGAAGATGTCCCTGGAGTTGTAGGAGTTGTATTAGGTGGGTCGCGTGCGAGGGGCACTCACCATGCCAACTCTGACATCGATATCGGTATCTACTATGATTCATCATTGGGCTTTGATGTTGAAAAAGTTAGTAGAATTGCGGCAAAACTTGATGATGAACATCGGGAAAATTTGATTGCATCAATAGGGGGCTGGGGCCCGTGGGTAAATGCTGGAGGCTGGCTTATAGTCCAAGGTTATCATGTAGATTTGATTTTACGTGACATCCACAGAGTATCGCAAGTGATTGATGATTGTTTGGTTGGGAATGTTTCTTCACATTATCATGCTGGTCACCCTCATGCATATTTGAATGTGATGTATTTAGGTGAGGTTTCCATCTGTAAAATAATAGCCGATCCCACTAACCAAATTACCAGTTTGAAAGAAAAAACATCACCATATCCGAAGTGTTTGAAAGATGCGATCATTGGTTATTTTATGTTTGAAGCAGGATTCTCCGCTAAAATTGCGAAAGATAATGTAGATAAAGATGATATTTCGTATGTGTCAGGTCACTGTTACCGAAGTATTTCTTGTTTAAATCAAGTGCTATTTGCAATCAATCATGAATATTGCATCAATGAAAAAAAAGCTGTTAGGATGATAGAAGGTTTTAGTAAAAAGCCTAATGATTATAAGAAAAAGATTGATGGAATTTTTTCCCTGATCTCAATCAATAAAGAGAGTACCAGAATCGCTGTTGACATACTTCAGGACCTTTTCAAAGAAACTGAAGAGTTGATAAAGATACAAAAGGAGGAAAACAATGAGTGAATATGGCATGTTAAAAAAGCAAGAAGCTAGATTTGTATTAGAATTTGAACGTAACTATCCTCTTAACCCCAATGCAGTATTTGGTGTAGTTACGAATCCAGTGTTCTTCACGCAATGGTATCCCTTTTCAACCACTGATATGGACCTCAGAGTAGGTGGAAAGTTAAAATTTGATGATGGAGAGGGTTCAATCTACGAAGGAGAAATTCTTACGTTAAAAGTTCCTACTTCATTTTGTTTTCAAGAAGTAGAGGATTTAGTAGAGATTTACATACAACCAAAAGAGAAAGGATGCACAATGACATTTCGCCATACGTTTGATGATCAATCCATGGCGATATATGTAGCGGCAGGATGGCATCGTTGCTTGGATGTAGTAAGTCAGTTAATTAACAATCAGACTGTAACCTGGGAGGACAACGCGGAGGAACTGCGTGAATATTATAAGGATGCATTTTATTTATAAAAGTATAGACTGATATAAGGAAAATATTCTCCACTTGGTCACAAACTAGCTGGGTGCTTAAAACAGGAACACCAGCTAAGATTTTTTTGTCTGTGATTTTACATAAAAACCCATGATAAGTTATCCTTCAATATGAGATAATTCCATCTTTTTTTTATTCATTGATGATCTACCTCGATTCTTTTACTTTTGGCAAGAGAGGTTTATGAGGGAAAGCGTCGTATTGATATAGAGAAGTCTCATAAATTTTGGTATATCTGATTTTTCTTCAGATGGATAATTACCTATTAAATGCTTACCAATTCGTTTTTTTGAGAATAGTAAAGGGCACAAATTTAATGAAACCAAAAAACAAGAAGAGGTGAAAGGAATGTCCAACCAAACGAATAATAGACCGAATATTCTATGGATTTCATTAGAAGATACGAGTCCACGTTTTGGTTGCTATGACGATCGTCTTGCAAGAACCCCTAATATTGATCGTTTAGCGTCAGAGGGGATGCGTTATCCCCTCACATTTTCTACTGCCGGTGTTTGTGCACCTAGTCGCTCTGCAATCCTTACGGGAATGTATCAAACATCCATTGGCACCCATCATATGCGAACCACACATACGAATGAATACACTCCAGAATTACCTACACCTTATGATGCAGTTGTACCACATTATGTAAAGGCGTTTACAGAATATCTACGTGCAGCGGGATATTATTGTACGAACAACGAAAAAACAGATTATCAGTTTACACCTCCATTGACAGCGTGGGATGAATGTGGAAAGGATGCACATTGGCGTCATCGTGAAGACGGCCAACCATTTTTTTCAGTGTTTAATCCGACTTTGACCCATGAAAGTGGGATGTGGCCTGAAAATGAAAGACATGCACTGGAAACCGATCCTGATCAGGTTGAATTACCTCCATATTTACCTGATACAGCGAAATCACGAGAAGCATTAGCCCGCCATTATGATAATATTGCTGATTCGGATGTGATTGTCGGACAGATTTTGAAGCAATTAGAAGATGACGGCTTAGCAGAAAATACCATTGTATTTCTGTGGAGCGACCATGGAGAAGGATTGCCAAGAGCAAAACGGTGGCCATATGACGCGGGGATACGTGTCCCATTAATTGTTCGCTGGCCTGGGAAGCTTGCTCCTGGTTCAGCATCTGATCAATTAGTTAGTTTAGTAGATCTTGCACCAACGGTTCTGACTCTAGCAGGCGTAGAGGTTCCGTATCATATGCAAGGACAACCTTTCCTTGGAAAAAAAGTGGAACCAAGAGAATATGTTTTTGCGACTCGTGACCGATATGATGAATCCTACGATATGGTGCGAGCGGTAAGGGATAAAAGATACAAATACATTCGCCACTATTATTCAAATCAACCATATTTGATATGGATTCCATATCGCAATCGTCATCCAATCATACAAGAGATGTGGCGCTTATATTTAGAAGGAAATCTAGATGAGAAACAAAAAGTTATGTTTGAGGAACGTCCAGTTGAAGAGTTATATGATACTATGGAAGATCCTTTTGAGTTAACGAATTTGGCGAGAAATCCTCAATTTGAAGATACACTTAAAATGATGAGAAAGGCTTTGGATGATTGGCGTTCACATACAGGTGATATGGGAGAAATGTCTGAAGAAGAAATGGTAAATAAAATGTGGCCAAAAGGAGATCAGCCACAAACGGCTGATCCTATTTTTATCCCTATAAATGAAGAAAACTATGGAATCGAAGCTCAGAAGGAGAATCTAAGTTATCAGGGACCAATGTTAGTCCATTTACATTGTACCACTCAGGGAGCATCGATAGCCTATACAACTGAAAGTGGAGAAAATGCCCGGTGGAAGTTATATACAGACCCGATTCGATTATTTAATAGTGAAACGATTATTAGAGCAAGGGCCTCACGTATTGGGTATAAACATAGTGGAGAGAGTAAGGTCCGTTTTTCTAAAGAATAGATTGGGGACAGGTCCTCCAACTTGGAAATATATTCATAGATAGTAGTAATCGAGACTTGAAGAAAGTGCGTAACAAACTACCTAAGAGTGTTAAGACAAGTCGGGCTGCTGGAATTAAGATGAGAAATTGTGTTATTTTAAAACTGAGTTTAGGCATATTGTCGCAAGACGGATATTTTTAAGAAAGGGTGGAGAAATTGAAAATTCTTGTTGTTGGAGCTAACGGCCAAATTGGAAAACATCTTGTTTCATTTATGCAGGAACATGATAATTTGGAAGCGAGGGCAATGATTCGTAATCAGGAGCAAGCCTACTATTTTGAAAATTTGAATGCAGAAACCGTAGTGGTAGATCTCGAAGGGGAAATAGATGCAATTGCAAAAGCGGCTGAGGGAGTCGATGCAATTGTCTTCACGGCAGGTTCTGGGGCACACACTGGAAAAGACAAAACGATCATGGTAGATTTGGACGGTGCTGTTAAAACAATTGAGGCAGCTAAAGTTGCTGGTGTGAAACGTTTTATCATGATTAGTTCATTTGACACAAGACGTGAAGCGATTCAGACGGCACCCCCTTCGTTTGCACCGTATGTTGCTGCCAAGCATTATGCTGATGAATGGTTGAAGCGGACGGAATTAGACTATACCATTATTCATCCTGGCGGCTTAACAAATGAAAAAGGAACTGGTACAGTGGAAGCCGCATTTGAGGTCGAAAGAGGCCAGATTTCTAGAGAAGATGTAGCAAGTGTAATCATCGCTACTCTAGAAAATGACAAAACAATTGGCAAGGAATTTCAAATAGTGGCTGGAACGAAGCCAATCAGGGAAGCTGTCAATTCACTATAAATCAACCTGCTAGTTTATTTGATATCGTTTTGTACGTTAAAAATGATATGTTGAATATGGTTTTTTTGTGTCCTTTTATAAGGTAGAGTACGGTATGAAAGTTAAATAGTTCGTCGATAAGCAAAGAGTCTTTCTTAAGGATAATGAAAGACTCTTTGCTATTTGTCGTAAAGAAGAGTTTGGATCATAAAGCGAATGAATGCAATTTTGATAGTTCCACAAACGAAAAGTATTCTTCATAAGGGTGATGAAAGCAGTTATGCCACATCCACAAATGAAAAGTATTCTTCATAAGGGTGATGAAAGCAGTTATGCCACATTCGGAAATGAAAAGTTTTCTTCATAAGGGTGATGAAAGCAGTTATGCCACATTCGGAAATGAAAAGTTTTCTTCATAAGGGTGATGAAGGCAGTTATTCCACTTCCACAAACGAAAAGTATTCTTCATAAGGGTGATGAAAGCAGTTATGCCACATCCACAAACGAAAAGTATTCTTCATAAGGGTGATGAAAGCAGTTATGCCACTTCCAGCAACCAAAAATGTATATCATTAGGAGAACAATAAATGTTGCCGAGAAAATTAGTTAAGTGGTAGGCCGAAAAATTTTTTGCGATAAGAAAACCCTGTTCAAATGGTTTGAACAGGGCTTTCAATATGTTTCAGGTATTTAAGAAAGTTATGTCTATGGATAACTTTCTATTGTACATAAGTGCGTCAATAATTATCTATTACTAATAATTCAATCATTTTATATAAATAATATGCTTAATAAGCATGAATTAATTTCCTACGATAGTAAATTAATGAGCGATTTTAGTACTGTATCTAGAATGAAATTACTTTACATATTGTTTTTAAAAGGAGACATGATGAAATATACTTGGCGAATTATTATTACTTCAATACTTTTAATTTCGAATGCGGTTTCGATTACCTTTTTGGAACAGATTACATATATAGCTATTTTATCATACATTGCTAACCTCTTCTTTGGGTGGATTATTGGGTATCAAATCGATAAATATCATTATTCCAAAAGGGAGCTCGGTTCTGCTAAAAAAAGCTTGGTTGATTATTCGCATGCGATGGAATCTGTACCACTTGGCATTGGGATAACAAATGAACATGGTCAATTTGAGTTTGTCAATGATGCACATGCTAGACTTTATGGATATAGTAAGGAAGAATTTTTAGCAAAAAATTGGCAAGATTGCTATCCTAAAGAAGTTGTTGACCATTTGAATAAAACTGCCATTCCCCGCTTAGTCAAACAAGGAGAATGGCGTGGGGAGACGATAGGGGTAAGAGAAGATGGTTCCACATTTCCGCAAGAACTGATTCTTTCTTTTATAGATAAGCGGCAAAAAGTAATAAGTGTGACTCGTGATATTACCGAACAGAAACAATATATCGAATATATTGAGTATATTGCGGAACATAATGACTTAACAAAGCTACCAAATCGACATAAGTTATTTATAGATATTCCCGATATAATAAAGACCACTGAGAATACCTCCTTGTTGTTTGTTGATTTTGATCGATTTAAGATGGTAAACGATACACTTGGACATGACATTGGTGATGAGTTGTTAGTGGTATCCGCAAAAAGACTCCTCGCTTTTCAAAATGAGCTCATTAGAGTATATCATCTTGGAGGAGACGAGTTTATTTTTCTAATTCAAAATAGCTCCATTGCTGATGTTGAAACCATAGCGGCAAAAATAATTAACTGTATTAAAGAGCCATATAACATCAAAGGAAATGAAGTTAGTATAACTACTAGTATTGGAATTAGTCGCTTTCCAGACCATACTAATAATTTTGATGATTTAATTAAAATGGCAGATACAGCAATGTATTACGCGAAATTGGACGAAAAAAATAGATTCAAATTATTTAGTATCGATCTAAAAATTAAATTAGAAAGAGATGCGACTATCGAATCAGAATTAAGAAAAGCAATAAGTAATAGTGAGTTATTTGTTCACTATCAGCCAAAGTTTGATATTAAATCCTCAAATCTTGTGGGAATGGAGGCACTTATTCGCTGGGAAAACGCGATCCTCGGTAATGTTTCTCCGATGGAATTTATTCCTGTTGCAGAGGATATTGGTTTGATTAGTGAGGTTGGAAATTGGGTGATGAAAGAAGTAATAAGTCAGCTGGGGAAATGGAAATCACAGGGGTATCCTTTAGTAAAAATGTCTGTTAATGTCTCACAGCGACAATTTAGAGATAGAAACCTTGTAGAGTATGTGAAAACATATTTGAGCAAGTACAAAATTGACCCACGATACTTTGAAGTTGAAATTACCGAAAGTGAGATGGAAGATTTTGATCTTGTTATCCCGCAATTAAAATCGCTTAAAGAAATAGGGATAGGTATTTCAATCGATGATTTTGGTACAGGATACTCATCGTTAAACTTTATAAAACTATTACCAGTAGATACGTTGAAAATTGACCAATCCTTTGTGCGTGACATGGTGAAAAGTGAAAATAGCCTCATGTTGGTTAAAACAATCATTGAAATTGGAAATACGTTAAGTCTTAGTGTTGTCGCAGAAGGAATTGAATCAGAGGAACATCTTATATTACTTAAACAATTAGATTGTCCTATAGGTCAGGGATATTATTTTAGTAGACCATTGGGTGTTCAAGAAATAGAATCGGTATTTTTCAGGGAAGGTAAATGAGTCAAATAAAAAAACATCCAACATTATCTATGTAGGATGTTTTTTGTAAGGTAAATATGACAATCGTTTTCATACCTGCTATATGTGTTTTGTTGTATCTCCTTGAATTAACTCTACATCGATAATTGCATTATTTATTGTTTCAGAATCCTCTTCTTCAATTAAGTTGATTAACGTATTTATTAATACTTTTGCGATTCTTTCAATTGGCTGGGCAATTGTTGTGATTTTAGGATTTTGCAGCATTTTGGTAAAACTGTGATAGTCATAACCAACAATTTGCAGTTCTCCAGGTACTTTTACACCTTTTTGAGTCGCGTAGATATAAAGAGCATACGCAACAATATCATTACTACAGAAGACGCCATCAAATTCATGTAAATTAGGAGCCACTTCTTTATTAATAAAATCCCAAAAGTAATCAAATGTTAAATGATTAAGGGTTCCTTCCTGCACTTTATAGGACACTCCATATCGCATACATGTCAAAATAAAAGCATCACCGCGTCGATTTGATAGAGAGTCAAACTCTACTGGACCAGAGATATGTAGCAGGCTTTTACATCCTCGATCAATTAAATGTTTTGTAGCCATTTCTCCACCGCCATAATTGTCCGAACCGACATAAGGTAGATTGTTAGATAAAACGCGGTCAAAGGATACAATAGGCATGTTTGCCTTTTTATATTCGGCAACTTCTAATGTATGACTACACATAATAATTCCATCTACGCGATTTTGCCGTAGCATGCTAATGTATTTTTCCTCTTTTTCTGCGTTACCTAGGGAATTACATAACAAAATTTTAAAATCATGTTCGCTTGCGAACATTTCCATATATTTTATTAAGTCTGAAAAGAAAGGGTGATTTGAGTCGGGAACAATCACACCAAGGATATAAGATTGCTTTTGTTGCAGTGCACGTGCTAATTGGTTAGGTTGATAATCGATTTCCTCCATTGCCTTTAACACTTTATCACGAGTTTCTTGACTTATATATCCTCTATTATTAAACACCCGTGAAACGGTAGTCACGGATACCCCAGCTTTTTTCGCAACATCTTTAATGTTAGCCATAATTATACTCCTTAAAATAGATAAGATAAAAAATATCTTTACTTTAGTGTAATACAAAACCACTATTTTATAAATAGACGCATTATATGTTAAACAGTACCACAAATACACGCCATTCCGAAGGTTATATTTACATTTTCTCCAAATTTTTATAAAGGTAGTCCCTATTTTTTCGCAGAAAACGGCTATTTTACTTGTTATTTTACGTAAATTCGACAAATTACCCCAAAAAACCAGACGGATTATTTATGAAAACGATTGACATATATGGTATGTTATTTTAGAATACAGTTTGTAAGCAATTACTTTATAAAGAGGGGTTTAAAATGAAAAAATACTTAATTTTATTATTGAGCGTTGTGTTAACGTTTACTCTAGCTGCCTGCGGCCAATCAGATAGTAGTGGCGGCGATTCAAAAGGTAAGACTGAAATTTCAGTTTTACTAGGTAAACCAGAAGTTATCGGTGAATTCGAAGAAATGGTTGCAGAGTTCAATGACACACATGAAATTAAAGTAACAGTTGTTCCGTTAGCAGGACAAAATGGATATGAAAAAATGACATCATTATACGCATCAAATAATGCGCCAACAATCATGATGATCGCATCCGAGTTTGAAGAATTCAAAGATAGATTATTAGACCTTTCTGATCAAGAATGGATCGGGCATGCTCAACCAGGAACACTTGATTTCATGACAGTTGATGGTAAATCATATGGAATGCCAACAACAGTTGAAGCATTTGGATTCATTTATAATCAAGCTGTATTAGATGCAGCAGTAGGTGGTACATTTGAACCTGAATCTATTAAAACACAAGATGACTTAAAAGCTTTATTCGATAAAATTGAAGCAACAGGTAAAGATGCAATACATATTTCTCCAATGGATTGGTCTTTAGGAGCTCACTTGACAAATATCCCTTTTGCTACACAATCTTCAGATAGCGGTGAACGTCATCAATTTCTTCAGGATATAGCTGATGGAAATGTTGACATCGCTAGTAATGATAAATTTAATGGTTGGATGGATACATTTGATTTAATGAAAGAATACAACTCTGATAAAGATGCACCTCTTGCACCACAGTATGATGCAGGTCCTTTAGCACTTGCTACAGGTGATGCTGGTCTATGGTTTATGGGGAACTGGGCATATCCGCAACTTAAGGAACTAGATCCAGAAGGTGAATATGGTTTCCTTCCTGTACCAGTAAGCAATAATGCAGAGGATTATGGTAATAGCGAAATTTCAGTTGGTGTACCAGCTTATTGGGTAGTCGATCAATCACAATCAACAGAAGAAGAGCAACAAGCAGCACTTGAATTCTTAAACTGGATGGTATTTGAAGAAGGGCAAGATGATTATATTAAAGATATGAACTTTATTCCAGTTTTCGATAACATTGAAATTGCACCTGAAGATCCAATTTCACAATCGGTTATTAGCTATATGGCTGCAGGAAAAACATTAGAGTGGGTTAACTCATATTATCCACCAGATGCTTACCCAGCTTTTGGAGCAGCATTACAGAAGTATTTAGATGATAAGATTGACCGTCAAGAACTATTTACAGAATTCGAAAATTATTGGGCTGGCAGAAAATAGTTAGGTAATGGGGGGTAATCGCTTTCGATTATCCCTTTTATATAAGGATAAGAAAGTATTAAATTTCGGACATAGTTTAGGTGTCTAGCGCAAGCGGCCTAGCCCCTTGAGGTCAAATAACCTATAGCAAGAAAATTCTAAGAGCGACTTTTTGCCACAGAACATTTGCTTGTCAGGGCTGACCAAGTTGCTAGTGCTTTCTTAAAGTTAAAAGTCAGGGAGGTTTTTCAACCGTGTACAACGAGAAAGGGTTTCTAGAAAAGTTTAAAGTATTTGCTATGTTTGCGTTGGTACCTCTTTTTGCGTTTTTTGTTGTTATTATCATTCCGTTTCTCATCGGAATTTTTATGACGTTTACAAACTCAACAGGATCCACACTTTCAATGGAATTTACAGGATTAGATAATTATATCGCTGCATTTAAAGATGCAAATTTCTGGAACTCACTAGGATTTACCTTTAAATATACAATCGTTTCAATCATTTTAACAAATGTGATTGCCTTTGGATTGGCCCTTTTAGTAACAAGTGGCTTAAAAGGGCAGAACGTATTCCGAATGGGCTTCTTTACCCCTAACCTAATTGGTGGAATCATCCTTGGTTTTATTTGGCAGTTCATTTTCTCACGAGTTTTTGTCCAAATGGGAGAAGCATTAAATCTTAAAATCTTCTCATCTTCATGGTTAGCTGATCCAGAAAAGGCATTCTGGTCATTAATTATTGTAGGTGTATGGCAGTCTTCAGGTTATATGATGCTTATATATATTTCAGGATTAATGGGAATTGAAAAATCACTTATTGAAGCAGCAACTGTTGAAGGAGCATCACCTTGGAAACAATTAATTAAAATTAAGATTCCTCTCATCGTTCCAGCTTTTACGATTTCATTATTCTTAACCTTGCAAAGAAGTTTCATGGTGTATGATACAAACCTTTCATTAACACGTGGTGGTCCTTATCGTGCAACAGAATTAATTTCAATGCATGTGTATAATGAAGCATTCCTTTATCAAAACTTTGGACCTGGACAAGCGAAGGCACTTATTCTGTTTATCGTTGTGGCTATTATTGCGATTGCGCAGGTTAGTATTATGAAGAAATTGGAGGTAGAGTCATAATGTTTAAGTTTAAAAAAGTGAGAAATATGATTCTATTTTTACTTTCGATTGTTTTATTCGTGTTATATTTGTTTCCTTTTGTGTTAATCATTCTAAACTCCTTTAAAGATAGACTTGCAATTGTAAAGGATCCGTTAGGGTTACCAGAAAGCTGGAGTCTCCAAAATTATATAGACGCATTTAATACGATGAATTTTGGTTCAGCATTTATGAATTCGTTAATTATTACAGTTGTCTCTGTTACGTTAATTGTATTATTTGGTGCAACATTAGCGTATTTCTTAGTTCGTTGGAAATGGAAATTTAATTCAATCATTTTAATGGTGTTAGTTGCATCGATGATTATTCCATTCCAAGCCTTGATGATTCCGTTTGTTCAAGTCTATGGAACTCTAGATTTGCTTAATAGTATTTGGACCCTTTCATTCTTCTATCTAGGCTTTGGGGTTAGTTTAGCAACATTTATGTATCATGGTTTTATTAAAAATATACCAGTTGAATTAGAAGAGGCAGCTATGATCGATGGTGCATCTAAATTTCAGGTGTTTTGGAGAATTGTCTTTCCGATGCTAGCACCGATTACAACAACGATTGCCATCCTTGATGTGCTCTGGATTTGGAATGACTTCTTATTACCTTCATTAGTTCTAATTTCAGAAGAATCAAGAACAATTCCATTATCTACATTTTATTTCTTTGGAAAATATACATCAAACTATGGACCTGCGATGGCAGCTTTAGTACTCGCGGTTATTCCAGTTCTAGCATTTTACCTTGTTGCCCAGAAGCAAATTATTAAAGGGGTTATGGAAGGTGGAATTAAGTAATGAATGAAAAATGGTGGAAGCAGTCAATTGTCTATCAAGTGTATCCGAAAAGTTTTCATGATAACAATCATGATGGAATTGGTGATTTGCAAGGTATCATCAAAAAACTAGATTACCTGAAGGATCTAGGAATTGATTTGATTTGGTTAAGTCCAGTCTATCAATCTCCAATGGATGATAATGGTTATGATATATCAGATTATTATAAAATCGCTCCAGAGTTTGGAACGATGGAAGATTTAGATGAACTAATTGAAGAAGCTCGGAAACGTGATATAAAAATCATGATGGATCTCGTAATTAATCATTCGTCAGATGAACATGAATGGTTCATAGAGTCAAAACGCTCAAAAAACAGTCCGAAACGAGATTGGTATATTTGGAGAGATCCAGCTTCTGATGGTGGTCCACCAACTAACTGGCGTTCAGTATTCGGTGGCTCTGCTTGGGAATATGATGCAAATACGAACCAATACTACCTCCATGTGTTTTCAAGAAAACAACCTGATTTGAATTGGGAAAATAAAGAAGTCAGACAGGAACTAGCGAAAATGGTAAGTTGGTGGTTAGACAAGGGAATCGGCGGTTTTCGAGTGGATGCGATTACGTTCATTAAGAAATCATTTGAGTTAGGGAATTTACAAACGTACGCAGCTGATGGATTGGCAAACATTCAAGAGGCGTCGCTAAACCAACCAGGTATTCATGAATTTTTACATGAATTACGAGAAGCGACTTTCGCTAACTATGATATTGCGACAGTGGCTGAAGCTCCTGGTGTACAAGATGCTGATTTGCCATTATATGTTGGTGAAAATGGTCATTTTAATATGTTATTTGAATTCAATCATGTCGATTTGGATCTTGGCCCTGAAGGTAAATGGGCTGAACCTGTAAATTGGTCGTTAAGTGACTTAAAACAAATCATGAAAAAGAGCCAAGAAGTCTATAATACGACAGGATGGGGCGCACTTTATATTGAAAACCATGACCACCCACGCTCCTTTACTAAATTTATTCGTAAAGCAGAAGCTGATCTACGTGCTCAAAAAATGTTAGCAGTTTTCTATATGTTCATGAAAGGTACTCCATTTATTTATCAAGGGCAAGAAATTGGAATGGTTAACGCGCATTTTTCTTCAATTGAGGATTATGATGATTTAGCAACAATTGATCAATATCAAGTTGCCATACAAGATGGTCATACTCATGAAGAAGCACTAAAAGCGGTATGGAGGCGAAGCAGAGATAACTCTCGTACCCCAATGCAGTGGGATTGTTCGTCTAACGCTGGATTTACGAATGGAAATCCGTGGCTTAATGTGAATTCCAATTATCCAAAAGTAAATGTTGAAAACAATATAAAGGATTCTGAATCGCTTTATCACTTTTATAAAAAACTAATCAATCTTAGGAAAGATAGTCACTATTCAGAATCTCTTCTTTGGGGAGATTATGTTTCGATTCTAGAAGACCATCCAGAGGTATTTGCTTATAAGCGAGTACACAAGAGCGGAAATTTAGTGATACTGTGTAATTTTACTGATAAGGAAACGACTGTTGAGTTAGATGGTACCTTTCAGGAAATCGTACTATCCAATTATAGTAACTCAGGCTTTAGTAAAGAACATATGAACTTAAAGCCATACGAGGCGGTAGTATGCTTAGTTGATTAATAATACGCAGGTATCTTTGCGAATGATTGAAGAAAGATAAAAAGCTCACTACAGCAATCCAGCTGTAACAACAAGAGACTATAATAATATTACTTCTTTGGGGGCAATCGAATGCTAAGTTTGGATGATAAAATGAATTTTCAAAACACAAAAAATGATATTTTAACTGTAGGAGAGCTTCTTATCGATATGATATCTGCTGATTATGATGATAACTTTGAATGCAATTCCTATAACCGTTTTTTCGGAGGGTCACCTTCTAATATTGCGATGAACGTGAAGAATTTAGGGATAAATTCTCTTGTTGCTTCAGCAGTTGGGAAGGATGGGCAAGGTAGATTTTTACTAAATCATTTACAAAAGGCAGAAATCAGTACGGAATGTGTGCAGGAAGTGGACTATGCTACAAGTATGGTAGTCGTTACGAAAAGTCAGAGCAGTCCAATTCCAATTTTTTACCGAGAAGCTGACTATCATTTAGACTATACATCAAACCTTGAGCAAGCGTTAGCAGATTCTAAAATTGTTCACTTTTCCTGTTGGCCTATTTCGAGAATGCCAGTTCGAGGGACGATTGAAAAAGTACTAGTAGAAGCGCGAAAGAATGAAGTTATCATTGGCTTTGATCCGAACTTTCACCCGATGATTTGGGAAAAAGATGAAGATGGAAAAGAATATGTAAAATCAATGATAAGTAAAGTCGATATCGTGAAACCATCTGAGGATGACGCGGAACGATTGTTTGGACCTGATATACCAGAAAATCAAATTCAAAAGTTTTTAAATCTAGGTGCAAAACTAGTCATCATGACATTAGGTAAAGATGGGGCAATCGTATCAAATGGAAATGAGACAATAAAGCTTGAAACACTAGCTACTGAGGTTGTTGATACAACAGGAGCAGGTGACGCATTCTGGTCTGGATTTTATGCAGCAATTGTCAAAGGTTACACGATTAGAGAATCTTTACACTTAGGTCTAGCTGTAAGTGCGCACAAATTGAAATTTACTGGTGCAGTAACAGACTTACCAAAGTTAGAAGACATTAAAGAAACGTACGGACTATAGGAGGGGATAACAATGGCAGTGAAAAATCAAGTTCAGTTAATCACATATCCTGATTCACTAGGAGGAGATTTAAAGGCTCTTAATGATGTCCTTTTAACCCATTTTTCCGATATCTTTAAAGGTGGAGTACATATTTTACCACCATTTCCATCATCTGGGGACAGAGGTTTTGCGCCTTTAACGTACTTGGAAATTGAAAAAACATTTGGTACATGGGATGACATGAAAGCAATCGGAGAAAATTTTGACGTTCTGGTTGACCTCATGGTAAACCATATTTCGCGTCAGTCGGAATATTTTCAGGATTTTCTTAAAAAGGGCCGCCATTCTGAGTATGCGGATTTATTCATCACTCTTGATAAAATTTGGGAAGACGGACAGCCTGTACAAGAAGATATCGATAAAATGTTCCTACGTAGACCTGTTCCATATTCTACTTTTAAGATTGAAGATACAGGTCAAGAGGAGAAAGTATGGACGACGTTTGGTAAAACAGATCCTTCGGAACAAATTGATTTAGATATTAAATCAGAAAAAGTAAAACAGCTGTTAACAGATTTCTTTATGAATTTTAAAGAAAACAATGTAAAAATTGTTCGACTTGATGCGGTCGGCTATGTGATTAAAAAGTTAGGTACGAGTTGTTTCTTTGTGGGACCAGAAATTTATGAATTCCTTGACTGGATTATGGATTTGGCGAAGTCCTTGGATATTGAATTACTGCCAGAAGTTCATTCTCACTACGAAATTCAATATAAGTTGGCGGAACACGGTGCCTGGATTTATGACTTCATCCTTCCATATCGAATTTTGGAAACACTGATTAAAAAATCTAGTGTGGACCTTATTGACTATGTGAAAAATCGACCAGCTAAACAGTTTACAATGTTAGATTGCCATGATGGTGTTCCTGTTAAACCTGATTTAGATGATTTAATTGACACAAAAGATGCCCGTGAAATCGTGGATGTATGTCTTGATAGAGGTGCAAACCTTAGCCTGATTTTATCTGACGAACATAAAGCAGAAGATGGTTTCGATGTTCACCAAATCAGAGGTACCATTTATTCTCTCCTTGATCACGATGATGATGCATACATTGCAGCAAGAGCGATCCAATTCTTTGTACCAGGAGTTCCTCAAGTTTATTATGTAGGACTTTTGGCAGGAGAAAATGATGTTGAAAGAGTGAACGAAACAGGAGAAGGTAGAGAAATTAACCGACACAACTACACGCTTCAGGAAATTAGAGAGTCTTTAGAAAAAGAAGTTGTGCAAAGACTATTAAAGCTAATCCGCTTCCGAAACGAGTATGATGCGTTTAATGGGGAGTTTAGCGTGTTGGAATCTGCTCAAGATGAAATTACACTTTCTTGGAAAAAGGGAGAACATCACTGTACACTATTCATTGATTTAAAAACCAACAAAACAATAATAGAATATATCGATGACAATGGGACTGTTGAGGAATATTTGGTGTAATTTCACACAGGGGTAAACTTCATCGATTGAAAGGTGGCTATCTATGTAGATAGCCCTTTTTCATTGTTCCTTTATTTGTAGCGACGACTTTTATTTTTTCTAAGTGATACAAATGATTAATTTTACTCATGATAAGAAGGTACAAGTACTTTATACTTGGAATGGATGCCTGGAAATAAGGCTGGTCTAAGGACCACAGTTGTTTCTTTTTGATATAATGTTGATTATGCAAAATAGAGACAGAAAGCAAGAATGAAAAATAACGGGGGAAAATTTATATGGAGTTCATTAGTAACCTACTTTTAGAGTATGGCGTAAATCCAACCTTAACGGGATATCTTGCTACAACCATTATGATCCTTTTTATCGGGATTCTATGTATCGTAGCAAATTTTATCACCCGCAAGGTTGTCATAAGGATTCTTACTCATTTTGTAACAAGGAATAAGTTCAAATGGGATGATATCCTTTTGGAGAGGAAGGTTTTTCATAAAATATCACATATTGTTCCAGCGATTATCATTTATTATTTTGCATCTACTTTTCCTAGTTTTCAACATTTGATCGAAAAAGTAGCAATCACTTATATTATCATTGTTGGTTTAATCTTGATGACGAGCTTATTTAACGCATTTAATGACATTTATCAAACATATGAAATCTCAAAAAGTAAGCCGATAAAGGGATATATTCAAGTAGCTAACATTGTCGTTTCAATTCTTGGCGGAATCTTAGTTATTGCGAATCTGATGGGAGAGAGCCCACTTATTCTTCTTAGTGGAATTGGTGCTCTTTCAGCAGTGTTTATGTTAGTTTTTAAAGATTCGTTACTTGGCCTTGTGGCAGGGGTGCAGTTGACTTCAAATGATATGGTACGAGTTGGTGACTGGATCGAAATGCCGAAATACGGGGCGGATGGAGACATCATTGATATCTCGTTAAATACAGTGAAGGTACAAAATTTTGATAAAACAATTACAACCGTCCCAAGTTATGCTCTAATTTCAGACTCTTTTAAAAACTGGAGAGGGATGCAATCTTCAGGTGGAAGACGAATTAAAAGAGCTTTGTATATAGATACAAATAGTATTATGTTTTGTACTGATGAGATGATCGAAAAATTTATCAATATCCACTACCTTACTGATTACATTAGAAACAAGGAAATCGAGATTGAAGAGTACAATGCCAAATATGAAATTGATAGATCCAATCGAGTAAATGGTCGGGCCCTTACAAATATTGGTGTTTTTAGGGCGTATATTAGTAATTACCTTAAACATCATCCTGGCATTAATCAGAATATGACCTTACTTGTTAGGCAATTAGAGCCAAGTGAAAAAGGACTACCATTGGAAATTTATGTGTTTACAAATGATACTAGGTGGGATGTGTACGAATCCATTCAAGCTGATATCTTTGACCATCTATTTGCAGTTGCACCTGAGTTTGGTCTTCGAGTATTCCAAAACCCAACTGGGAATGACTTGAAATCCATTATGGAAGAACCACCAGAGAAGGTAATCGTTAGACAAAGAGAGCATTAGAAATCAAAAGTTCAGATCTCCGTGTTACGTGGGTCTGAACTTTTTCTTTAGTATTTACCGATAGGCAATTTCCATTTCATGGTATGATGAGTAATAGTAAACAGCAGGATTATATAAACAGAATTACCATACTATTTACCATAGAAACGAGGGGAGTATTTTGGAACATGGAACACAAAATAAAAATACTTACATACCACCGAAGCACATTGTTTCAGCTGCAACGATCGTACTAAATGAACAAGGGGAAATTTTATTGATTAGAGGACCTAGGAGAGGGTGGGAAATGCCAGGTGGGCAAGTTGAAGAAGGAGAATCTTTGAGAGAAGCTGCAGTAAGAGAAACAAGAGAGGAAACAGGTATTGATATTGAGGTCTTAACATTTTGTGGAATATTTCAAAATGTAAACAACTCAATTTGCAATACACTGTTCCTAGCTAAGCCAATTGGAGGAAAATTAACGACTTCAAAAGAGAGCTTGGAGGTAGGGTTTTATCCTCTAAATCAAGCCTTAGAAATGGTAACTTATAAAAATTTTAGGCAAAGAATAGAATATTGTTTGGATATAAATACTCAGCCATTTTATATTGAATTTTAATATACTGAATGTACAGCCGTTTTTTCGTTAGAATGGCTGTTTTTTATTGTCTATTAAAATTAATAAATTGACGTCTGTGGATAATTCCCATTTACTTATCCAGGTCAAGTGCTCGAGTTTTACTCTATAATCGAGATAATTGGTGGGTTATCTAGATATTGAAACAAATTTGGACCATCCTCTTCAGCTTGTCTCGCTTCTGGACTTGTAAATGCTTCTGTAAGTTTTTCCATGTTTTCAAATTCCAAAATGGTAATCAGGTATAAGTTCAAATTTGTATTTTGCGAATCAACAACTCGATGGACAGAGTCCTTAATTATGTTTGGTATCTTCCTGCCGAGCGGAACATGAACGTTAAAATAATGCTGATCAAACTTTTCCTTATCCTTCGGTTTTTCATACATAATTATCATTTTTGCCATTACTCTATCACTCCTTATGACATATCTAGTAAAGGATATTTCCATCCTACTTTTTTATTCTTGAGATATGAAAAAAAATTTTAAAGACTATTTGCATAGAATGAAGCACTAAAAGTTTTGCCGAAGAAACGAGAATTTTCCATTATAGCAGAGCATTCTGCCATTTTTTGCAAGTCGAATGAAACAATCCATGGTTATCCTTAGGAATTATGAGGATGCCATGTGTGAAGAAGCCTCAAGAGAGTATAATGCGTTTTATAATTGATTAACTGGAAATATCAGGGTTTATCAATTTTGTGAATTTTGGGATAATTACCCAAAAGGGGGAGATAAAGATGAAAAAGTACATACTTCTTATGTTTTTGCTATTTTTTACATTTGGCCTATTGGCAGCATGTAGTAGCAATGAAGAGTCTTCAGGAAATCAAACCGACCAAACAACTGAAGAGAACAGCCAATCTAATGAGCAGGCCAACGAATCCAAAGAACAGGATCAAGCGACTGAGTCAGAAGATGGAACAGTTTATACTGTTGCGACAGACAGTAATTTTGTTCCATTTGAATTTCAAAATCCTGACACAGGTGAGATGGAAGGGTTTGATATCGAGTTAATTGAAGCACTTGCCAAAGAGGCAGGAGTTGAGATTGAATTTGAAACACTTGAATTTAGCGGGTTAATTGCAGGGATGGAATCAGGGCGTTTTGAAATTGGTATTGCTGGAATCACCATTACAGATGAGCGCATGGAAAAGATTGACTTTTCAGATCCGTATTATGATGCTGGTCTGATTACTGTTGTTCAGACAGATAATGAGGACATTTCCTCAATGGATGATCTTTCTGGTAAAAAGGTCGCAACACGTACAGGTTCGACTAGTTATGATTATTTGATTGAGAATTACCCAGATGCTGAAGTTATTCCATTTGAAGGCATTGTAGAAGCATATATGGAATTGCGAAGTGGTCGTGTGGATGCGGTCGTTTATGATTCTCCAAACGCCAAATATTATGTAAATGAAAACTCGGATGGAAGCTTAAAGGTTGTCGGTGACATTGTCGAGGCACAACAATATGGGATTGCATTTAAACAAGGTTCAGAACTTGTTGATGCCTTTAATAAGGCACTTGCTAAGTTTAAAGAAGACGGCACCTATGATGATATTTATGAAAAGTGGTTTGGTGAGCGCCCATTTGGAACCAATTAGTCATATACAATAAAAATTAAAATAAAGAGTGTAGCGAGTGTTTGCTTGCTACACTTTTTTAGAAGATAGTAAAGTATAAAATTTGAAAAAAAATTGTTTTGGCGTGAGCAGCCATAGCCTATCAAACTTCCGATCATCTCCCTACAATAAGTCTACAAAGCTACTATATGAAGATACTTCGTTATTTTACATCAGTGAATACGCTACACGAGGCTTTACGACGAGCTGAACGTGCCCTGAGCGAATTCTCTATGGCGCAGGAGCATCGTTTCCTACATCTTGTGTCGATGCTCTCCGGAGTTTGTATGGCTAGACCTGCGGCGCTTGAGCTTTTCTTAAAAAAGGAGTGAGAGTGTGGAAGCTTTTTTAAACTCAGAATATATCAAACCGATGCCTTTCTTATTAGAAGGACTTGTTTATACTGTGTTAATTACCTTCGCTGGTTTATTTTTTGGCTTTATTTTTGGAGCATTTACTGGTTTAGGAAGGTTATCTAAAAATAAACTCATCTATGGACTTTCTTCTATTTATGTCGAGATTATTAGAGGAACACCTTTACTCGCACAAATTCTGTTTATCTATTTCGGTTTATCACAAATCATGGGGATTAACATGCACAAACTTGTCGCTGCAATTTTGGCGATTGCCTTAAATGCTGGTGCCTACATAGCTGAAATCGTTCGTGGTGCAGTGTATTCAATTGATAAAGGACAGATGGAGGCAGGAAGGTCACTTGGATTAACGAAAGGTCAAACAATGCGCTATATTATTTGGCCACAAGCTCTTAAACGAATGATTCCTCCGCTTGGAAATCAATTTGTTATTAGTTTGAAAGATACCTCTTTATTTTCAGCAATTGCTGTGGGAGAAATGGTGTATCAAGCAAAAACATATTATGCGACAACTTTTACTCCGTTCGCCACTTTAACAATGGTCTGTTTACTATATTTGGCAATTACCATCCCAACCTCTATCTATTTAAGACGGATTGAAAGGAGATTAGACGTATGATGATTGAAGTCAAAGAACTGTATAAAGCATTTGATAAGCTTGAGGTTTTAAAAGGAATCAATGCGAGCATAAGAGAAAAAGAGGTCGTATGTGTCATCGGTCCTTCTGGTTCAGGAAAAAGTACATTTTTACGTTGCTTAAATTTACTTGAAGAAGTATCAAGCGGGGAAGTGATTATTGATGGAGCCAATTTAACCGACCCTTCTATTGATATCAATTCCATTCGATCTCGAGTGGGCATGGTCTTTCAACATTTTAATTTGTTTCCTCATATGACCGTGCTTGAAAATATTACACTTGCCCCTCGAAAAATAAAACGAATGAGTAAAAGGGAAGCAGAAGCCAAAGCCCTACCTTTATTAGAAAAGGTAGGGCTGTCAGAAAAAGCCTCAGTTTATCCGGATAGCTTATCGGGTGGTCAAAAGCAGCGTGTCGCGATTGCAAGGGCACTTGCAATGGAGCCTAAGGTTATGTTGTTTGATGAACCAACCTCAGCGCTTGACCCTGAATTAGTTGGCGAGGTGTTGAAAGTAATGAAGGATTTAGCCGAGGAAGGAATGACCATGGTGGTAGTCACACATGAAATGGGCTTTGCGAGAGAAGTAGGAGACCGAGTCCTTTTTATGGATGAAGGAATTATCGTCGAAGAAGGGAAACCAGAGCAAATTTTTACCGAACCACAAAATAGTCGGACACAGTCATTTCTTGGTAAAGTCCTTTAGCTTAGCTATGCTTTTCATCCAAAATGTAGAAAGAAGCGAATCTCACCGAGAGGTATCGCTTCTGCTCTACAAAATAATTATAAGTAATCTTTTCTTAATTCCTCAGCTGATCTTGGAGAAATATAAGCAGGTGCAATATCAAACACCGTTTTCGCTCCGAATTGTTTTTCTTGGCTTAGTCGATGTGCAGCCCTCGCATACGCCACTAATACGCTAGCGGTAAATTCAGGATTACTGTCTAACTTAAGTGAGAACTCATAGATTTGTTTGTTTTCGTTCCCAGTATTACCACCACGAATGACAAATCCACCATGTGGTGCCTTAGAGTGGTCGCGTTTTAACTCTTCTGCAGTAATAAAATTCACTTCTGTATCATAATCAGCAAAATAGTTTGGCATAGTTTTAATTTCATGTTCAATTGCCGATTTATCGGCACCTTCTTCTGCAACAACATAGCAAACTCGGATGTGTTTATCTGCGGTTGATAACTCAGGATTTTCACCGTTGCGTACTTTTTCAATGGCATCTTCAGATGGAATCGTATATTGGACACCATTTTTTACACCGTTTACTCTTCTAACTGCATCAGAGTGCCCCTGGCTAAGTCCTTTTCCCCAGAATGTATAGTTTTCACCGCTAGGTAAAATAGAATCTGCCATCACACGGTTAATGGAAAATAGGCCGGGGTCCCAGCCTACCGAGATAATAGCTGTATTGTTAAATTTAGTTGCAGCCTCATTCACAGATTGATAGAATTCAGGGATTTTTGCATGAGTATCGAAACTGTCAACAACATTGAACATGCTTGCAAAGTATGGGGTTTGTTCAGGTAGATCAGTTGCAGACCCTCCACAAAGTAACATGACATCAATTTCCTCTTTATAGTCATTTGCATTTGAAATATGTACAGCCTTTACTCCTGGAATATCAAGGCTAAGTGATTCAGGCTCTCTTCTAGTAAAAACCGCTACTAATTCCATGTCCGCTGACTGTTTAATAGCTTCTACTGCACCTTTTCCAAGGTTTCCGTACCCAACAATTCCAATCTTAATCTTATTGCTCATTCTTTATACTCCTTATCCATTCATTATTATAGAAATTCAAACCTATCTAATCAAACATTTATAATCTAATATTAACGTCTTTCATTATAAATGAAATAGCTAGCTTTTTAAAATAATAGAAATTTTTTATGGAAAGAGTTACGAGTACTTTTCCAGTTATTTGATAGATGAAAGCAATATTTCGAACACCTATATTGTCACAGTCAACATCACGGCTAATCCGTTAAACAACCCATGAATGATCATGGCAGGATAAATAGAACCTGTTTTTTCATAGGTCCAGGCAAAAACCAGTCCAGATAAAAAATTAAAAGGAAGTGAATTGAATGTTGGAATATGAACCAATGTAAAGATGAATGAACTAACAAGTATCCCTGTGATCACTCCATATTTACTTCTAAACCAACGATAAAGAAATCCTCTATAAAAGATTTCTTCATAGACAGGTGAGATAATCGCAGCTGAAACAAACGCAATGACTATATTGATTATGGACAATCTAGTTTGTAGGCTCTCTGTTTTACTATTTTCGTTACCGATATTAAAAAATAAATCAATGATCATTGCTACGCAAATCGAAGTAATAATTAGTACCACAGTCCACCCAATCATGGGTCTCCAATACGGTTTAGTAGGTCTCTGAAGTCCGACTTCTTTCCATGAAAGTTTCTTTGGTCGAATCGCAATTAAGTACAACCCAAGTGTAAAAATAATGGACATAATAAATCCTACAAGCGTTCCAGAATACAAGTCGTTTTGTAATAACTCTGTTAAAGCTTGCGAAAGTAAATATTCAATAAAAATCGGAATAAGTACTAATACGAGCATCAACAACAAAATTAATTCCTTCCATGACCAAGGACTTTTCTTGAAAAAATTTCTATTAATTGTAAATTCCTTCCTTTTCACTATGCTATAGTAAGTGTAAATGGTGACGTTGCGTAACCCGCAAGTGTTTTTTTGGGAGGGATTTGGATGAATCTTTATACGACAGGGGAAGTTGCAAAAAAACTAAATATTTCCGTTCGAACTTTGAGATATTATGACCAAATTGGATTAATGATACCTAATAAGAAAGATGAGAATGGGAAAAGGTTGTATAATGATGAAGATTTACTATCGTTAGAAAAAATAACGATTTTAAAAATGCTGAACTTATCGTTACGTGATATTGGTAAAATACTTTCCAAAATTACAATTGGACAATTACTTCTCGCACACAAAAAGTCATTATTGCAGAAGCAGGAAGAGCTTCAAACTTCTATTACTCATACAACTACTCTATTGAATATCCTTCATTTGGAAGGAGACTTAAAGTGGGATCAATTGATTTCTTTAATACAAGAGGCAAAGAATAAGAAGCATACAAGTGAAAATTGGAGTGCCTATTTTAACCAACAGGAACAGTCGATTCTTGAGAAAAGGCTACCAAAACTAGAACAGGATGGACCACAAATAAGACAATGGATTAATATTACTAGACGAATTGAACGATGTATAGAAAGAGGAGATACTCCTGAATCTGTGGACGGACAGATCATTGCTGAAGATTTATTATTATTATCAAATGAATTATTCGAGGGGAATGAAGATCTCAGCAATAAATTTTTTGAGATACGTAAATCCGAAGAAAAATCACAAGAGTTAAATCTTTATCCTATTAAGGAATAAGTGTTGCATTTTGTTATAAAGGCAATAGAAATCGTTGAGAGTGCTAAGGGAAGTAAGTGAGGTTATAAAATTCAAAAGATAATTTTTTTTAGATGAGTTAACAAAGTTATAGACAATAATCTCGCATTTGTCAATAAGACTAGTTAAAATGGAGGATACCGAGAAAAATCTTAACCAGTGGGGTATTGATAAATTCTAATGGAGGTTATATCTTGAACAAACGTAATCAAGAAAAAAAAGATGAGCGATTTAGGATTGCAAATCGTGAGGCACTAATTGGAATAGGATTGGCACTTTTTAATTTCATCTGGTGGTTTGCTTTTGCCTATGGACTGGGAAGTAAGGACGTTTCAGACTATACATACATTTTCGGATTACCAGAGTGGTTTTTCTACAGCTGTGTAGTAGGAGTAGTGGTAATGTCGATATTGGTATTTATCATTGTAAAACGATTTTTTGTAGATGTGCCATTTGATGATGGGGAGTTCGAAAAAGAATGAATTTGGAAGCAGCAAGTACATTATTTGGCTCGGTTGCACTTATATTTTTCATAGGATTACTTGTAAGTCGCAGTGAAAAGAAAAGTACCTCATTTGTCCAGGATTACTATTTAGGTGGACGTAGTTTAGGCGGATTTGTTCTTGCCATGACGTTGACAGCTACATATGGCAGTGCAAGCAGTTTTATAGGTGGACCAGGTGTGGCATATAATGAGGGATTAGGCTGGGTGTTATTATCAGTGACCCAGGTTGCGACCGGATATTTTACCTTAATGATTTTGGGTAAGAAATTTGCAATAATGACTCGCCGATATAAGGCTGTTACGATAGTAGACTTTTTGAAGGAACGATACCAATCAAAGTGGATTGTTTTATTATCTTCTTTCAGTATCGTTGTATTTCTATTTTCTGCAATGGCAGCACAATGGATTGGAGGAGGACGTCTGATTGAGTCACTAACGGGATTATCCTACCATTCTGCATTGTTTCTTTTTGTCCTAACGGTTTTACTTTATGTCACGGTTGGAGGGTTTCGTGCGGTCACCATAACAGATGCCGTTCAGGGAAGTATCATGTTTATTGGTACGTTAATTTTGTTAATTGGAGTTATTATCGCAGGCGGGGGTGTTCCAGCCATTATCACCGATCTTCAAGCAGAAAACCCAAATTTAATCACACCTTTTGGGGCAAATGGAACATTAACTCCAACCTATGTTTCTTCTTATTGGGTTTTAGTTGGTGTCGGTGTAGTGGCGTTGCCGCAAATTGCGGTCCGTGCCATGTCATATAAAAACACAAGGTCTTTTCATCGTGCATTGATAATCGGTACAATTGTTGTTGGTTTTATTATGCTAAATATGCATCTAATTGGGGTATTTGCAAGACCGATTTTACCGGGTATTGAAGTGGGTGATCGGGTTATGCCTCTTATTTCTTTGGAAGTCTTACCAGCATGGTTAGCTGGAATTGTCTTAGCTGCCCCATTGGCGGCCATTATGTCAACCGTCGATTCTCTATTATTGTTAGTTAGTTCAACAATTGTGAAAGATGTCTATATCAATTACATCAAACCAGATGTTTCACCTAAACAGGTGAAAAGGATAAGTATGGGAATTACCGCTTTACTAGGCGTCATCGTCTTTTTAATGGCTGTGAATCCTCCCGATTTAATTATCTGGTTGAACCTTTTTGCAATCGGTGGATTAGAATCGGCGTTTATTTGGCCGATTGTGTTAGGACTTTACTGGAGTAAAGGGAATAAATATGGTGCCATTGCATCAATGGTGGTTGGAATTGTGTCTTACATCTTATTTCAGTCATTCTACTCCCAACCACTAGGTATGCATTCAGTTGTCACATCAATAGTGTTATCATTCATTGCGTATATAAGTTTTAGCTTTGCTACATACAAGAAAGGCTCACTTGCAAACGAGGTTACATAGTATAGAAAGCTCCAATTTTAACAATGTTAAATTGGAGCTTTTCGATAAAAAGGCTCCCTTGGCAATTATTATAAATGGCTCATTTCACTGTACTGAGCCATTTTTATGTTAGTCGATAAAAAGATGCTGATTCCCTCATCTGGGTTTGTTAAGGTAAGCTCTTTTCGGTTGGGGTTGGGGGCCAAGTCAAAAATTGGGTTTGGTAAATAAGTGGATAAATTTCCCTTAATTAGAAACTAGCACTGAAATTGAACTTAAGTAGAGGGAGAAACTTCTCCTATTGACCGAAAAAATGTGAAAGTAGACAATTTTGCATTGCATAAGTGGAAAATTTCCCTCTATATCCCCCGGACCGAGCTCTATTCTGCATCTTAAAGGGAAAATTTCCTCTTATTTAACATATCACTGGTTACTCAATTAAGGATTAGGCTTCTTATGTTTCAAAAAAGCTATATGAGCCTCATTTAGATGCTCTGCAGGAAGCCCACCCAGCTGATGAAGACTGTCCGTTTTTTAGTTTAACATCATAAATATCTAGGAATAACGTACTTTCTATGCATTATTTGTACAACAGTTTTCATTCTAAATTGAAGGTGAAATTGTAGGGAGACAATGGCTGTTGTACCCCTACAATTTGGGTGCATTTTCCTATACAAATTTCCATATAAATCCCCACAAATGGCTATACATCAATAAATAATTTCATATGCAAATGAGCATTCACTTTAAGTTACATTTTTAATGTGTGTGATAGGATATGGAACCCGTTATTCTTATCATGTATTTTTTTATCATTTATTTCCATTAGGATACTCTTTCACATAATGGAGTCGGTTTATGGGAAAGCTGACCTAATGTAATATAGATAAATTACTTGTCTTTACTGTTATGTTTTGTAAAAAAGTGACAAACGTAACTTTAAATAATCCAACAAGAATTGCCAAGTTTATCAATTCTTGTTATCTAAGCATTATAGAAAGCCTATCTTATTAGGGTTTATTAAAAATTAAGTGTAAAGCGATTGCATTTTTTAAAAAAAGTTAGTTGTTTGGGTAGACAAAGTCACCCCGTGATACGCTATAATAGAAATGTAAGCATTTTAAAAAAAGTTATGGAGGATATTATGACGAAAAATTCAAAGCCTAATGAACCATTAGTTACTCATATTTTCACAGCAGATCCTTCTGCACATGTTTTTGAAGGAAAGCTTTATATTTACCCTTCACACGACTTAGATCATGATGAACCATCTAATGATAATGGTGATCAATATAAGATGGAAGATTACCATGTATTATCCTTGGAGGATGTAAATGGACCATGTGTTGACCATGGCGAAGTTCTACACCTAAGAGATATTCCGTGGGCAAGCAAACAGCTTTGGGCACCAGATGCTGCTTACAAAAACAACACATATTATTTATTTTTCCCAGCAAGAGATAAAGAGGGGAACTTTAGATTAGGAGTAGCAACAAGCCCTAATCCTGCAGGACCGTTTAAGGCAGAGGAAAACTATATCCCTGGTAGCTTCAGTATCGACCCGGCCGTGTTAGTGGATGATGACGATAGAGCATACGTATACTTTGGCGGTCTTTGGGGCGGACAGCTGGAAAAATGGCAAACTGGAACCTTCAATCCAGAGGGTAAGGAGCCTGCACCAACTGAACCGGCGTTAGGTCCTATCGTTGCTGAGTTAAGCGATGATATGCTGACTTTTAAAAGTGAAACAAAGGAAATCAAAATTGTTGATGAAGACGGCAATCCAATTCTAGCTGGGGACGAAGACCGTAGATTCTTTGAAGGGCCTTGGGTTCATAAATACAATGGTCTGTACTATCTTTCTTACTCAACAGGAACAACTCATAAAATCGTGTATGCAGTAAGTGAAAATCCACAGGGACCATTTGTGTTCAAAGGTACAATCCTTAATCCTGTTATCGGTTGGACAACCCATCATTCAATCGTTCAATATCAAGATAAATGGTATCTATTCTACCATGACTGTGAGATGTCAGACGGAGTAAACCATAAACGTTCTGTAAAATACACTGAAATACAATATAATGAAGATGGTACAATCCAAACAATTGATCCTTACGGCAATAAATAAGTAATTTGATTAAAAAGAAGCCTACATAGTAGAATTTATTCTATTATGTGGGCTTTTTTGCATTATGGAACCCTTTGTTTACTGCTGTGGTGTAACCTCTTATAAATAAATCAGATGCGCAGAATAGTACGGGTACTCTTCGAAAAAATTCAAACCCAGAGAATAAGAAAGTGTTCTTCAAAGGAGGGATGAAGCAAACTATCTCAAAGAAAAATGAAGAAAGTATTCTTATTAGGGTAAATGAAGCAAACTATTCAAAGAAAAATGGAGAAAGTATTCTTCATAGGGTAAATGAAGCAAACTATCACAAAGAAAAATGAAAAAAGTATTCTTCAAAGGGTAGATGAAGCAAACTTTTGCAAAGAAAAATGGAGAAAGTATTCTTCACAGGTTAAATGAAGCAGACTTTCTCAAAGAAAAATGAAAAAAGTATTCTTCATAGGGAAAATGAAGCAAACTATCACAAAGAAAAATGAAAAAAGTATTCTTCAAAGGGTAGATGAAGCAAACTATCACAAAGAAAAATGAAAAAAGTATTCTTCAAAGGTAGATGAAGCAAACTATCTCAAATAAAAATGAAGAAAGTGTTCTTCATAGGGAAAATGAAGCAAACTATCTCAGTTAAAAATGAAGAAAGTATTCTTCACAGGTTAAATGAAGCAGACTTTCTCAAAGAAAAATGAAAAAAGTATTCTTCACAGGGAAAATGAAGCAAACTTTTGCAAAGAAAAACAAATAAAATGTACCTCATTGACTAGACGAAATACACTACTAAACCAAAGGATTAAAGTAAGAACCATAAAAGTAATGAACCTCACACGGATAAGAGTTTGAGGAACGTTTATTTCAATTAGTGTGTTGGTGATTATTCATAATAGGTCCATTGGTGAACACCTACAGGATTAAAATTCCTTTCTAGTACTCTTCTAATTCTATATTTTGGCTGTACAACCTTACACCAGTCTTGAATAATATTAGTAGTAATCTTCTGATCTGGGAAAAGTAACTGGAATTCCTTCACACTTCGTAAAACAGCTTTTGATAGTGCCTCCTTGTGTCCACATTCAAGGCATTTACAATGGTTCCCTTCTACTGTGATCAAAAATGAGTTACACACTTCACACTTGATTCCCTTTTGCAGTAGGTCATAATGATAGGCGGGAAGCTGTGAGTAGGGGGACTCTTCGATATGAAGGGAAACGAATTTCTCAGCAAGGATTTTGTATTTTCCATTTAATTTTGCAGGATTATCATTAAGCTGTTTGAGATTACGTGTTATTTGTGTAGGTAAAAGGAATGGTTTATCTTGTGGGCATTGGTATAAAGTGAATTCAGGATTGATGAAAACAACGGATGCAGTAACCGTTGTATTAAATCCAAGACTTTGCAGCAATTGACGAAGGAGAGATTCTGTTCTCTTTAGTTGGATTAATGGATTAGATATTTCGATTCGAGATTTTGTATAAATTTTATCTGATTCATAATAAAAATCACCTTCAAAATTTTTCACTTCAAACAAGTAGAGAGCTTCTCCAAGTAGTATGAGAGAATCGATTTGAAACGTGGATGAATTATGTTTAAGTAACAAGTCGTTTAAAATAAGGCAATCACATTGAAGTTTTTCAGTCTTACCATCAAACATTACCTCACCTTCAAAACCCTTTTTCAAATTGAAAAAGTACTGTTTATCCTTAGGTAAAAGGTTCATTCGTGCATGTAAGGACTTGTAAATTTGTAATTCAGGGGACTCAGAGCGTATTTTATAGATCATATTCCACATCCTTTTTAGATATATGAAGTCACATCTATTCTATAAAAACGTTGCCTATTTGTCTAAATGGTAAAAATGAAATTTCAGTACCTTGCAATGAACAGTACTGTATGTTATATTTTTCTTGTAAGGTATTTTATTATTACAGTACTGTTTATTATTCAGTAGTGAAAAGAGGTGTACATCCACGTGAATGTTCAATTTAAAAAAGGCGCTTTGGAGCTATGCGTACTAGCGTTACTGAACAAGCAAGATCGTTATGGATATGAGCTTGTTCAAAAAATCTCAGATCAGATCGATATTTCAGAAGGTAGTGTGTACCCGTTATTAAGGCGTTTGAAAAACGAGGATTTTTTAACAACGTACTTACAAGAGTCGACAGAGGGGCCACCTCGAAAATATTATCAGCTTACTGAAAATGGCAGAGAACATCTACATGTCTTAAAAAGTGAATGGCAGCAATTTTCAGAAGGAGTAAATCAAATTATAAAGGAAGGTGTTAGCGATGAATAAGGAACAATTCTTGAGAAAGGTAGAAGCGGGGATAAAACGACTATCTGAAGAAGAACGTGAAGATATTATCCGTGATTTCGAAGAGCATTTTCAAATTGGAACTCAAGAAGGAAAATCAGAAGAAGAAATCTCGAAATCTCTAGGTTCACCACAGCAAATTGCCAAAGAGCTACTTGCCTCATACCATCTTGAAAGAGTGGAAGAGTCTAAATCAGCAGGTAATATTCTACGTGCAGTGTGGGCGGTTATCGGATTAAGCTTTTTTAATTTAGTGATTGTGCTTGGTCCATTTATTGCGTTAGTTGGCATTCTTTTGGGAGGATGGGTGGCAGGACTTTCGTTTATTGTTTCCCCGATCCTTGTTTTAATCGAAGCAATTTTTTCACCAGAAACGTTTGAGGTGTTTGAATTCTTTTTCTCAGTTGGTCTTGCTGGTCTTGGCTTGTTTATTGTAATGGGTATGCTTATTGCATCACGTACGTTAGTAAATCTATTTGTTCGTTATTTAAAATACAATGTAAATCTAGTGAAGGGTGGTATGAAAAATGAAACATATTAAAAAAATTTCCGTATTTGCGTTACTGTTGCTGGTGATTGGCGTTGTTGGTAGTTTAGCAACCTTTAATTTAATGGATCGGTCCACTAAATCTATTGAACAAGTAGTTGATTCAACTAACATTCAAAACATTACCATTCGTTCTAGCAATGAAAGGGTTGAACTGCTGCCTACCAATGACTCTGAATTAAAAGTTGAATACACAGGTAATGGAAAGGATATAGAAAATAGGTTAGATGTAAAAGTCAATGGAGATACATTAACAGTTCAAACCAAAGAACGAAGGAACTTTTTTAATATCAATTTTTTTGTTGGTTCTCGTGAGTTACTTGTTTATGTTCCAGAAAAGGAATATCAATCACTAAAAATCAATGTTAGTAATGGAAAGATTTCAGCAAGCAATTTAACAATAAAAGACATCGATAGTACTACAGCCAATGGACGTATTGAGTTGAAGCAAATTATCGCAAATAATGTTCAAGTCAATTCAAGTAATGGCAAAGTTGAATTAGTAGAAGTAGAAGGAACGATAAGTGGTGAAACGAAAAATGGCTCACTTTCGCTTTCAACTAGTCATTTGGACCGTTCGATTGAGCTGAAATCAAGTAACGGAAGCATTGAAATTTTAACTGAAAAAGAACCGACAAATGCTGTTCTTGATTTAAAAACATCAAATGGAAAAGTGACTGTGTTTGGTAGCACAGATTATGACAGTGTGATTGGAACTGGAGAGCATGTTATCAAATTAACTACTTCAAATGGAAGTATTCGTATTGAAAAATAATCTAAAAAGGAGTGACCTCTATGGAAGGTGAGGGAAAGGTTCGTTTGTGGAAAAACATATTTTTCGTTTTAGCGGTAGTATTTGTAGTGACCATTGCCATTCAGGTTTTTCTAGCAGGGTATGCTACGTTCATGGACCCTGTAAAATGGCATATACATGTTGTGTTTGTGAGGGTTATTGAGTTTTTGCCGCTATTGATGGTTGTTATAAGTTTTATAGGCAAACTGACAAAAAGTTTTCGATGGCAAAGTTTCGGTTTATTCGGTCTCATTATTTTAATGTATGCAACAGCAAATATACCAAATGCAGGAGCATTTCACCCGGTTATTGCGCTAGTGATGTTTTGGCTGTCAATGGTTGTTGCTAATCGCGCATGGCAAGTGGTAAAAACACATAAGGTGATGTAAATGATGACAATTGAAAAAAGCATAGTAGGGTCGTACAAGAGTAATTCTTTGTTTTACAAAAAGAAAACCACCCCCTCTTAGATTGAAATGGTGGCTCTCATGAAAATGTGTCAAAAGGAGAAGTGTTGCAGCACTTCTCCTTTTTATTATACATAATCGTAAGGTAAACGTCTAAGAGGTAGAAACTGTTAGAAAAGAATAGTTTCAGTATAAAGATAAGCAGGACTAAATTTGAATAGGTAGAATAGTTGAACATAGGGTTTAAGCTGGATTGATGGCTGTAAATACTAGGTGAATAAAGAATGTATTTTCATAACAAAATCGCGTTATGAAAATACACTGTAAACGATAAAATACGGTAAAATAAAAGTAACAACGGAGGGGTAATAGGATATGAATTACGATGAAATTATGCAAAAGCTTGAAGAATTAGGTTCTGAGCAAACCAAGAAAATTTTTACTAACCATGGAGCAAAGGAGCCCTTTTTTGGAGTGAAGGTTGGCGATTTAAAAAAGCTAGTCAAGTATGTAAAGAAAGATCATGAATTGGCACTAAAATTATATGATTCAGGTAATCATGATGCCATGTATTTGGCAGGGTTATCTATTAATCCAAAGCTCATTTCAAAGGAAGAGCTACAAGAGTGGGCAAAGAAAGCGTACTGGTATATGAGTGCGGAATACACAGTTGCACAGGTTGCTGCTGAAAGTAAGTATGCACTTGAATTAGCTAGAGAGTGGATGAAGTCTGAAGATGAAATGATTGCTGTATGTGGATGGAGTACATATTCTAACTATATTACAATAACTCCTGATAACGAATTAGATATTGAAGAGATAAGAGAGTTATTAAATCAAGTAAAGAACACAATTCATGATGAACGAAATCGAGTGCGCTATGTGATGAATGGGTTTGTTATCTCTGTTGGTTCCTATGTACCAGAATTAACGGAGGAAGCGAAACAAGTTGCAGAGCATATTGGAAAAGTACATGTAGACGTAGGAAATACAGCTTGTAAAGTTCCACTTGCCACAAGCTATATTAAAAAGGTAGAAGATAAGAACAAATTAGGCATAAAACGTAAGACATGTATATGCTAGTACTTACTATCTAATCGAAGGAGTAAATTATGAGTATTATCAATAAGTTAAATTTAAGTAAATATAAAAATATGGCCGTTTTGAATCAACCTAGTGATTACAACGTATTTGATGGGTTTAAAATAACATTATCTGGAGAGCATGATGCGATTTTCATTTTTATCGAAAATATTGATGAAATGGTAAAATATACGCAACAAATCATCAAAGAGCAGCAATTACTTGAAAAAGGATATTTATTTTTTGCTTATCCAAAAAAAGGTAATAAGAAGTATGAAACGTTTGTACATCGAGATGAAATCTTCCCAGCAATGAAGATTGATGAAGATGGATATGTAGATAATAGTGATGTGAAGTTTGCACGGATGGTAAGTATGGATGATGTATTTACGGTGGTTGGATTAAAGCGTGAGAAAAAGAAGGCTAAAAAGTCAACTGCAGCAAGTCAGTGTGTAGCAGATTATGAGGAAAATGTGAAGGATATTGAAGAAATTTTAAAAGATTATCCAAATGAACAAAAGTTTTATCAAGAATTAACACCTGGATACCAAAGGGACTGGGCCCGCTTCATTTTTTCAGCAAAGCAGCAGAAAACACGTGAAAAACGTCAAGCACAAATGGTAGATTTGTTGTCACAAGGATATAAAACGATGGACTTATATCGTCAGAAGACAAAATAGAGCATTAACGATAGGTGAAAAAAGCAGTGTGTTTATCTGATCAATCACACTGCTATTTTCATTTTAGTAAAATAAGGAGGAAATATAAGTGAATCTTAGTGAAATTAGCCCTGAAGAAATGTATGAACATATTATTCAAGCAAAACTCCCTAAAGAGCAATTTTATGAAACAAGAGATAAAAGCAGGCTATCATATCGGCATTACTCAGCAAATTCAAAATTGGTAATCATTCTCCTGCATGGTATCGCAGAGGATGGAAAATATCTATTTCGTTTAGCTGAGTATCTATCGTCTAAGCAGATAGCCCAAGTATATACTCCAGACTTGAGAGGATATGGGAATTCTGGATCACACAAAGGTGATGTGGACTATATTGGTCAGTTAGAGGATGATCTAGAGGATTTCGTTACATGGATAAAAGCAAAAAATAAGAATGCGAAGATTATCCTTGGAGGCCATTCGTTTGGTGGGGCGTCAATGCTTCGCTTTTCTGCAAGTCAATCTGCCAATCAAGTTCATGCTTATCTTTTCATCGCACCATTTATCCACCCTAGTGCTCCAACCACAAGAAAAGGTGATAGTGGACATTCGAAAGTGTCTTTAGCTAAGCTTATTCTACTGATGTTGTTAGAAAAGGCACGGATACGAAGCTTTCACCATTCTAAGGTCTTACATGTAAATAAACCTGCCCATATCCAGCATGGTGGTGAGGCACTACAGATTAGTTTTCGTCTCGCGATGTCACGAATTCCTGGTAACTATCAGGAAAAAATAAATGCAATCACAAAGCCTACATTCGTTCTTATCGGTCAAAAAGATGAATTAATTGACTCTGATAAGTTTGATTCCGTCTTCAACCAAAATCCAAACATTGTGACAAAAGTATTACCTAATCATAACCATGATGGAATTCTTTTTAGTCAAAAAACCTATAGGGAAATTGAAGAATGGTTAACAAAACTATAATGACAAAACAAAATGTTTTTTAAACTTTTCCTTTTATGCGATAATAAAGATAAATATATCTTATGGGGATAATAGAATACTATTTTTTCTGGTGGAGTCTGTCATGTAAGGATCGCTGTGTCCTTTTATGATGGACTTTCTGTTCAGTAGTAGTAGTCTTTTTTTTGAAAAAAAGACTACTAAACTACTGGTTAGGAATATATATAGGAGAGCAGAAATTGCTCCCATGACCAATTATGCCTATCAGGTTTGAAAACGTAGTCATAACGCCAAAAGATCAAATGTTGTATCAAATATATTACTTTTAGAAAGGAATGATCGATGTTTGAATGTCCTAATGTCTAAATTAAAGGAAGTTCTTTATGCTGTCCTCCCCATAACAGTTATCGTTTTGATTTTAAACTTTACGTTAGCCCCTCTTGACGACATCTCCATGTTATTACGATTTGTAATTGGAGCTGTTTTAATTATCCTTGGTTTATCAATATTCTTGTTTGGAGTGGATATTGGAATCACCCCAATTGGCCAATTAATGGGAAAGACAATCGCAAAATCGAATAAAGTATGGATTGTAATGATAACTGGCTTGTTGCTTGGTTTTTTCATATCAATTGCCGAACCAGACTTACATATCCTGGCGGGGCAGGTTGATTTTGTTACATCAGGACTTATTACAAAGACAAGCTTAGTGATTATTGTTTCAATTGGGATCGGAGCTCTTATCGCGACTGGTCTTGTAAGAATTGTTTATAACATCCCCCTGTATAAAATTTTAACTGCATTATATTTTATTATTTTGGTACTTGCCCTCTTTACGTCACGAGAGTTTTTGGCCATCTCATTTGATGCTTCAGGAGCGACAACGGGAGCATTGACTGTTCCGTTTATCTTGGCGCTTGCTCTTGGTGTTTCTGGTTTGAAAAAAGATAGTAAAGCCTCGGAAAAAGATAGCTTCGGACTTGTAGCAATCGCTTCTACCGGTGCGATTATTTCCGTTATGATAATGAACATCATTTCAAAAACTGATAAAATATCAGGAAGTCTTGAACAGCACGAAGAAGGTCATGCATCACTTTTTGGTCCGTTTTTACATGAAATGCCAATCATTTCACAAGAGATTGTAATGGCTCTTCTGCCAATCTTAGTGATTTTTCTTGTATTTCAGAAGACATCCTTTAAACTGACTAAGAAAGCGGTTAGAAAAATTGTAACCGGACTAATCTTTACTTTTATAGGACTTGTACTATTTTTAGTTGGTGTGAACGCAGGTTTTATGGATGTGGGAAGGTCCATCGGACACTCTATCGCATCTCTTGATAGCAAAGCATATGTTGTTATAGTAGCATTTGTTCTTGGTCTTGTTACGATATTGGCAGAGCCCGCTGTCCATGTTTTAACACATCAAATTGAGGATGTTACGAGCGGATATGTTAGAAGAAACGTCGTGATGTTTTCACTTTGTATCGGAGTCGGTATTGCCGTTGCATTATCCATGTTACGAATTCTTATTCCAGAACTTCAGCTATGGCATTATTTATTGCCAGGTTATATAATTGCGATTGGAATGACCTATCTTGTACCAAAACTATTTGTAGGAATTGCCTTTGACTCAGGAGGCGTTGCATCAGGCCCAATGACCGCAACATTTATATTGGCATTTGTACAAGGAGCAGCAGAAGCAATTGAAGGCGCTAACGTTCTAGTGGATGGCTTTGGTATGATTGCCATGGTAGCATTAACACCGCTTATTACATTACAAATAGTAGGATTCGTATTCAAATTGAAATCTAAGAAAGAAGGATTGGTAAAGGATGTCCAGTAATTCTGAAATCATCGACTTTGAACTTGTTTGTGTAATCGTTGACTTCGGTAAAGGAAGTAAAATCATGCAAACAGCTAAGAAACACGGTATTTCAGGAGGAACAGTATTGTTGGGAAAAGGTACAGTGAAAAATCGCCTCTTGGAGCTTTTAGCACTTAATGATGTTAGAAAAGAAATTGTCATAATGGTTTCAGATAAAAAGACTGTCAATGTAGCAATTGAACAGCTTGATCATAAATTTAAATTTAGTAAGCCAAATCATGGAATTGTTTTTACTACTTCTGTTGGAGGTATCATAGGAGCTCGAAGTTGGAAGATAGATTCTAACATAGAGGGAAGAGGTGAAGAAGAAGGTATGTATCATGCGATTACAGTTATTGTAGAAAAAGGGAATGCAGAGCAAGTAATTGATGCAGCAACAGAAGCTGGGTCGAAAGGTGGAACCATCATTAACGCAAGGGGTTCTGGCATTCATGAAACAAGTAAATTATTTTCGATGGAAATTGAGCCTGAGAAGGAAATGGTTTTGATTTTGTCAAAAAGGGATAGTACAGATGCGATTGTTTCTTCGATTAGGAAGAAAATTAAGATAGATGAGCCAGGAAACGGGATTATTTTCATCCAAGATGTTAACAGAACATTTGGATTGTATGAATGATTAGTTGAATTATTAAAAATGAAGTCAAATGGCTTATTGCAAGCAAACACTCTTTTTGGTTTGTGATGTAGGTGTTTTAGGAAAACCAAGGAGGCAATGTAACGATGAGCATCTATATAGCAGTTGCAGCTTTAACGTATTTGATTCTATTAGTTCTAGCCTATGTAGCTATAATTGTCACAAGCGTGGAAGAAGAAAAAAGCGAGACGATTATTAATAAAGCTTATAAAAATGCATATTCCATCCTTGCCTTTGGACTGCTTGTGGTCTATATCCTTTTTAGACTTCCGCACATCACCATTGATTATCACACCACATCGTATCTCATTATAGCAAGCAAATATCTATCCGTGATTACCCTTGCAGGCAGTCTCTTTGTTTTTAGCAGAAAAAAGTCTCAACAATAAACGATGATAATGACATTTTGTTTTGTAATATAAAAAAAAGGCATTCACCTGAAATGATAGGCGATTGCCTTTTTTTTAGATTAAATTAAAATTAATAATCTTAGGGCTAGTCCACTGTAAGCCCGTAATCAAACAACGCATATAAATAGAGCAGCACCTCCGGTACTATAAACGTATCACTTAAAGGAGGTGCTTTCGTATGCCGCAACAAAAACTTACCATCGTCC
>Ga0180215_1000489_pt1 | contig 50818 bp, 50 predicted proteins | sample eDN3rd37CBELigBY_FD_128871 | JGI IMG/M metagenome (GOLD analysis project Ga0180215, IMG submission 128871) | Enriched backyard soil microbial communities from Emeryville, California, USA - eDNA 3rd pass 37_C BE-Lig BY (version 2) (version 2) | ecosystem: Environmental > Terrestrial > Soil >... | reverse complement strand
CGCAGCGGCCACCCACTCCTGTCGACCGTGCTCTTCGCCCAGTTCACTTAAGCGCTGGGGTGAGACACCGTACTCTGTCGCGCGCATCATGAGTTCACGCAATTCGGTGCGAAAGGCGCGAAGGCGCCGCACCTCAGGGCCGAGGTGTTCCGGCCAGGCGGGGCCGACGCCGTCTTCGAGGTGGCCGGCGAGGAGCTCTGCGAGGTCGCTGTCTTGCTCGCCGCCCGTGATGAGCCTCGGCGCCGGCCTGCCGTCGGCTCGTGCCGCCCGGCCCACAACGTCGAATGCGAGCGAGTTCACGGTGCGGGCGAGTGGCCCCGTCGTTGGTCGGGAGACCCGCACGGCGAGGCGATCACGAAGCCTGGTGGCCGTGACCCTGCTGGTGGTGAGCACCATCAGGTCGTTCGGCTCCCAGCCGCGGGAGAGCACGCGATCTGCCACCACCTCGATGAGGGTCGTCGTCTTACCTGAACCCGGAGCACCGATCACGGCGGCGGATGCGTCATCAGCCAGTGCGACCACCGCCGCCTGGCTGCCGTCGAGCAGCACGGGCACCTCGGGGTGGTCTGGGGCGATGCTCGGCATGGCATTCACGGTATCGGCCGGCTCCGACATTCCTCGCACGCCACCCTGCCGGTTGCGCCGCAGGCGAACGTTCGCTGGGGGCCGTGCGGTTTGTCGTAATCTGGGGTCGTGGATATCAGCATCGGCATCGCAAACAGCCCCCGTGAACTCAGCTTCGAGACGGAGCAGTCGGCCGCGGAGGTGCAGAAGATCGTCACCACCGCGCTCGAGTCCGACGCGAAGTACTTCTCTCTCAGCGACTCCAAGGGCCGCGTGTTCGTGGTCCCGACCGCGAGCTTCACCTACATCGAGGTGGGCTCTGAGACGTCGCGACGGGTTGGTTTCGTCGCGTGAGCATGGAGATGCTGTTCGCCGTCCTGCTGGCGACAGGCCTCTCACTGGGTGTCCGGTACGTGTTCCGCGGCCGTGACACCTTCGGCAGCGCAATGTTCCCCGCGATCGGCGCCGCAGTCTCCGCTGTCGTCTGGGCGGGGCTCACGTGGCTCGGCTGGCCGTTCGACGGCGGCTGGATCTGGCTGGTCTCACTCGCATCCGGCCCGATCGTGTGCCTCGCGATCGGATTGCTGCTGCCCCGGCGGCGCCAGAAGGCCGATGCAGACCTGCTCGCCACGCTGAGCCGCGCTGGTTGACCGCACGCGCGTAGCATTGCGGCCATGGAGTATGTGATCCTCGCCGCCATAGTGGGCGTCATAGTGGTCGCGTCCGTGGCATCGAAGCGGCGCACAACCGCGAAGGGCAGACGCTTCGGCGGTGCCCTCAGCGGCTCCTTCGGCGTGCTGGATGAGGTGTTCCGCCCCGCCGCCTACGAGGCGATCACCATCCAGGAAGTCGAGACACGGTTACCGGCACCAGCGCCCCTAGCGGGCGACCCGGGGCCGGACGGCGACGGAGACTAGCCGCTCCCCCGGTCTCAGGCGACGCCCTTGATCTCGATCAGGAACAGGAGTGCCTGCCCGCCCAGGGGGTGAGCCTCGGCATCCGTCCCGTATGCGTTCTCGGCCGGGATGCTCACCAGTAGCTGCGCACCTACCTTCTGCCCGACTATCGCCGCGGTGAATCCGGGCACGAACCCATTCGCCGCGTGCGTGATCGGCTGGTTGCCATAGCTCTGGTCAAACAGCTCGCGCGTCTGCCAGCTTGTGCCCTGATAGTCGAGCGTGACGGAGTCAGTGGTTTCGACGACTTCGCCGTCTCCCTCCTTGAGCACCTTGAGCAGGAGCTCGGCGGGCGCGTCCCCGTCGGGCAGTGTGACAGTCGGCGTGGCGCCCTCGAAGTCGACCTCGGGCACGTTCTCGGTCCACTCGGTGGTGGCCAGCGGCTCTGGCGGCGGCACGATCTCAACCACATCCGCCACCATGACCATGTTGTCTGTGCCCTTGATGTTCAGGCCCGCGACTCCTTGCTCGCCCCACAGTTCGGCGGGGGGAATCACGGCAACCACACGGGAACCGGCGGTCGAGCACTGGAGGGCGTTCACCAGCCCGGCAAGAATGACATCTTCGCTCACCGTCAGTTCGGCAGCCTCACCGGGCGCCACGCCGCTCGGAATCTCCTCCCCGGTTGTGGCGTTGTACATGACCAGGCTGGTCGAGATCACGTCGCCGGCGGCGATCACGTCGCCGCCGCCCTCGGTCAACACGGTGCGCTGCGTCTTGTCGACCTCCAGCGGGAACTCGAATTTCACCGTCATGGCTCCGCCGAACTCACCTTCCACATCGACCGCGTCGGATGCCGATCCACTGTCCGCGAGGCAGGCCGTCGGGTCTGAGACGCGATCCTTCTCGCCCGACGTGTCGTCGGTCGGGGTGCAGGCGGCAAGACCGGCAACCAGGCCAAGGGCGATGAGCATGGAAGCGGATGCGCGCACAGGGAACCTCACAAAGCTGAACGGGGAGACCTCCAGTCTGGGCCAGTACGCAAGCGCGCCCGACCTTTCGCGGTAATTGTTATGACATTCACGGATTGCTCGCAGGGTGCCCAAGCTGGCGTTCGGTCACCGCTGCCTTCTCCTCCACAGGCACTCAGCCCGCCCCGTTATCCACAGAAAAAGCGGCTGTGATCAGGGCTTTTTGAATGTCAGAGGCTAGTGAAAGAGTGGAGCCATGACCCACCTAATCGACACTCTCACCGAGGCTGGCACTCTTGCGGCCGCGATCGCGGGTGTCGATTTGATCTCGCTGAGCGATGAGCAGGTGTGCCAGGCACTCGCCGCGGTCGAGAATCTGGGCCGCTATGTGGACGCCCTTCGTGCGCGTTCAGCCGGAGAGGTGGCTGCGCGCTCCCGCCGCGAACTGGGTCAGGAAGGCCTGGCGCAGCGACTCGGGTTCGCGAAAGGCGAGCACCTTGTCGAACACGCCACCAGGGTCAGCCCAGCCGAGGCTCGGCGCCGCACCCGCCTTGGAAGCGCCACGCGAGCACGCACAAGCCTGACCGGTGAACGGCTTCCCGCCGAGTTCCCGCACGTTGCAGCGGCCATGGAGGAGGGTTCGGTGGGAATGGATGCCGGGCAGGCCATCATCACATGTCTCACCCAGGCGGCCCGCACAGCCTCGGCCGACGATCTCGATAAGGCGGAGCAGGCGTTGACCAGCATTGCAGTCGCCGAGCCTGCCGAGATCGTGGCCGTGCACTCTCGAGTGTGGCGGGAGTACCTCGACCCGGATGGCGCTGAACCGCGACACGAGGCCATCCGGGAGAGGCGGGCATTCCACCTCGGCGGGGAACGCGATGGGGTCACACCCTTTTACGGAGCCGCCGACCCGGTGTTCGCCGCCCTGCTGCGCTCAGCGTTCGCAGAAGCGTCAGGGCCGCGCGTCACACCGCGATTCCTCAGCGACGACGACCGCGAGCGCGGCACCTACATCGAAACCAGCTCAGACGGAACTGAGATCGAGAAGCTGCGCGACCCCCGCACCCGCGAACAGCGGCAGTACGACGTGTTCACGGGCCTCATCACCGCAGGGCTACGCGAGGTGGAGCGGCCGGGCGCGGCCGGCAACGGTGGCTCGATGCGCCCCACCAGCACCGTGATGGCCGTCATCACGCTCGAAGCCCTGGAGTCAGGGCGCGGGGTCGGCTGGCTTGATGACGTCGACGAACCGGTGCCGGCAAGCACTGTGCAGCAGCTCGCCTGTGATGCCGGCTACCGGCCGATCGTGCTCGGCCGCGAAGGCGAAGTGCTGTACCTCGGCCACCCGCAACGGCTGTTCAGCCCCGCGCAGCGCAAAGCCCTCGCCGTGCGCGACGGCGGATGCGTGTGGCCGGGTTGCACGGCGCCGCCGCAGTGGACGGAAGCGCACCACGTGATCGAACATGAGCGTGGCGGGCCAACCGATATCGACAATGGAGCCCTCCTCTGCTCTCCGCACCACCATCTGCTCCACAGTTCCGCATTCACCATGAAAATGATCCGGGGAAGACCCCACCTGCTCGCACCGCCGTGGCTCGACCCGGAACAGAAATGGAAACTGCTAGGGCGAACACGAGCGACTATGGCCCCGTGCAGGGATGTTGCGTGACCCACCAAGCCGCCGAGCGTGCCGACATCCGGCCACCGACATTCCAGCCAGCCATCGAGCCCCGCCCAGCAGTACCCTGAGGAGCAAGGAAGTACCTCCCGAAAGGAGCAGCATCGTGCCATACACCGAAGGGCCAGTCAGGGAGCTCAGCCCTGAGGAATGCTGGGGCTACCTGAAGGCCAACACGCTCGCCAGACTCGCCGTGAGCGTCGGCAGCGAGATAGACATTTTCCCCATCAACTACTACGCCGACGGCACGAGCATCCTGTTCCGCACGGCGCCGGGAACCAAGCTGCTCGAGCTGTCGGTCAACAAGCATGTCGCCATCGAGACCGACGGCCACAGCGACGCGGATGCGTGGAGTGTCGTCGTCAAGGGAACCGCACGACCCGTCGAGTTGCAGTCGGAGATCGATGAGGCCGACGCGACACCGCTCAAGCCGTGGGTGCCGACACTCAAGTACCGCTACGTGCGCATCGATCCGACGCAGCTGAGCGGGCGCTACTTCGAAAGAACGGAAGAACCCGAACGCTGACCATCGCCAAGATCGCGTCAGGGCTCGATCACTGTCATGCCCGGATGCGCTGACGCATCCAGCTCGGCGAGCGCACGCGGCGCTTCGTCCAGCCCGATGGTTCGCCCCACCAGGATTCGCGGGTCGATGCGACCAGACACGATCGCGTCGAGCATCGCGGGATACTCATGCGCGGCCATGCCGTGGCTGCCCAGAATCTCGAGCTCCCCCGCGACCACAGCGTCCATCGGCACCTCGCCGATCGCCTGGTCGGCGAGCATGAGCCCCACCTGCACGTGCCTGCCCCGCTTGCGCAGGCTGCGGATCGAGTTCGCTGAGGTGAGGCGACTCCCGTAGGCGTCCAGCGAGAGGTGCGCACCGCCATCCGTCGCCTCTTTGACAGCGGATGCCACGTCGCCGGTACCCGAGATCGGCACAGCCCCCAGCCCTTCCGCGAGCGCAAGGGCAGCGGGTGACACGTCGACGGCAACCACGCCTGCACCGGCCGCGACGGCGATCATGATCGCCGAAAGCCCTACCCCGCCGCAGCCGTGCACGGCGACCCACTCGCCGGGCTGCACTCGACCCTGCGACATCACGGCACGGTATGCGGTCGCGAACCGGCACCCAAGCGCGGCAGCAGAAACGAAGTCGAGGTCGTCGGGCAGGGCGATCAGGTTGACGTCGGCCTCGGCGATCGCGACGAACTCGGCGAACGACCCCCAGTGGGTGAACCCGGGCTGCTCCTGGTTGTCACACACCTGCTGGTTGCCCTGCGCACACTGCTCGCAGCGTCCGCAGGCGCAGATGAACGGCACCGTCACCCGATCACCGACATGCCAGCGCTGAACCCCTGATCCCACCGACTCGATCACGCCGGCCAGCTCGTGGCCGGGAACGTGCGGCAGGCTGATTCCATCGTCGTGCCCCATCCAGCCGTGCCAGTCGCTGCGGCAGAGACCGGTGGCCTCCACGCGCACCACCACGCCACCGGGAGCAGCGGCAGGAGCCTCGACGGTTTCGACCCGCGGAGTCTCACCGAATCGGTCGAACAGCACAGCACGCATCGTGTTACCAGCCATGTCGTTCACGGTACCGGCTGCACCGGCCTCGTTCGGTCAGTCGTGCGCTGGGAGGCCGCCCGGAGCGCCACAACCGCGACGACGAGGCCGATCACCGCGCCCAGCGAGTTGGCTGCGAGGTCGCGCAGGTCTGGCACGCGCTCCGGCAGGAGCAGCTGGAGCGCCTCGATGGCGCCGCTCAGTGCAATCGCGAGGCAGAGGGCGAGCCACCACCTCCCGCGACCGAGCAGCAGTACGAACAGCACCCCCGCGGGAACGAACAGCGCGATGTTGGCGAGGAACTCCACCACGTCGTAGGTGATCCATGCCAGGGCTTCGAAACCACTGAGGTATTCGATGATGCTCTCCAGTGCCCCGCGGCCGCCGGAATCCAGCGGCTGTGGCCCCAGGGTCATCCAGCCCAGGAGCGCGAGGTACGCGGTGGTGAGCAGCAGCAGAACCGAGCGGGGCATTCGTCAATGCTGCCCTACGATGCCCGGGCGTGCCCGCCCGGCACGATCACACCGGCTTCTCTGCCATCCACCACTCAGTAAACTCGGATGCCGACCCATCTTCGGCGAACTTGATCACCCACACGTTGTGGTACGTGGCGCGCCCACGGTACGGGGTGACAGCCCTGACGACCGCGATGTCGCCTTCGACGGCCACGATGCTCCAGTCGAACTCCGTGGTGCCCGGCTCGTCCGCAGACTCCAGCCACCCTTCGACTATCGCGTCCTGGCCCTCCCACGGCTTCGCATACGGCTCGGTCAGGTACACGGCGTCTGCGGTGAACAGGCCACGGATGTCATCTGGCTCGTTCGACTCCCACGCAACCCGATACGCAGTCACCCAGTCGGCGACCTGCTCATGTGTGACTTCAGTCATGGGACTGGTTTACCCTCTTCGCCCGCGAACCGCTAGAACTCTTCGTTCGTCTCAGGGTCGCCGTCCCAGAGCCTCCCAGACTCGAGGGACGAGATCGACGCGATCTCCGCGTGGGAGAGTTCGAAACCGAACACATCGAAGTTCTCGCGCTGTCGCTCCGGCGACGCCGACTTGGGAATGGGAATGGCCCCCAGTTGCAGGTGCCAGCGCAGCACGACCTGGGCGGGCGTCACTCCGTGGGCTTCAGCGATCGCCACCACCACGGGCTCACCGCTCACGTCGTTTCCGCGGGCAAGCGGGCTCCAGCTCTGGGTGACAATGTCGTGTCGCTCGTGGTACTCCCGCATGTGGCCCTGCGGAAAGCGGGGGTGCAGCTCGATCTGGTTGACGGCGGGGGTCACCCCGGTCTCTTCGATCACGCGGTTCAGGTGGCCGTCCGTGAAGTTGCTGACGCCGACCGACCTGACGGTCCCCTCGTCACGCAGTGTCAGCATTGCCTTGAACGTCTCGACGTACTTGTCGATGCGCGGGAGCGGCCAGTGAATCAGGTAGAGGTCCACATAGTCGAGGCCCAGGTTCATCCGTGACTCTTCGAAGCTGAGCAGTGCGTCGTCGTAGCCGTGGTGGCGGCCCGGCAGCTTGGTGGTGACGAAGATCTCTTCGCGCGGGATACCGGAGCGGCGGATGGCTTCACCCACCTCCCGCTCGTTCTTGTAGTTCAGTGCGGTGTCGAGCAGTCGATAGCCCACCTCGAGCGCGGAGACGATGGCCGCGATGCCGTCTTCGCCACGGAGCTTGTAGGTTCCGAATCCGATGGCAGGGATGGTGTGCCCGTCACGCAGTTTCCTGGTCGTGTCCATGACCCCAATCCTCCCCCGTTCTGCGCGGGATGACACCCGTACGTTCGACCTCTGTGCGACGTTTCAGGCGGTGAGGCCGAGGTCGTCCATGCGGCGCGTGTGGGCGGCGATGAGCTCAGTGAACACGGGTTCGAGCCGTGCCTCGTCTGGCGCCTGGTTCTCGGGCACCGCCAGCGCCGACCGGGCGATCAGCAGGGTGTCGCCCACGAGCCTGCGACCCCACAGGGCGAGTCTCGACGCGAGCCTGGGGTTCTGCGCCGTCGCAGCAGATAGCTGTTCGACGATGATGCGGCTTCCCTCGTTTCCAGACAGGAGCTCTCGGATGCGCGCGGCAGGCGCCTCTGGGAGACCTTCAGCGAGCGCGATGAAGAAGTCATCGAGGATTCCCGCGATGACGTAGCTCGAGAGCAGGGTCTCGTACCAGTCGCCGCCACGCGTGTCGGCCTGGAACGACTCGATGCGCGGCGCGAAGGGTTCCATGTACTCGGCAGCGGTTCCCCCCGCCGCCTCGATCTCGCCGACCAGACCCTCATACTTCTGCAGCGAGAGCGCAGCGAGTTCGGCCATGGCCGTCTTGTTCGCGACCGTGGGCGCTGACGAGATGAGGGAAGTGAGCGTCTCAACGTTGAGCAGCTGCAGGCAGGCAGCCTGCCCGAGGTATCGGGAGAGCACCGGGGTGAGTTCGGCGAGGGCGACCCGGTTGACGTTGTCGGATTTCGCCGCGCTTCCACGCGGTTTCAGCCGCGGTGCGGCGACGGGTTTCCTGCGGCGGCCGAATAGCGAGAACACGCCACTAAGAGTACCGGTGCGGGCGGCGACGGCCTGTCGGGGCCCTCCCAGCGGCCGTTCCGCTAAACTGTGGCCAATGCCTCCCATTTCTGGTGGAGGCTTCTGCGCCCCAGGAACAAGCGGGCGTACTCGCTTTCAGACGGGCAACATCACGTGAACTCTCCCATTGACTCATTTTCTGACCTGAACATCGATCAAGACATGGTCGATGCGCTCGCAGCCAAAGGCATCCTTTCCCCCTTCCCCATCCAGGCCCAGACCATTCCAATGGGGCTGGCGGGTCAAGACATCATCGGCCAGGCGAAGACCGGTACCGGCAAGACGCTCGGTTTCGGCCTTCCCCTCCTGCAGCACCTCGGCACAGACCCTGAGCCGGGAGTGAAGGCGCTCGTCGTAGTGCCGACCAGGGAACTGTGCATCCAGGTTGCTGAAGACCTGGTGACGGCGTCATCCAATCGGTCAACCAAGGTTGCCGCGATCTACGGCGGCAAAGCATACGAGGGCCAGGTCGACCAGCTGAAGGATGGCGCCCAGGTCGTCGTCGGCACCCCCGGCCGCCTGCTCGACCTCGCCAGTCAACGACTACTGTCGTTGAAGAGCGTCGAAGTCATGGTGCTCGATGAGGCCGACAAGATGCTCGACCTCGGCTTCCTCTCCGATATCGAGAAGCTGTTCGCGCAGACGCCGCCGGTTCGCCACACCATGCTGTTCTCGGCGACCATGCCCGGGCCGATCGTCGCGCTCGCGCGCCGCTTCATGAACAAGCCCATTCACATCCGTGCGTCAGACCCGAACGAGGGCCGTACGCAGGCGAACATCAAGCACGTCATCTACCGCGCACACAGCCTCGACAAAGACGAGGTCATCGCGCGCATCCTCCAGGCGGAGGGCCGCGGCAAGACGGTGATCTTCACCCGCACCAAGCGCGCTGCCGCCAAACTCGTCGAGGAACTCAACGATCGGGGCTTCAACGCGGCGGCGGTGCACGGCGACCTCAACCAGGAGCAGCGCGAACGGGCCATGGCCGCGTTCAAGGCCGGCAAGAAAGACATCCTGATCGCCACGGATGTCGCCGCGCGAGGTATCGACGTCAACGACGTCACGCACGTGATCAACCACACGATTCCGGATGACGCAGACACCTACCTGCACCGTGCAGGGCGTACGGGCCGCGCAGGCAAGACGGGTATCGCGGTGACGTTCGTCGACTGGGACGACCTGCACAAGTGGGCGCTCATCAACCGGGAGCTCGACTTCGGCCAGCCCGAGCCGGTCGAGACGTACTCGTCGTCTCCACACCTGTACACCGACCTCGACATCCCTGAAGGCACCAAGGGTCGCCTGAAGACCGCAGGGCCAGCCAGGGAGCGCGAGGCCCGCTCTGCGCACGCGGGCTCGCGCGGCTCACGTGATGGCGTAGACGGGCGCAGCCGCAACCGCACGCGCACCAGAACGCGCACGCGCAACGGTTCGCCCGAGACTCCGCGTTCAGAGGGGGGCGAGCGCCCGGAGGGTGCAGGTACCCACGACGGCGCCGGCCCCAAGCGTCGACGCCGCAACCGCACTCGCAGGCCGAGCTCCGGCGGCACACCGCCACCCCCCAGCGCCGCGTAGCCCCGCCTACGCGGCAGTGAACGGAGAAGACCCCGTGCCTTCTGCGACGATCTGCCGAAGCACCTCTGCCGTGGTCGTGTTCTCACCCAGGAGGTTCGGCTTGCCGTCTCCGTGGTAGTCGCTCGAGCCGGTGGCAACGAGCCCGTACTGTTTCGCCAGCTCACGCAGCCGCACTTTGCCGTCTTCGGTGTTCTCGCGATGCTCGATCTCCAGGCCGAACAGCCCTGCGTCGACGAGCGCCTTCAGCTTGTCTTCCGGCATGACAGCGGATCGGCCCCTGGTGGCCGGATGCGCCAGTACCGGAACACCCCCCGCAGCGCGCACCAGACGAACCGCGGTGAGGGGGTCAGGCGCGTAGTGCGGTTCGAAGTACCCGGTTCGCGGGTGCAGGATGCTCTCGAACGCCGCACTCCTCGTGGGTACGTGGCCTCGGGCGACGAGGGCGTCAGCGATGTGGGGGCGCCCGACGGTTGCGCCATCCGTCGTCTGGGCGAGCACGTCGTCCCAGCTGAGGTCGTAGTCTGCCGCGATGCGCGCCACGATGTTCTCGGCGCGCGTGAGCCTGGCCGACCGGATGCGCGCGGTCTCCGCCACCAGGTCTGCATTGAGCGGGTCGACGAGGTACGCCAGCAGGTGCACGCTCCTCCACCCGTGGCGCGTGCTGAGCTCCATGCCGGGAATGACCGTCAACGGGGTTTCGGATGCCGCGGCCCGGGCCATCTGCCAGCCGGCCGTCGAGTCGTGATCCGTGATGGCGATCGTGTCCATGCCCGCCTCGATCGCCGCGCGCACGAGCTGGGCGGGGGTTTCTGTGCCGTCCGACACGCTCGAATGAGTGTGAAGGTCGATGGGGCCGGGCATGATGCCACTCTAGGCCGATCTGGCTGCTCGACCGGCTATGGTTGCTAGGCCATGTTCCGTCGTGTTTCCGCTGCAGCGCTGATCCTCATCGTGGCCGCCGCACTACTCGTGTCGGTCTGGCCCCAACTGTTCGGCCTGCACCGGTTGCCCGGGTTCGCCCACGTGGTGTCGTTTCGTGCTTTCGCGGCGACGGCGGCCGTCGGCCTCATCGTGGCGCTCGCCCTCGCGGCCATGGTCAGTCGTGCATTCCGTGGGCTCGCGACGTCGCTCATCGTGATGATGCTGGTGTTCGTGCTGGCGACGGCGGCCGTGTTGTCGACTCGGGGGTTCTCGACCGTGACCCACACCGCCGACCTCGACCCGACGGTCGAGACCGAGGGTTCGGGTACCGAGCTGACCGTGCTGTCGTGGAACACCCTCGGCCCGGCCACCACCCCTGATGCCATCGCACAGCTCGCACTGGAGAGCGGCGCAGACATCGTCGTGCTTCCCGAAACCATCCTTGACACCGCAACACAGGCGGCCGTGCTGATGCGCGAGGGCGGTAGCCCCATGTGGGCGCACACGCTCGCCTACGACCAGGTCTCCCCCGCGAAGTCCACCTCGCTGCTCACGAGTGTCGAACTGGGCCACTATGACTTCAACAGCGTGGGCACCACCACGGCAGTGCTGCCCACCCTGGTGGGCACGCCCCGCAGCGGGACGGGGCCGCGCATCATCGCCGTGCACGCGGTCGCGCCCATCCCCGGCCAATTCGACGTGTGGCCGAAAGACCTCGCACTGCTCGCCGAGCTGTGCACGGGCGACAACATCATCATGGCGGGAGACTTCAACGCCACGATCGACCACATGACCGGGCTCGAGGCAGAGCCGGGCAAGACGCTCGGCGATTGCACCGATGCCGCCATGACCGCCAAGAGCGCGGCGCTCGGCACCTGGCCCACCCAGTTGCCCGCCCTGCTCGGCGCCCCGATCGACCATGTGATGAGCACCTCAGACTGGGAGGTGGTCGAGGCGCACGTCGTGCAGACCATGGATCTGAGCGGCAGCGACCACCGACCCATCGTCGCTCGACTGGCCTACCGGCCGTAGTTGTGGTGCGTCCCAGACTCGGGAGAGACAATAGGGGCATGTCTGCCGCAGAAACCACCACCGACCTTCCCGCTGAGGCGCCCCGCGCCACGTCCAACCGCTCCACCACACCGTCGTCTGACAGCTTCAAGCACTACATCGGCTCGAATTGGGCAGAGCGGGAGGATGTCATCCCTGCGCCCCGTGAGCAGGCCCCCTTCGCGGCAGCACGGCGAGCGAAGCTCTCCGCCCTCCACACCGGTATGCGCCTGATCATCCCTGCCGGGTCGGCCAAGGTTCGCTCGAACGACACCGATTTCCCGTTCCGTGCTCACTCGGGCTTCGCCTACCTCACCGGCTGGGGGTCGGACTCTGAGCCCGGCGCAGTGCTGGTGATGGAACCGAACGGCGAGGGCCACGACGCAACCCTCTACTTCCGTGAGCGCGCCGGCCGCGACTCAGACGAGTTCTACGCGAACCCCGAGATCGGTGAGTTCTGGATCGGGGCGAGGCCGTCACTCGCCCAGGTCGCCGGCGACCTCGACCTCGTGACGAAGGGCATCGGCGAGTTCGAGTCTGTTCTCGACTCGGTTGACCAGAACACCCTCGTCGTGCGCGAAGCCGACCCGGCGATCACGGAGCGCGTAGACACCGCGCGTCTGGTGGCCAGCGACATCGAAGCCGCCAGGTTCGGCGACCACGAGGGCGACGCCGCACTGCTCCGCGACCTGTCAGAACTACGCCTGGTGAAAGACTCCTACGAGATCGAGCAGATGCGCCGGGCGGTGGATGCGACCAAACTCGGCTTCGACGACGTGATCGCAGACCGGGAGGCGATCACCGCGCACCCACGAGGCGAGCGACTGGTCGAGGGCACCTTCAACCGCAGGGCACGCGCAGATGGCAACACCGTCGGCTACGACACGATCGCCGCGAGTGGCCCGAACGCCTGCATCCTGCACTGGACCCGCAACGACGGACCCGTGCGCAATGGCGACCTGATTCTGCTTGACGCCGGCATCGAACTCGAGAGCTACTACACGGCAGACATCACCAGAACCCTCCCCATCGGCGGAACCTTCACGCCCGTGCAGCGGAAGATCTACGAAGCCGTGCTCGAGGCCGCGGATGCCGCGTTCGCGATCGTGCGCCCCGGCATCCGGTTCCGCGAGATCCACGCTGAGGCCATGCGCGTGATCGCCGAGAAGACCGCGGAGTGGGGCCTCTTGCCCGTCAGCGCGGAGGAGTCGCTCAAGGCCGAGAACCAGTACCACCGCCGGTACATGGTTCACGGGACCAGCCACCACCTGGGCATCGACGTTCACGACTGCGCCCAGGCGCGCCGCGACCTGTACCTCGACGGCGTGCTGGAAGAGGGCATGGTGTTCACGATCGAGCCCGGGCTCTACTTCCAGCCGGATGACCTCACGGTTCCCGAGGAATACCGGGGCATTGGCGTACGCATCGAAGACGACATCCTGGTGACGGCGGATGGGGCCGAGAACCTGTCGGTCGGCATCCCGCGCACCGCAGACGACGTAGAGGCCTGGCTGGCCGGACAGTGACCGTGGGTTGAGTAGCCTACTCAACCCGCAGCGAGCTCAGTGTTGGTGCGGCACCTGCTTGAACGCCAGCCTGCCGTGGGTGTAGGCGGAGCCAGCACCGATGGCGCCCGCCACCCAGATGGCCTCGGCCACCTCGGCCTCTGTCGCGCCCGATTTCACAGCGGCCTTGCTGTGCGCGTCGATGCAGTACGGGCACTGCTTCGCGATTGAGACGGCCACAGCCATGAGTTCGCGGTACTTCTTCGGAATCTCGCGGCCCTCTTCTGCGAAGACCGCAGCACTGAAGTCCGTGTACGCCTGCAGTAGTTCTGGGCTCGCGGTCTTGTAGTTGCGCATGTACTGACGGTCGGATGGTTCCACGCGGTCGTCCATCGTGTTCTCCTTCGTTTCGTACCCTGTTGTGGCCTACTCGCTCGGCTCCGGCCTGGCCAACAGCTCCTGCGCCCTCACGAGCTGCGTCGGCTCGATGATGATCTGGTAGTTGGATGCCAGCACCTGGTGAATCGAGGTGAAATCTCGCCTGCGCCTGCTCGCCATGTAGCTGACGATGCCGAAGATCATGCCGAAGCCCGCTCCGATCAGCACGGCCGCGCCGACGAACGCGAACGCACCCGGGTTGTTGGTGAAGAGGAAGAGCACCAAGCCGAAGAAGAGGCCGAACCATGCGCCGCTCGCCGCTCCGGCACCCGCGGCGCGCGCGTACGTGAGTTTGCCTGTGACGCGCTCCACGGTCTTGAGGTCGTTGCCCACAATCGCGAGCTGCTTCACCGGAAACTCCGCCTCGAGAGGCGATCCACCACGGCTTGGGCTTCGACGTAGCTGTCGTAGGTTCCCAGCACCTCGCCCCGCGGGAGGGTCGGAAACTCCTGGCGGCGACGCGAGAATAGGCCAATGCTGCTCACCCGGCCATTCTTTCATGCGGCGGCTAGGGTTGTACTGTGAGCGCGACCAGAGTCTTCGTCGCCCGCTTGGCCGGGTGCTCCGTCTTCGACCCCGCCGGCGACAAGGTCGGCCGGGTTCGTGACGTGCTGGTGGTCTACCGCGCAAAACAGTCGCCCCGTGTCGTGGGCTTCATCGTGGAGGTCTCGGGCCGAAAGCACGTGTTCCTGTCCATCGGGCGCGTGACAAGCATCGGTTCTGGCCAGATCATCACCACCGGCCTCATCAACCTGCGCCGCTTCGAGCAGCGCGGTGGTGAGGTACGCGTGATCGCCGAGATGCTGGGCCGCAAGGTCACGCTGGTCGACGGCTCAGGCACGGCGACCATCGAGGATGTCGCCATCGAGCAGTCCGGGCCAGGCGAGTGGCAGGTCTCTGAGCTGTTCCTGCGTCGCCCCAAGACGAGCCCGTCACCGTTCGCAAAGGGTCACACGCTCTTCTCCCAGTGGGCTGCTGTTCGCGAGGTGAGCGAGAGCGGTGAAGCGCAGTCTGCGGCCCAGCTGCTTGCAACCTACGAAGACCTGCTGCCCGCAGACCTCGCCAACGCCCTGCTCGACCTGCCGGAGCAGCGCATGCTCGAGGTGGCCGGTGAACTCAGCGATGAGCGCCTCGCCGACGTGCTCGAAGAGATGCCGGAAGTCGAGCAGGTGGGCATCCTGAACCAGCTGGAAGACAACCGCGCCGCCCACGTTCTCGACCAGATGCAGCCGGATGACGCCGCAGACCTGATCGCGCAGCTCTCAACCGAGCAGCGCGAGGCCCTGCTGCAGCTCATGCAGCCGAAAGAGGCCGAAGACGTGCGGATGCTGCTGCTCTACGAGCCAGACACCGCCGGCGGCCTCATGACCACAGACCCCATCATCGTGTCAGCGGATGCGACGGTGGCGGAGGGGCTCGCCCTCATCCGTCGCCACGAGACCGCGCCTGCGCTGGGAGCCGCGGTGTGCGTCACGCTGCCGCCCTACGAGCCACCCACCGGCCGCTTCCTGGGCATGGTTCACTTCCAGCGGATGCTGCGCTACCCGCCGAACGAACGGCTGGGCACCCTGCTCGATCTGAAGCTCGACCCCGTCGAGGCCAGCGCATCCGCAGCAGAAGTGGCCAGGATCCTGGCGACCTACGACCTCGTGTCCGTTCCCGTCGTCGACGACAACCACCGCCTGGTCGGGGTGGTGACAATCGATGACGTCCTCGACTACCTGCTGCCTGAAGACTGGCGAAGTCACGACGACGACCTGCCAGTCGTCGCGGTGTCCGACGACACCAGGCCAACACCCATAATCATCCCGTCAGGAAGGAGGAACTCCGGTGGCACGTCGAACTGAGCGACGACTCGACTCACCCAAGGGCCTCCGTTCCCCGTTCCCGCAGTTCCTGAACGGTCGGGGCGATCGCATGGGCCGGTTCTCCGAGGCCTTCGCGCGCGCGATGGGCACGCCCTGGTTCCTGGTCGGCATGACCGTGTTCTGCGCGGCCTGGCTCGCCTACAACACCTGGGCGCCTGAAGAGGCGCAATTCGACCCCCGAGCGCTCAACTACACGCTGCTCACGCTCATCCTCTCACTTCAGGCCTCGTACGCTGCGCCCATGATCCTGCTGGCACAGAACCGCCAGGACGACCGCGACCGCGTGCAGATCGAACAGGACAGGCAGCGCGCTGAGCGCAACCTCAACGACACCGAGTATCTGGCCCGCGAGGTGGTTGCCCTGCGGCTGGCGATGAAGGATGTTCCCAGCAAGGACTTCATTCGCGCCGAGCTTCGCGCGCTGCTGGAGGAACTCGAGCGCGACAAGGACGCTGATCCGGTTGAGTGACGGCAACCCGCTGGTCTCGTCGAACGGGATCGGCGGAGGCAACACACTCCAGGGCAAGCTTGACCAGCTGGTGCACCGCGCCCTCACCCGCGTGATCGACCCCGAGATCCGCAAGCCCATTACCGACCTCGACATGGTGGGGTCGATCGCGGTCGACGACACCGGGCATGCCACGGTCGGTATCAAGCTGACGATCATCGGATGCCCCGCGGCAGACACTATTGAGCGCGATGTTCGCAACGCGGTGGAGGGCGTCGAGGGTGTGACCGGCGCGACCATCGACGTCACGATCATGACGCGCGAGGAGCGCCGCGCACTCACCGAGAAACTGCGTGGTGCTGGCCGGGTTGTGCAGTTCGGGCCTGACTCGCTCACGCGCATCTACGCCGTGACGAGCGGCAAGGGCGGGGTGGGCAAGTCGACCATCACGGCGAACCTGGCTGTCTCCCTCGCGCGCAGGGGCCTCAAGGTCGGCCTGGTCGACGCCGACGTGTTCGGCTTCTCGATTCCAGGGCTGCTGGGCATCCCTGACGCCAAGCCGACGCGCGTCGGAGAGATGATTCTGCCGCCCATCGCCCACGAGGTGAAAGTGATCTCGATCGGCATGTTCGTCGACACCGGCACGGCGGTGTCGTGGCGTGGGCCCATGCTGCACCGCACCATCCAGCAGTTCCTCAGTGACGTCTACTTCGGCGACCTCGACGTGCTGCTGCTCGACCTGCCGCCCGGAACCGGCGATGTCGCGATCTCTGTCGGACAGTTGCTGCCGCAGGCCGAGGTGATCGTGGTGACCACCCCCCAGCCCGCCGCCGCAGAGGTGGCGGAGCGCAGTGGCCTGGTCGCGCGGCAGACCGGCCAGAACGTGCTCGGTGTTGTGGAGAACATGGCCGGTCTGGTGCAGCCTGACGGCACCGTCGTGGAGCTGTTCGGCGCGGGGGGAGGCGACGAGGTGGCGACCCGACTGGGGGTGCCGCTCCTGGCATCCGTTCCGCTCAGCGTGGCCCTGCGTGAGGGAGGCGACTCGGGGCAGCCGGTGGTCGCTTCAGCACCGACAGATGCCGCGGCCGTCGCCATCGACGCCCTGGCGGCGAGGCTCGCCGCGCGTGGCCACGGCCTTCAGGGCCGCAAGCTCGGCATCACTGTTATCTGACCGCTACGCGGAGATGTCGCCCTTGCGCAGTCGGTAGCGCGCGAGCGACGCCAGGCTCGCTGCTATGAGCAACGCGGGAACAACGCTGAAACTCAGCACGATGCCCGCCACGGCCTCAGCGGGCTGCTCGACACTCTGCCCGGCGGTCGTGGCGATGTAGCCCGTGATCGCGAGCACGATCGAGAGCACGGTCGCACCCAGTGCCATTCCCGTGGTCTCCCCCGCCGTCCACACACCGCCGAAGATGCCGGCCTGACCGTCGCCGTTGCGCTCGGCGTCGTGGGAGATCACGTCGGGCAGCATCGCCATGGGCAGCGACTGCATGCCCGCGTAGGCGGCACCCGCGAGCGCGACCGGAAGGTACACCCAAGCGCCGGGCATCCAGAGCAGCCCGGTGAGGGTGAGCGCGGCGACGGCGAAAAGCGCACTGGCGATCGCGAAGGCACGCTCCTTGCCGATGCGGCCGGCGACCACGCCCCACACCGGCGCGGCGAACAGGGCAGGGGCGATGAGGGCGAGGAACAGCAGCGTCACGGCGCTCTCGCTCTGCAGCACCCACGTGGCCACGTACTGCGCCCCCGCGAGCATCAGGCCGGTCGCAAGCCCCTGCAGCACGAAGGTGAGCAGCAGCGCGCGGAACGGCTGGCTGCGCTTCAGCGCCCGGATGCCTGACGCATAGTTCTCGGCGATGGATGCGCGCGCCTCTACTCGGCCGAAGTGCTGCAATTGCGGGGCAACCCTGCTCGAGACGAACATGCCAGCGCCGATGACGAGCCCGGCGACTGCGGCCATCAGCAGGTAACCGGTGAACGTGCTTCCGCCGCCGAGGCTGCGAAGTTCCGGCCCGCCCGCACCGAACAGCAGAATGGCGAAGGTGAGCACCACAACGCGCCAGGTGAGCAAGCGGGTGCGGTCGTCGTAGCTGTCGGTGAGCTCTGCCGGAAGTGCGATGTACGGCACCTGGAACAGGCTGAACGCGGTTGCCGCGAGAATGAAGGCGAGCAGTACCCAGAGGCCTGCGACGAGCTGCGGTGTGCCAGGCGGCACGGCGAAGGTCAGCAGAAAGAAGACGGGAAGCAGCACGGCCCCGAGCACCATGAACCGCCTGCGCGAGCCGACGAGGGCGAGGCTGAGGTCGCTTCTGGCTCCGATGATCGGGTCGATGAGCACGTCCCAGACCTTCGCGACCGTCACGATGAGTCCCGCCGCGAGCGCCGCAACGCCCAGTGTGTCGGTGAGGTAGTAGACGAGCACCAGGCCGGGGAGGGTGGCGAAGCCTCCCGTCCCCAGTGAGCCCACCGCGTACTGCGCGACGGACTTACGGTTGAGCAGGGGTGTTGTCGGATCAACGCTGACCATTTCGGGAGCGTATCGCGGCCGGGCGCCGAATGCGAAAACCGTTCAGGGGCCGGGCGGTGCCGGCATCCGGCGCCCCTAGTATGGGCACCATGTCTGGCACCCTCATCTCTGCCGCCGTCGCCACCGAACTCCACCGTGGGCTCTCATCGACCGGGGGCGAGAGAGCGCCCGTGCTCGCACCGTTCACCGGAGAGCTACTGCACGAGCTTCCGCTCAGCACAGTCGACGATGTGGCGGATGCCGCTGCGCGAGCGCGGCTGGCCCAGCTCGGCTGGCAGCAGGCCGGCTTCGCACACCGTCGCGCGGTGCTGCTGCGCGCACACGACCTCATGAAGCAGCGACGGGAGCTTCTGCTCGACACGGTGCAGAGCGAGACCGGCAAGACCCGAGGGCAGGCGTTCGAGGAGGTGTTCCAGGCGCTGAGCGCCACCAGGTATTACGCGGTGTCGTCGCGCAGGGTGCTGCGCACCCGCAGACGTCGTGCGGGCATCCCGCTCGTCATCCAGACCCGGGTCGACTACCGGCCGAAGGGCCTCGTGGGTGTGATCACACCGTGGAACTTCCCGCTCAGCCTGTCGATCATGGACGTCGTTCCCGCACTTGCATCGGGCAACGCCGTCATCCAGAAGGCCGACCACCAGGGTGCGCTCACCATCCTCGCCTCGCGCAGGGCGTTCATCGATGCTGGTGTGCCAGAAGAACTGTGGGCTGTCGTCACGGGTGAGGGAGCCACCATCGGCACTGCGATGAACGACGCCTGCGACTATGTGTGCTTCACCGGGTCGACGGCGACCGGCCGCACGGTGGCCGAGCGGGCGGCCGCGGCGCTGCGCGGAGCCTCGCTCGAGCTCGGCGGTAAGAACCCCATGATCGTGCTCGACGACGTCAACCCTCGCAAGGCCGCCTACGACGCCGCGTACGCCTGTTTCTCTGCACTCGGCCAGCTCTGCGTGTCGATCGAGCGCATCTACGTGCATCGGGCGGTGGCAGACGAGTTCACCCGCGAATTCGTGGCACGTGTTGGGTCACTCGTGCAGGGGCCCGCCTTCGACTACACGACAGACCTGGGTTCGCTCACTCTTGCCTCCCAGCTCGAGAACGTCGAGCGACAGGTTCAGGATGCCCTCGCCAAGGGCGCAACGCTGCTGGCAGGGGGCAGGCGGCGGCCAGACCTCGGCCCACTCTTCTACGAGCCGACCGTGCTCACCGACGTCACGGACGAGATGGAATGCACGCGCACAGAGACGTTCGGCCCGGTCGTCGCGATCACGGTCGTCGACTCAGAGGAGGAAGCCCTGCTGGCCGCAAACGACTCGGAGTTCGGGCTCAACGCTTCTATCTTCAGCGGGTCTCGCGCTCGTGCCAGGAGGCTGGCCAGGGGCATCCAGGCCGGCAGCGTGAACATCAACGAGGGCTACCGTGCGACCTTCTCGTCCATCGACGCGCCCATGGGTGGTGTGAAGCAGTCGGGGCTCGGCCGGCGAAACGGGCCGGAGGGCCTGCTGCGTTTCGCGGACTCCCAGACCGTCTCTGAAACAACAGGGCTTCTCGGGCTTCCCCGCGTGGGGCATGAGTTTGCGACCCTAACTGGGGTAATGGTGGTGCTCCTTGCTGCGCTTAAGCTGCTGAGACGCCGTTAAACTCTGCTCACCCGAGAGGGAGGTACCCGAAATGGCCAAATTCGCCCGTGCAGTACTCGAGGCCATTCTCACCATCGTCGTGACCCTCGGAATCATCGTCGCGGCCTTCGGAGCCATGTTCGGAATGGACGAGCTCTGGGCCCTCAGCGGCGTCTTCTACATCGTCTGGGCCGCCATCATCTTCGTGACGCACATCGCCTTTGCGCGGGAGCGTCGTCACATCCGCCTGGGAATCGGGGTCGCAACAGGTGTTGCCGTCATGGGCGTTCACCTGGTGATGTTCCTGGTCGGCGCCATCCCGGTCGAGGTCAACATGGTGCCGGTCGTCGTGCACGACTTCGGGCTTGCCCTCGTGGGCATGACGGTGCTCAGCCTGGTGCACCTGGTCATCTTCAAGAAACGGGGCGGCACCGCCGTGGCATCTGCCGCTGCGCCCAACGCCGACCAGCGCGTCGACGAGGTTCCTCCGCCCGTCACCGTCTAATCCGGCGTTCGGCACGCGGGGTTCCGCGTCAGGTCGCCTCGTCGTCGAAAGGTGCCTGCGCGCCCTCCGCGAGCATCCTCTTGCGCCTCGCGTACGCCGATTCGATCACGGGCCGAACCTTGGGTTCCGGCTCCTCGGTGAGCGCCTCACGGATGATCCGGCGCGGGTCGTACTGCCGGGGGTCGAGCTTCTTCCAGTCCACCTCGTCGAAGTCGGGGCCGAGCTCGTCGCGCATCCGGTCTTTTGCGCCGTTGGCCATGTCGCGCAGCGATCGCACCAGCCTGGCGAGCTGCGCCGCATAGTGGGGCAGGCGGTCAGGACCGAGCAGGAATACGGCAATCACCCCGATGAGGAGCATCTTGTCGATAGTCAGCCCGAACACTCGTTCATGCTAACTGGTTCCGCGCGGGCGGGGCTCTATCGTTGAGGTGGACAAGGAGTAGCCCGTGCCTGACAAGGAATCCACCTGGAAGTACGCCGAGGAGTACACCCCAGAGAGTGACCCGATCGCTGCCGCGCGTGCCCAGTCGATCGAGTTCGGGGTTGACCCTGTGTCACCCGCAACCGGTTCCGCCCTCGCGACGCTCGCCGCGGCATCCGCCGCCACAACCATCATCGAGATCGGTACCGGCGTCGGCGTCAGCGGTCTGTGGCTGCTGACGGGTGCTCCGGATGCCACCCTCACCTCCATCGACATCGAGCCCGACTTTCAGCAGGCGGCCAAGGCGTCATTCGCCGACGCAGGCATTCCGGCGAACCGGGTGCGGCTCATCACCGGGCGCTCACACGACGTGCTTCCGCGCATGAACGAGCAGGCATACGACATTGTGCTTGTTGACGCCGACCCGCTGTCGGTCATCGAGAACGTCGAGCACGCGCTCCGTCTGGTGCGCACGGGTGGCAGCGTGCTGGTTCCGCACGCGTTGTGGCGTGACCGCGTCGCCGACCCGGTGAAGCGCGACGACGTGGTCACGGGGTTTCGAACCCTGCTCGACGAGATCGCATCGTCGGATGCGGTACTCGCCTCGCTCTCACCGGTCGGCGACGGCCTGCTTCACCTGGTCAAGCGCGGCGTGTAGCCTGGGCCGGTCTACCGGTCGTTGAGCTCGATGTTGCCCGCCGTGGTGGTGAAGCGGTAGACGCGGTCGGAGCCGGCGTCGCTTGAGACATTCTGCTGCACCTGCCCTGCAGTCGTCTCTGTCTCGATGCGGTAGCTGCCGCTCGGCAGGCTGACCCGCACGTCACCCGCCGTGGTCTCCACGTCGATGCTGCGCGGAAGGGTACGGAACTCGAAGCGGCTGTCTCCCGCCGTGCTGTCGCTGCGGAACACTCCCCTCACGTCGAAGTCGCTCAGGCGGATGTTGCCTGCCGTGGTGTTCACCTCGAGGTCGTCTGCCGCGCCGGCCAGCCGCACGTCTCCTGCTGTTGATTCGAGCTGAACGTCGCCGAACTCGCCCGAGACCGTCAGGTTGCCGGCCGTGCTCTCGAGGTCGAGGTCGAGGTCGTCCTGCTCCATCGACTGCGGCAGCACTACGGTCAACCGGGCACCGTCACGCACGCCCCAGTCGCCGAATGGGCCGCCGAAGTCCCAGCCCCACCAGCCCCAGCCCGGGCGTTTGACGGTGATGCGCAATTCGTCTCCCGAGACATCCTGGTCGAGGCGCAGGTTGGTGTCGCCCTGGTCGAAGCGCAGCTCAGCGCGGCTGACACTCCCGAACTGGATCTCGACATCCGCAGCCGTGGCGCGCAGTTCAATGCTGTCGAAGCTGCTGGCCACCGTGTAGGTGCCGGAGGTGTCTTCACGGTTGAGCGAGCCGACTACGCGCAGCACGGTGGCGAGCAGCACGATGGCGAGCACGATCGAGCCCACCACCAGGAGCACGGTTCGCAGCGTGTGCGACGGCGCAGCGGGCGGGGTCTGTGTGGGCGTTGCGGGGGTCTGGTCTGTCATGGTCATCTTTCTGAAGTCGTCAGGATTGGTGCTGGTTACGGTCGGGCTGGCTGTTCAGGTACCGGAGTACCGCCAGCACGCGCCGGTTGCCGCTGTCTTCCATGGGCAAGCCGAGCTTGGTGAAGATGGCCGAGATGTGCTTCTCGACCGAGCCTTCTGCGATGAAGAGTTCGCGCGCGATCGCGCTGTTGGAGCGCCCCTCTGCCATGAGCTGCAGAACGCCGCGTTCGCGCGTGGTGAGCGAACCGAGGTCGTCGCCTCGGCGCGAGCGGATCACGATCTGGGCGACCACCTCGTGGTCGAGAACCGTGCCACCGGCGCCGACCTCGGCCACCGCCGCCAGGAACTCCTCCACGTCGGCCACCCGGTCTTTGAGCAGGTAGCCGAGGCCGTTGGAGTTGTCGGCGATCAGCTCTCCGGCGTAGCGCTCCTCCACATATTGCGAGAGCACCAGCACCCGGACCTTCGGGTTCTGTGCCCGGATGATCACGGCGGCCCGGATGCCCTCGTCGGTGAACGTCGGAGGCATCCGTACGTCTACGATGGCCAGGTCTGGCTCGTGCTCCTGCACGGCCTGCAGCAGGTCTTCCGCGTTGTCGACGGCGGCGAGCACCTCGTGCCCTGCGTCGCTGAGGAGCCGCTGGAGCCCCGCCTTGAGGAGCACCGAGTCTTCGGCGATTACGATGCGCATGGCACCTCCACGGTGATGATGGTGGGCCCGCCTGTCGGGCTCTCGATGAGCATGGTTCCGCCCGCAGCACGCACGCGGTCGCGCATGCCGGCCAGGCCGCCCTGGCCGAGGCCCTCCCCGACCTTCGCGCCGCCCGCGCCGTTGTCGCGGATGCGGGCAACCAGTTGGCATCCTTCGGCGTCTGGGTCGTGCTGCACCACGGTGACAGAGCACTCGGTGGCGCCGGAGTGCTTGGCGACGTTGGTGAGCGCCTCAGACACGGCGAAGTAGATCACGGCTTCGGCCTCCGGCGCTGCCCGCCCGGGAACGTCGACCGAGATGGTCGTCGGTACGGGGCAGCGCGAGGCCACTGCCGAGAGTGCGGCGTCGAGGCCGCGGTCGGTGAGCACGGCGGGGTGGATGCCCCGTGCGAGCTGCCGGAGTTCCGTGATGGAGGCCTTCGCCTCCCCGTGCGCCTGTTCGAGCAGGGCTTTCGCGGCCTCCGGATCCGAGTCGAACTTGCTGCGCGCCATTCCGAGGGTCATGGCCACAGAGACCAACTGCGGCTGCACGCCGTCATGAAGGTTGCGTTCGATGCGCTGGCGCTCAATGCTGGCGGCGTCAACCGCGCCCTGCCTGGCGTCAGCGAGCGTGTCGACCTTCTCGAGCAGCACAGCGTTGGAGCTGGGCCCGAGCAGTGCCACTGACATGCGGCGGTCGAGGAGCCCCGCCAGGTAGATGTACAGCACGATGATCGCGAGCGAGAGGGGGCCGACGAGCCACGCGAAGCCACTGTCGATAGTGGCCACCGTCACCCGGATTCCGAGGCCCCAGAGTGCCACCATGAGCGTGCCGAGCAGCATGCTCAGGAAGTGGTGCAGCAGGGTGCGCCAGGTGACGGGGTCGACGAGGTCGATGAACGCCTGGGCGATGTAGCGGATTCCCCCTGTACGCAGGGTGCGGCGGCGCATCGGTGGGGCGATGGGCACGTCGTAGAGTGCCATCGCCCTCTGCCGCTCCACCCAGCCGCTCAGCCGGGTGAGTGCGCTCGCGAGGAGGAGGAAGAGGATGCCGACTCCGGCGGCGGGCACGGTCGACACTCCGACGACGATCATGGTCACGATTACCATGAACCATGTCGTCGCCAGAGCGGAGTCGATCAGCAGATCGATTGCCGACGCCCAGACGAAGCCAGCGAAGCTGGGCTTGGTTGATTTGTTCACGTCTTCACCGTATGGGCAGCCGTGCCGACGGCGTGAGCGTGTTAGCGGGAGTTCTTGCTGGGGGTTATCCCCCGGCGCTGAGCCGGCCGTGCGCCGGCGTGGGTCACGAGACTACTGCGCCACGACCCCGGCAAGTGCGTCATGCAATTCCTTGGCCTCTGCATCATTGACAGAGACGACGAGGCGTCCACCGCCTTCAAGCGGAACGCGCACGATGATGAGCCGACCCTCCTTAACAGCCTCCATTGGTCCGTCGCCGGTCCTCGGTTTCATGGCCGCCATGAGTGGTCCCCTTTCTTGGATTTACCTCCATTATCCCGCATGGAACGCAAACCCTTAAATCTGGCGACTCTTTCGTTCATCTTCCGGCGCGTCGACTGGTGTCAGGTCACGGTGGAGTCCAGTCGTAGCCGTCGACCCACCAGCACCAGTGCAGCCAGAGCACCTGACCGGCGATGGATGCGGCGACGAGCGCAATGCGGAAGCTGCGTGATCGGGGAACACTCAACGCACCGAGCAGCGGAAACATGGGCATCAGCAACCGGAACGTGCTCGACTGGGGGAAGAAGACAGCGGCGAGGTACAGCGCGTAGCTGATCACCCAGGCGCGCAGGTCGAAGCCGAGCCTGCGCACCCAGGGCGTGAACAGGAACAGCGCGAAACCGACCGCCACGATCCCCAGCACGATTGGCCCTGCGACGCTGCCCAGCCAGAACTGGGCACCCTGTGGCCATGCCGCGAACGGAACCAGTTCCTGGTAGCCGATGTATGGCGCGCGCCACGCCAGCTCTGTGTCCGTGTACGCGGTGAACGAGCCGGTGACAGCCCACGCGATGAGCAGCCAGGCAAACCCCATCACCCCGCTGAACACTGCGAGCCCGACGGATGCCATCCGCTGGCTCACCGGGAACGGGTCACGCCGACGGATCCACCACCTGTGCGCGACGTGCAGCACGAGTGCAAGCGCGAACGCAAGGCCGGTGGGGCGGGTGAGCGCCATGATCGCAACAACCGGGTACAGGGCACCGTACCGCCGCTTCAGCAGCAGGTACAGCGACACGGTCAACAGGAAAGCGTGCATCGACTCGGCGTACGCGACCTGCGTCACGGGTGTCAGTGGCGAGACGCACAGGAGGAGAACGGCGAACAGCGCGTTCGTCTCGGGCAGCACCAGCCGCATCAGCCGGTAGAACGCGAGGGTGGTGGCCAGCGAAAAGGAGAACGAGACGAAGACCGCCGCCTCGTGCCACGAGAGCCCGGTCACGAACATGAGCCCGCGCACGAACATCGGGTAGACGGGCATGAACGCCCACGCGTTCTCTGCCACGTGACCCGAGTCGGTCAGCGGCAACTCCGTGGGGTAACCGGTGGCGGCGATCACCCAGTACCAGGTGCCGTCCCAGAGGGAGGCGAACGAGAAGTAGTCGGGCTGCGCATCCGTCCACGCGTTGGCCTGCTGCCTGCTCGCGAACCACAACAGCAGGCTTGTGGTGAGCACCCGCGACACGGCCCAGATCACCAGCACGCGCAGCCACCAGGGCGTCAGCCGGTACCAGACCGTGAGCGACACAGGTCGCCTCAGCAGTGCCGAACGCGAACCCGAGCGAGTCACTGGGAGGTCAGCCACGCGCGGAGGCCGCGCTCACAGTCGACGATCTGGTGCAGGGCGACGCGCTCGTCGTCTGCGTGGGCCAGCAGCGGGTCTCCCGGGCCGTAGTTCACCGCGGGGATGCCCAGGCTCGAGAACCGCGCAACATCCGTCCACCCGTACTTGGGCTTTGCCTCGCCGCCCACCGCGCGCAGGAACCCCGCAGCGACCGGGGCGGTCAGGCCGGGGCGGGCGCCATCCGCTCGGTCTGTCACGGTCACCTCGTAGCCGCGGAAGACGTCGCGCAGGTACTCCTCCGCCTGGTCTGCCGTCTTGTCTGGTGCAAAGCGATAGTTGACCTCAACGACGCACTCGTCGGGAATCACGTTGCCCGCGACACCGCCGGAGATTCCCACGGCGTTCAGGCCCTCCCGGTACACGAGGCCGTCTACCCCAACCTCCGCCGGCTGATAGGCGGCAAGAATGGCGAGAACGCCCGCTGCGTCGTGGATGGCGTTGTGCCCCACCCAGGCGCGCGCGGAGTGGGCCCGCACGCCCGTGGTGCGCACCTCGATGCGCATCGTGCCGTTGCAGCCACCCTCGATTTCGGAGCGCGTGGGTTCCCCCAGGATGGCGAAGTCGCCATCCAGCAGTTCCGGATGCTCACGCGCCAGCCTGCCAAGGCCGTTGAGGTCTGCGGTGACCTCCTCGTTGTCGTACCAGATCCAGGTGATATCGACCGGGGGGCTGACGAGTTCAGCGGCCAGCTTCAACTGCACAGCGACCCCGGCCTTCATGTCGACGGTTCCCCGGCCCCAGAGATAGTCGATGCCGTCAACGGTCTCGAGGCGGGTCGGCAGGTTGTCGTTGATCGGCACGGTGTCGATGTGGCCAGCGATCACCACGCGTTGCGGGCGACCCAGGTCGGTGCGGGCCACAACCGCGTCGCCGTTCCTGCTCAATTCGAGGTGATCGAAACCCGCGAGGCTCGCCTCGATCGCATCCGCAATCGCCGCCTCGTCACCCGAAACGGACTCGATGTCGCAGAGCTGGCGGGTGAGGTCGATCGACGACGCTGACAGGTCGAGCAAGGGGTCTGAGGGCATTGCCCAAGTTTATTCATCGATACCCTAGAAGGCATGACGTCACCCGCTTGGGGCCACGGCCTGATCACGACCGCCGCCGACGGAACGGTGCTAGACGCCTGGTTCCCGAAACCACAGCTCGGCGCACGCCCAGCCAGCATCGACCCGTGGATCGCGCCGGCAGAACTCGACGACCTGACCGGCCCAGATGAGCGCCGGGCGGTGCACATCGACTTCGCCACCGTCGAGATCGACCTCGACTCCGCTCCCGCGACGACGGCAGACGCGTACCTTCGCCTGCACCTGCTCAGCCACCTGCTCAGGAAGCCGAACACCATCAACCTCGACGGCATCTTCGGCCAGCTGCCGACCGTGGCATGGACCAACGCCGGCCCCGTGCTCGCGAGCGACTTCGAGCGACTGAGGCCCCACCTGCAGCGTGCGGGCATCGTCGCCCACAGCATCGACAAGTTCCCGCGGCTGGTCGACTACGTCGTGCCGGCCGGCGTTCGCATCGCGGATGCGTCGCGCGTGCGCCTCGGGGCCCACCTGGCGCCCGGCACGACCGTCATGCACGAAGGGTTTGTGAACTTCAACGCGGGAACCCTCGGGGCATCCATGGTGGAGGGACGCATCTCCCAGGGCGTCGTGATCGGCGACGGCACAGACATCGGCGGCGGCGCATCCATCATGGGAACGCTCAGCGGCGGCGGAACCCAGCGCGTGGAGATCGGGTCGCGCTCCCTGCTCGGGGCGAACTCGGGCGTTGGCATCTCGATCGGGGATGACTGTGTCGTCGAGGCTGGGCTCTACATCACCGCGGGCACCAAGGTTCGCGTGCTCGACGGTGCGGACGACGTGCGCACCGTGAAGGCACTCGAGCTCTCAGCCCTGCCGAACCTGCTGTACCGGCGCAACTCGCTGACGGGGGCAGTCGAAGTACTCCCCCGCGCGGGCAGCGGCATCGAACTGAACGCAGCGCTGCACTGACAGCCCTTAGGGCTGCAGGAGCGTGCGATCGTCGATGACAGCGCCTTTGGTCTTGGCAAATTCATTCATCAGGTCAGACACGTTCATGCGACGCTTCTCATCACCTGCCACGTCGAGAATGATGCGCCCCTCGTGCATCATGACCAGACGGTTGCCGAGTTTGAGCGCCTGCTCCATGTTATGAGTGACCATCAGCGTGGTGAGAGAGTGCTCGGTGACGATGCGATCAGTCAAGGCAGTGATGGTGGCCGCTCGCTGCGGATCGAGTGCCGCGGTGTGCTCGTCGAGCAGGAGCACCTTCGGTCGCGTGAACGTCGCCATCAGCAGGGACAAGGCTTGGCGCTGACCGCCAGATAGCAGTCCAACACGGGCTTTCATCCGATGCTCAAGTCCCTGTTCGAGTACCTGCAATGACTCCGCGTAAAACTGACGTTTCGCCTTGGTGACGGCCATGCCCAGGCCACGCCTGGCACCCCGCCTGTGAGCAAGGGCCAAGTTCTGCTCGATCGTCATATTGGGCGCGGTGCCGGCCATCGGATCCTGGAAGACGCGTGCAATAAACTTCGCGCGCTCGAAGTCGGCCAAACGGTCGACGCTGGTTCCATCGATCGTGAGATTGCCCGCATCCTGCCGAAGCACGCCGGCCACGATGTTGAGCAGTGTCGACTTGCCTGCACCGTTGCTTCCGATGATCGTGACGAAGTCTCCCTGAGCGAGCTCGAGCGAGACGCCCTCGAGGGCGATCCTCTCATTGATGCTGTTCGGAAAGAACGTCTTGGAAATGTTGTCGATCTTCAGCATTAGGTTCCTATGCCCTTACCGATTCCGACCACTAAGCGCAGGCAGCATCTGACTTAACTTGGGCATCCGTTTCAAGAAGCCCCACCGCGGGAGCGTCAGAGCGAGTATGACTAGCACGGCAGAGATGAGTTTCATATCGTTCGGGTTGAATCCGACAGACAGGGCCAAGGCGATGACAATGCGATAGATCACGGAGCCCACGATCACCGCAAGCGTCGCCACAACGACGTTGCTTCCCGAGAGAATCGCCTGACCCACGATGACCGACGCGACTCCAACGAGGATGAGTCCAATGCCCATACCAATGTCAGCAAAGCCCTGATACTGCGCGACCAGGCCACCGCACACGCCGATCAGCCCGTTCGAGATGGACAGGAGCAGGATCTTGGACCGATCGGTGTTCACCCCAAAGCTCCGGATCATGCCTTCCTTGTCTCCGGTCGCCCGGATTGCCAGCCCGTTGTTGGTGTTCAGGAACCAATCGAGAACGAACTTGATCGCGAGCACCACGCCGGCGAACACGAGAATCGTCACCCACGTGCCGATCAGTCCGACATCCCTGAATGGACTGACGAGCGTCTCTTCCCGAATGAGCGAGAGGTTCGATCCGCCCATGATTCGCAAGTTGATGGAATATAGACCGATCTGCGTGAGGATTCCAGCAAGAATGCCGTTGATGCCGCCCTTGGTATGAAGCATTCCCGTGACCCAGCCGGCCAATGCTCCGGTCACGAAGCCACCGAGTGTCGCGATCAGAGGGGGAATGCCCTGGACGATGAGCATGGCCGTCGTGGCAGCGCCCGCCGTAAAGCTCCCGTCCAGGGTCAAGTCCGGAAAGTTGAGGATTCTGAATGTGAGGTACACACCGAGTGCCATGATCCCGTAGATGAGACCGAGTTCAAGGGCAACGATCACAGTGCCTCTCCCATTCCAACCTCAGACATTCCGTCCCACCTCACTGAACGACTTCGCTGGCCTGATCCATCAGGTCAGCGGGAATCTCCACGCCCATACGGCTCGCGGCAGCGGGATTGACGATGAGAGCCGCTTCCCTCAGGGACTCGACAGCGATCTCGTGCGGAGCCTCGCCATCCTGAAGAATTCGAAGAGCCATCTCGCCCGTCTGCTTACCGAGGGCAAAGTAGTCAACCCCATAGGTCGCGACGCCTCCAGCGGTGACGCTGGCGCTGTCTGCGGTGATCACGGGGATGGACTTGCTCTCCGCGATCTGCAGCACGGCATCGAGCGCCGAGACCACTGTGTTGTCGGCAGGCACGTAGATTGCATCGATATCACCGAGCGACTCCGTACCCTGGGCGACCTCACTTGAGTTGGAGATGGTCACTTCCTTGAGCTCCAGGCCAAGCCCCGGTGCCACCTCTCGCGCGATCTCAAGCTGCACCGTTGAGTTGACTTCTCCCGAACTATAGATGACGCCAACTGTCTGAACATCCGGCGCGATCTCTGTGATCAGCCGGAGCTGATCCTCGACCGGGTTGAGCGAGCTCACGCCCGTCATGTTTCCGCCGGGAGCTTCCAGTGATTCGACCAGGCCCGCCGCCAGTGGGTCGGTGACAGCAGTAAACAGCAGCGGCACCGTTTGAGTTGACTGCAGAGTGGCTTGAGCGCTCGGCGTACCAACCGACAGGATCAGGTCGGAGCCGTCCTCGACGAACTTACTGGCGATCGAGACTGCCGTCGATTGCTCGCCCTGTGCATTCTGGATATCGAAGACGACGTCGGTGCCCTCGACGAGTCCGGCCTCCTCGAAGGCTGCCCTGAACCCCTCGACAGCGCTGTCCAGAGAGGCGTGCGTCACCAATTGGTTGATGCCTACGTGAAATACGCCTTCAGCCGATGACTGTTCGCCGCCGGTCGCGGTACAGCCAACCAAGAGAAGGCCGGCGGCCGACAGGGCGACTGCTGCCCGAGCAGTTGTGAAACGCATGGTTGTACTCCTCTGCAAAGCCAAGCTAAATGATTGATTGTTTGTACCACAAATTGTTGAACTATCCAATTTTTGTTGAATTACTATGCCTCGAGCAATGAGAGCACGACATGAGCATCCACGTTTCCCCCACTGACCACAGTCGCTACGTTCGCTCCACTGAAGAGTCGCCAATGCGCACGTATCGCGGCAAGACCGACTGCAGCGGATGGCTCGCACGCAAGCTTCGCGGTCCGGTACATGATTGAGAAGGCGCCAGCGATATCGGATTCATCAACGTAGACGACCTCGTCGACGCACTCTCGCACGACTGAGAACGGCAGTCGTCCTGCGTATGGGGCCTTGAGCCCATCGGCTACAGTGTCCTGCACGAAAGGTTGCTGGGAGTCGACTCCGACAGCCAACGCCCGGTGCATCGCATCTGCACCCCGCGGTTCTACACCGATGAGCTTCGTCGACGGACTGAACGCCTTAACGGCAAACGCGATACCTCCGATGAGACCGCCACCACCGATCGGAACTGCGATCGCGTCGAGGGGCGGCGAGTCCTCAACCATTTCGATCCCCGTCGTCGAGGCCCCCAGCACGACCTGAAGGTCATCGAAGGGGTGCACCAGAGTGAGGTCTCGCTCGCGCCTCACCTCATTCATCTTCTGCTCGAGCGGATCATCGGTCAGAATGATCTCCGCACCAAGGGCTCTGGCCGCGTCCACTTTCGACTGGGACGCACCCTGCGGCATAACGATCACGGCCGGGATGCGCTGCGATCGTGCGACCAATGCGAGGGCCACTGCATGATTACCGGCCGACATCGATACGACACCTTGCGCAAGTTGCTCGGGGCTCAGCTGGAGCACTTTGTTAAAGACACCGCGAACCTTGAATGAACCCGTCGGCTGAAACAATTCGGTCTTCAGCCAGATCTGGGAATCACCCCCGATGTCCAGGGGCAGCATGGGGGTACGCCGCACATAAGGCTCTATTCGCCGGTGGGCGTCGATTGCCGCCGCCTTCGTCAGGTCAGTGAGTGTCACCGCTCCTCCTTGAGTGTCTACGGGTGGTTTAGGGTTCACCAATAACTGCTGTCGGCTCAATCTCGATGAGAATGCCCGGGCGAGCCATATCGACGACGACCGTGGTGCGGGTCGGGAAAGGCTCCGGGAAGGCCTGCCTGCACAGAGCATTGAGTTCATCGAAGTCCTCTTGGCGGGCCAGGTAACACCTCAGCTGAACGACGTCCTTGAGGGTCGCTCCGACCTCTCCGAGCGATGTCTCGATTCCCCTCACGACGTACTCGAACTGTGACGCGAAATCCGGGGACACCAACTGCCCCTCGGCATTCAGCGGTACATGCCCGGAACTGAGCACGAAGTTGTTGACAATACGCGCTCGCGTGTACGGCAACGGACCGACAGAATCCATGGGCAACCTTCTGGGAGAGTTTCGATATTGGTCAGAGCTAATGAGATTGCGGTAGCTCGACTGCCTCGACCTCGGCGACCAGGGCCTGAAGATCGCGCACGATCGCTGCATGCAGTTCTGCACCGCGCGCTTCCGTGATCCACTCTGGGTCAGCCATGTCGGCGTGCTCGGATGGCGAGGACGGCAATGCTGGCCACCACGCAGCCCGGCTCGCATCGGCGTACGGGCTCATATTCTTGTGGGTCTTGGTCGACGGCGGACGCTGAAAATCAACGAGATCCAGGTTAACCAGGTCGGGGCGACAGTGCAGCAGGTGGGAAGTCTCGTAATTGTCCCCATGCCCCATCGGGCCTCCGCCCGAGTTCATGGAACTCGTGTATTCGCCGTGCGCCAGCAGAGCCAAATCGGCGACGACTACGAGCGCTTGCGTCGATTGGGTCGCTCGCACGGCAGCGATGGCGAGCGGTGGGACATTCGCCACGCGGTGGCCATTAACCAGAATGATCCGACGAAATCCGTGATGTGCCAGCGAGGCGGAGATGTCTTCGACAACGGCCGACAGCGTCGAACTCTGGAGCGTGATCGTACCCGCGCCCCCCATGTGCTGCGGAGACCACCCGAAGGGCACGAGAGGCGCAACCATGACGCCCATAGCGCGTGCACAGTCGTGGGCAACAGCCTCTGCCAGGAGCGCGTCGGTTCCTAGTGGGAGATAGCTCCCGTGCTGCTCGATTGCTCCGACTGGCACAAGAATCGTCGATCGAGTTCTGAGGTACTCCTGCACGTCGAGGTAGCTGTTTTCACTGAGAGCGTGCTTCAAAAAGGTTCCCCCAGACTTTGCGCGAGTTTTGGCACCTAGGGGACTTTACGCAGATTCGCGCCTTACGTCAACATTCTGTAGAAATCGTTGCTCGAAAATACACGTAGTGTGTAGATTTGCTTCACTCGGCTTGCTCGCCGCGAATCTCGTTGAGGTAGTTGTAAATCGTGTAGCGAGTGACGTTAAGTCTCTCCGCGACAGTCTCAACAGCGTCCCGCAGCAGGAAAAAGCCACGGTTATCCAGGTCCGAGATCACGGCAACCTTATGCGCCTTGCGCATTTTCTCAACGGGAACCCCCACGGCCGTGATCGCCCTGGCGATTAGGAGATCAGACAGCTCCTCGACGTTATCGGCGAAGACCTCAGACTCACCGTTCGAGTTCGGCTCATCAGCCACCTGGTTCGCATCGGTCGTCGATACGAGAGCATTCAATATGTCGCGAGCGGAGGCAAGGTACGAAATATCCGTATTTATGCACAAACACGCAATGGGCGTGCCGCTCTCGTTTCGCAAGAAGATGCTCGACGACTTCAGCCTGTCTCCCGTAGAACTTCGAGTCTCATATCCGATCAAGTCTTCATAGTTGCCTTGCCGCAGACGCTTCAGCAGGAGATCGCTTCCCGGGCCACCGTCCCTTCGCCCCGTGATCGAGCCGCTGACGGCCACGATCGAGTCGGGCAGGCGAGAGAGATCGTGCAGGACAACCTCGACTCGAGGGCCAAGTGCGGCCGCGAGCGGCGCTACCAACTGCGACACTTCGCGGATGATGACCTGATCTGAGATTGAACTCATGGCGGACTCGCTCGCTGGCACGTCAATTCCTTCCCGCGACGTCGAACTCTCACGTTGACCATTGGTGAGACGACTGCTTCGACACTAGTGCGTGCGGGAGATAGCCAGTGCGGCCGAGCAGCGCTCCGCGCGGCGCGCCTGATCGCGGGGGCTGGACCAGGCGCGCCCTCCGCGGGGGCGGCGGAGCATTGTGCGCGGTCTAGCCAACGCACAACTGTTGAGTAACTATGGCAGCAGCCGCAGTCTCGCGAAAGTGCGCACGGCCGTTTGTGCCCAGAATTGGGGGACAAAAGTACCCCCTAAAAGGCGGACACAGCTCCTAGCGGGAATGCGGCCAGGCGCGAGCCTTCTCGCCGACGTACAGCTGCTGCGGACGACCCAGCTTTGTCGACCGATCCTCATTCATTTCGCGCCAATGGGCGATCCAGCCGGGCAGCCTGCCGATCGCGAACAGCACCGTGAACATCCGCGTCGGGAAGCCCATCGCCTTGTAGATGACGCCCGTGTAGAAGTCGACATTGGGGTACAACTTGCGCTCGATGAAGTAGTCATCGGCGAGGGCCACCGCTTCGAGTTCCTGTGCGATGTCGAGCAGCTCGTCTTTGATGCCGAGCGCCCCGAGCACCTCGTGCGCGCTCTCCTTGACCAGGGTGGCGCGCGGGTCGAAGTTCTTGTAGACCCGGTGGCCGAAGCCCATCAGGCGAATGCCGTCTTCCTTGTTCTTGACGCGCTCGACATAGCGCTCAACGCTCTCACCCGAGTCACGGATTCTCGCCAGCATGGTCAGAACAGCTTCGTTCGCCCCGCCGTGGAGCGGGCCATAGAGGGCGTTGATACCGGCGGAGATGGATGCGAACAAGTTGGCCTCTGTCGAGCCAACCAGGCGAACGGTCGAGGTGGATGCGTTCTGTTCGTGGTCTTCGTGCAGAATCAACAGCCGGTCGAGCGCGCTGGCCAGGATCGGGTTGACCTCGTAGGGCTCGGCCATGTTGCCGAAGTTCATCTTGAGGAAGTTCTCGGAGAAGCTCAGGCTGTTGTCTGGGTAGAGGAACGCCTGGCCCAGGCTCTTCTTGTGCGCATAGGCCGCGATCGTGGGCAGCTTGGCAAGCAGGCGAATCGTCGAGATCTCGACCTGCTCGGGGTCGTGCACGTTCAGGGAGTCCTCGTAGTACGTCGACAGCGCAGACACGGCACTCGAGAGCACAGACATCGGATGCGCGTCGTGAGGCAGCGCATCGAAGAACCGGCGCAGGTCTTCGTGCAGCAGGGTGTGACGGCGGATCTTGTGCTCGAACTCCGACAGCTGCGACTCGGTGGGCAGCTCGCCGTGGATCAGCAGCCAGGCGGACTCGAGGTAGCTTGAGTGCTTCGCCACGTCTTCGATGGCATAGCCGCGGTAGCGCAGGATGCCCTTCTCGCCGTCGATGAACGTGATCGCGCTCTTGGTCGAGGCCGTGTTCACGAACCCGTTGTCGAGGGCTGTGAATCCCGTCTGCCTGGTCAGGGTAGACAGGTCAATACTGTCTGCTCCATCTGTACCCTTCAGAATCGGGAAGTCGGCGGAACCACCCGGATAAGTGAGGGTGGCCATGTCGGCAGGGGTCTTGACAGCATCGTTCACGCCTACAGCCTAATTGGGCAAAAGGGTCATCGGCGCAACCACCAAAGGACACGCTCCCATATTGCGTGAAACCTCCAAAAGTTCAGGCTCACTTAACCCCGGAAAGCACTACTGAACACTTGGCGCGGCAGTTTTGTTACTACGGGGTCGCAGGAACCTGCGGCGGCAGGGCGGCCACGATGGGGTGATCCTTGTGAATCACGCCGACCTTCGCGGCCCCACCGGGCGAGCCGATGTCGTCGAAGAACTCGACATTCGCCTTGTAATACTCGGCCCAGACCTCCGGGGTGTCGTCTTCGTAGAAGATCGCCTCGACCGGACACACGGGTTCACACGCCCCACAGTCAACGCATTCATCCGGGTGGATATAGAGCATCCGGTCGCCTTCGTAGATGCAGTCGACCGGGCATTCGTCGACGCAGGCGCGGTCCTTGACATCAACGCACGGGAGCGCAATGACGTAGGTCACGAGAAGGGTCCTTCCACAGAGAGGCTGGGGTTTCCAGCTTATCCCCCAGCGCCTCGACTCCCCGAGAGGGTGCGCAGTCTCGGCCACGCAAGCACCACGGCTGCGAAGAGCGGTACGCCGTAGGTCCAGACGTACCCGGCGATGTTTGCGGGGATGAGCACGGAACCACCCGGGCCCGCCTGGCCCAGCACGATGAGGGTCACGACGAGCCCAGCAGACGCGAGCAACGCGGGCGTGCGACTGCCGAAGACCAGCCGCAGCCCCAGCAACAGGCATCCGGCCACCGCGAGCGCGAGCGCGACGCCTACCGGGATCGCCACGGCCACCAGCGCGACCTCCACCTGATGCGTGACCGTGCCGAGCGCCCCGACGGCCAGCCCGAGCACGAGGGCGAGCACCGAAGCGAACACCCGGGATCCGAGCGGTGCGCTGCCGAAGCTCGGCTCCTCTGGCTGCCCGGCGCTCTCCCACCGCCGAAACGCCTCCACAGAAGCGATGGGCCTCCTTGGCCCGCTCGACAACGAGAAGGTGTCACCGTGAACGGTGAGCTGAGTGCGGTGAGCGCGCATCGCCTCCGTCTTGCGCTCGAGCACTGCACCCACGTCTACGAGGTGCAGTGCGTCATCCGCGGGCGCATCGGCTGCCAGCTCCTCGATCGTGTAGAACGGCACGCCCAGGTGCTCTGCAGCCACTCTGGCAGCGTGGTGAGCCCTGATGTGGTCCGGATGTCCGTAGCCGCCTTGCGCGTCGTAGCTGACGACCGCGTGCGGCAGCACTGCGGCGACAACGGCCGCCACGTCTTCCACGACCTCGTCGAACGGCGCGGCACACAGCGACTCGGCGTGCTGGTCGGGCACCGGTTCGGGGCCGAGCTCACCCCACACCATGCCCGAGTCGAGGTAGTGTCGCGGCGCAAGGCCGGGCCGGCGCGCATTCTCGTCACCCAGAAAGCGCTGGTCGGTCACGCCGAGCACACGCATGGCCTCTGCGAGTTCCCGCGTGCGGTGGTCGCCCAAGGCTGGGCCGTCGCCCTCCAGGGACTCAAGCTCCGGCGGAATGACTTCGCCGCGTTCGCCTCGCGTGCAATTGAGCACGGTCACCGCGACACCGGCGTCGACGAGCGTGGCGATGGTTCCGCCTGTGCTGATGGTCTCGTCGTCAGGGTGCGCGTGAACGAACAGCACGCCGCGACGATCCCTGGTCATGGGGAAAGACTATGCGATCGGCCGTGGCACTCCCGCCGCATGCGGCTTGTAGACGTGCCCTATTCGACCTGGCTCACGACATAGTCGGCGATGGACTTGTCCTCCGACGTCGTGACGTTGAAGATCACAGAGTAGTCCGTGCCATTCCACGACGACACACCGCCATCCGCTTCTTCGAGGGCGAAGATCTCCTCGTAGCCCGCAGCGACGAGGCCCTCCTTGCCCTTCACGAATGCCGAGGCAGCGTCACTCACCTCGAGGGTGACAGACCACGTCTTGAAGCCGCCCATCGAGAGTGCGGTGGCCTGAGTGACGTTCCCATCGACGATCTTCCCGGCGAGCGGGAAGTCGTCGGGAATCGTGGTGCCGTCTGCGACGACATCGATGCCTGTGGTGTCTTTGATGGCCTCCTTGGCCTTCTGGGCGACAATGTCTTCGATCGGGTTGCTGATGCACCCACTGACGGTCATTGCAGCAGCAACAAGGACGGCGGCGAAAGTGAACCCTCGCGCGGAACGGGTGAGCGACTTCATCGCAACTCTCTCTTTCTCGTACGTCAGGCCCTCACAGGCTCCATTTAGGAAACCTTAGGGAAGAGGGCGATGGCGCGCTGGCCCCAGTTCGTGAGGCGAGAGTCGGTCAGGCGTCCTGTTTCTTCTGCCTGGCAGCCGTGCGCGCCCGGGCGTTCGCGTCGAGTTCGACCTTGCGGATGCGTATTGCCTCCGGCGTCACCTCGACGCACTCGTCTTCGCGGCAGAACTCCAGGCTCTCCTCGAGGGTGAGCACGCGCGACGGGGTCATGGCCTCGAAGGTGTCAGCCGTAGAGGAGCGCATGTTGGTGAGCTTCTTCTCTTTGGTGATGTTCACGTCCATGTCTTCCGACCGCGAGTTCTCGCCGACCACCATGCCCTCGTACACCTCTTCAGTGGGCTGCACGAAGAAGCTCATGCGCTCCTGGAGGTTGATGATGGCGAACGGGGTCACCACTCCGGCGCGGTCGGCCACGATCGACCCGTTGCTGCGGGTGACGATGTTGCCCGCCCATGGCTCGTAGCCGTGAGAGATGGCGTTCGCAATGCCCGTGCCGCGGGTGATAGTCATGAACTCGGTGCGGAACCCGATGAGGCCCCGCGCGGGAACAATGAACTCCATGCGCACCCAGCCGGTGCCGTGGTTGGCCATGGCCTCCATGCGACCCTTGCGGGCCGCGAGCAGCTGCGTGATCGCGCCGAGGTACTCCTCCGGCACATCGATGGTGAGGTGCTCGAAAGGCTCGTGCACCTTGCCGTCGACCATTCGCGTCACGACCTGCGGCTTTCCGACCGTCAGCTCGTAGCCCTCACGGCGCATCTGCTCCACCAGGATGGCGAGGGCGAGCTCTCCTCGCCCCTGCACCTCCCACGCATCCGGGCGTCCGATGTCGACGACCTTGAGCGAGACATTGCCCACGAGCTCTTTGTCGAGGCGGTCTTTCACCATGCGAGCCGTGAGCTTGTGTCCCTTCACCTTGCCGATGAGCGGCGAGGTGTTGGTACCGATCGTCATCGAGATCGCCGGGTCGTCGACCTTGATGGTGGGCAACGGCCGCACGTCTTCAGGGTCTGCGAGGGTCTCACCGATGGTGATGTCTTCGAAGCCTGCGACCGCAACGATGTCGCCAGGGCCCGCGCTCTCGGCGGGGTACCGGTCGAGGGCGCGGGTCATCAGCAGTTCGGTGACACGAACGTTGTGCACACTGCCGTCGTGCTTGACCCAGGCCACCGTCTGGCCCTTCTTGATGGTGCCGTTGAACACGCGGAGCAGCGCAAGGCGACCCAGGAAGGGCGAGGAGTCGAGGTTGGTGACGTGCGCCTGCAGCGGGTGCTCGTCGTCGTAGCTGGGTGCAGGGATGTGCTGGAGAATCGCCTCGAAGAGCGGCTCCAGGTTGTCGTTGTCTGGCAGCGAGCCGTTCGCGGGCTTGTTAAGGCTGGCGGCACCGTTGCGGCCGGATGCGTACACGACGGGAACATCGAGGATGGCGTCAAGGTCGAGATCTGGGTGGTCTTCTGCGATGTCGCTCGCCAGGCCGAGCAGCAGGTCCTGCGCCTCTCCCACGACCTCGTCGATGCGGGCATCCGGTCGGTCGGTCTTGTTGACCAGCAGGATCACGGGCAGCTTCGCCTCGAGTGCCTTGCGCAGCACGAAGCGGGTCTGCGGCAGTGGGCCCTCACTGGCATCCACCAGCAGCACGACGCCGTCGACCATGCTGAGCGCGCGCTCGACCTCGCCACCGAAGTCGGCGTGACCCGGGGTATCGACGACATTGATGGTGATCGGGCCGCCAGCTGCGTGAACGCCGTTGTACGAGACCGCGGTGTTCTTGGCGAGGATCGTGATGCCCTTCTCCCGCTCAAGATCGTTCGAGTCCATCGCCCGCTCTTCAACGTGCTCGTGCGCGGTGAAGGAGTTGGTCTGTCGCAGCATGGCGTCGACGAGCGTGGTCTTGCCGTGGTCGACGTGCGCGACAATCGCGACATTTCGAAGATCATTGCGGGTGGCAACTGCCATAGAAGTAGTGTCCTTGCACAGAAAAAGGGGGAAAGTGAGAAAGGACATCACGGGTGCCCTTACACGTCAAGTGTACTCTCCGGCAGAAGTCGAGCCGTGCACACGCCTTCATTCGGCGCCGGTGACCGGCTCCCAGCGCCACGGATCGCTCAGCGCCGTCGGTTCGAAAGGCGAGCGGGTGAAACCGAGAACGTCGTCACTCACCGCTGCCACGGTGGGGAACTGGTACAGCGGAAGACCAACCGCGTCACGCCACAGCAGGCGATCGAGCTCCGACAGCAGGCGGATGCGCTGCTTCGCGCTCACGGGGCCGGCGGCCTCCTCGATGAGGGCGTCAGCAGCGTCGCTGGCATACCTGCTGTGGTTGTTGAGCGTGGAAGTGCTGGAGTAGGCGGCCTGCACGGCGGCCATCGACAGGTTCGTCTCACCGAGTGCGTAGAGGGCGGCATCGTAGCTTCCCGGGGTGCCGAGCAGGTTGCGCCAATCCGGGCTCGAACAATTCGTCACCCGGATGCCCGCCTCGGCTGCCGAGTCTTTGATGAGCTGATACTCGGCAACCCTTCGCGGGTTCGCCGGGTCGAACAGCACGCAGATGGTTGGCCGCTCGAGAGCCTTCGCCACCCGGCCGGCCCTCGCGAGCATCCGTTTCGCGCCTGCGATGTCCACTCGGGAGTACGCGCGCGAATTGTTGGCCTTCACCGCAGCCTCGTACGCATCCGTTCCCGGGAGGAAGACCAGCGAGTCGCGCGTCTGAGCATTCGGATCGAGCGGCCGGATGAGCTCGTCGACGATGCGGTCGCGGGGAACAGTCTTGAGGAAGGCACGGCGCACCAGCTCGTTCTCGACGTGCCCGTTTCGGCTGTTCGACTGCTGCAGGTCGAGCTTCTCCCAGGTGCCGGAGAAGCCGTGCCGCACCGTGACACCCTCGATGTCGTCGAGAGCAGCCATCACATCCTGCGTCGTCTGGGGCGCGATCACGTCGACCTCGCCTGCGTCGAGAGCGGCGACGGCCTGCAGGGGGTCACTGATCACCGTAACGACGACGCGCTCGTAGTGCGGCAGCCTGTCGCCGCGGTATTCCGGGTTTGCCGTGAGGGTGACGGACTCCCCCGGCACGACCTCCGTGATGGTGTACGGCCCGTTTCCGACGAACAGGTGGAGGTCGGGCTCAGTCGCACCCTCCGGGTCTACCGTGAAACCGGAGTTCCAGAAGCGCGACAACCGAGCGAGGTCACCACGATCGTTCGAGGCGATGGCATCCGTCACTGCCACCTTCGCCGCTTCTGGATCAGCCACCCTGAGTGCCTTACCCGCGACGATGTGCGCGGGCAGGCCCACATCGAACACGAGCGCGAAATCGGCGAAATACTCGTCGAACGCCAGCGTGACCGACCGGCCATCGTCGCCGATCACCGGTGTCTGACTCACCAACTGCAGGCCGTTGCCGCTGAAGCCGTCGAAGTACACGGCGTCGCGCGGAAACTCATCGGTGAACCGGCCGGTCTGCGGGTCGACGAACTCGGATGCGTCGAAGTCGCTGTCATTGAGCGCCCCGGAGTTGGCTGCCCACGCCAGCAGCAGGTCTGCGGCATCCACCTCGACGCCATCAGACCAGCGGATGCCACGCTGCAGCGTGTAGGTGACCACCAGCGGGTCGTCGCTCACCACCTCAAAGGTTCCGAGCGACTCGTCACGATCGAGCTTTGGTGTTGCATCATAAGCGGCGAACGACGCGTTCGTCGCACGATGGATCGCTCGGTTCGTGTCAGACGAACTGCCGTACGAGGTTGCCGGGTTGTACGACGTGAACGGCTGGCTCACCGCCACCCTCACGTTCGAACCCTCCACCACCTCAGACTGGGGTGTGCAGCCCACAAGGCTGAGCATGGCCACCACTGCGATGACCATGCCCGAGCACATGCGACGAGCGGTGGAACTCAGAACGATTACCGCCCGAAAACGAAGTTCCCGCCGGGAATCGCCTCGAGCAGATCCTTCGTGTACTGCTCGCGGGGATTGTCGAACACCTCATCGGTGGTTGCGGCCTCGACGATCTGGCCCTTCTTCATGACGCAGACGTTGTCGGCCACCAGACGCACAACCGCGAGGTCGTGCGTGATGAACAGGTAGGTTAGGCCCAACTCTGCCTGCAGCTCAGTCAACAGGTTCAGAATCTGACCCTGCACCAGCACGTCGAGAGCAGAAACGGCCTCATCGAGCACCAGTACGTCTGGCTTGAGCGCAAGTGCGCGCGCGATGGCGATGCGCTGGCGCTGACCACCCGAGAGTTCGCTCGGGTACCGGTACCGCGTCGACGCGGGCATCGACACCTGGTCGAGCAGCTCAGTGACGCGGGCGAACCGCTGCTTGGCGTCACCGACCCCGTGAGCCACGAGAGGCTCAGCAATGGTGTTGCCCACGCTGTACTGGGGGTCGAGCGAACCGTACGGGTCCTGGAACACGGGCTGCACCCGGCGACGGAACTTCAGCAGCTCAGCGCCCTGAAGCGACGCCACATCGATGCCGTCGAAGGTGATCGACCCGCTGGTCAGGGTTTCGAGCTGCAGGAAGAGCTTCGCCACAGTTGACTTACCCGAGCCCGACTCCCCCACGAGCGCGGTGGTCGTGCCCTTCTTGACCCCGAAGGAGATGTCGTTCACCGCGAGCAGCTCGTTGTACTTGAATCCGCGCTGCCGAATGCGGTACAGCTTCGAAATGTTCTTCACCGAGATCAGGTCGGCATCCGAACTGTCTGCCTCACGCTCTGCCGCCCGAGCGATCAGGTCGGCATCCAGCGCACCCGTTCCGCCCGAGATCTCGCTATCGACGGTGTCTGCCCTTGCAGCTTGGATTCGGCGCGACGCGAGGCTGGGGGCTGCAGCCACCAGCTTGCGGGTGTACGGATGCTGCGGGTCAGCCAAAATCTGCTGTGACGGCCCCGACTCCACCACCTTGCCCTTGTACATCACCACGAGCTGCTCAGCGCGCTCTGCAGCCAAGCCGAGGTCGTGCGTGATGAAGAGCACCGACGTTCCGTAGTCGCGCGTCAGCGTTGCCAGGTGGTCGAGGATGGTGCGCTGCACCGTCACATCGAGCGCCGAGGTCGGCTCGTCGGCGATCAGCAGCTTCGGGCGGGCCGACAGGCCGATACCGATGAGCACGCGCTGGCGCATGCCGCCAGAGAACTGGTGCGGGAACTGCTTGAGCCGCTGATCGGCATCCGCGAGCCCCGCCTCCTTCAACACCTGGATCGTGCGCTTGCGCGCCTCCTTGCCCTGCGCGACGTTGTTGGCCTTGATGGCCTCCTCCACCTGGAAGCCGATGCTCCACACGGGGTTCAGGTTCGACATCGGGTCTTGAGGAACGTAACCGATCAGGCTTCCGCGCACATCCTGAATCGCTCGCGACGACAGCTTGGTGAGGTCGCGACCCTCGAACAGCACCTGGCCGCCGGTCACACGACCGTTGCTGGGCAGCAGATCGATCACGGCCTGCGCTGTGGTGGTCTTGCCCGACCCGGACTCGCCCACGATTGCGAGGGTCTGACCCGAGTACAGCGTGAGGTCGACGCCGCGAACGGCAGACACCAGGCCACGCTGGGTCTCGAAGCCCACCTCGAGGTTGCGGATCTGCAGCAGCGGCTGGCTGTCGTCTGACATGTTCTGGTTCACGGTCTCCGTTACGGTCTGGGTCATCGGCGTGCCCTCTCCTTCGGGTCGAGCGCGTCGCTGACGACATCGCCGAGCATGAGGAACGACAGCACCGTGATCGACAGGGCAGCCGATGGGAAGAGCAGCACCTGCGGTTCAGTACGCAGCGAGGTGCGCGCCTGCCCGATGTCGTTACCCCACGACATCACGGTAGGGGGAAGACCGACGCCCAGGAACGACAGCGTCGCCTCCGCGACGATGAAGATTCCCAGCGACACCGTCGCAACGGCAATGACCGGGGCGATGGCGTTCGGGATGACGTGACGTACCAGAATCTTGAACTTCGTGACGCCGAGCGCGATCGATGCCATCACATAATCGGAGTTACGAGCCGTCAGCACGGCGCCGCGCATGATCCTCGCGATCTGAGGCCAGGCGAAGAGTGCGAGCACGAGCGCGACTGTTGCGGCGCTGCGCACCGGGAGAACCGACATCAGAACGATCGCGCCGAGCACGGTGGGGATCGCAAAGAAGATGTCACCGACGCGCGAGACGATGGCGTCGAATACCCCACCGTAGAAGCCCGCGAGCGCCCCGACGATGCCACCGAACACTGCAACCAGCAGCGTCGCGAGAACACCGACCGTTACAGAAGCCTGAGCACCGAAGATGATGCGGGCATAGACGTCGCAGCCCTGCCTGGTGAAGCCGAGCGGGTGACCAGCTTGCGGCCCTTGGTTGCTGAACTTCAACTCGCAGAAAGTCGGCGAGAAGGGCGAGAACAGCTGGGGGAAGGCGGCGACCAGCAGGATGATCAGGATCAGCACAGACGAGATCCAGAACATCGGACGCCTGCGCATTGAGTCCCAGGCATCTGCCCAGGTGCTGCGAGCCTTTACGCTCTCGTCGAGTTTGTCGATTTCGTCAACCGGCGTCTCTTCCAACGGCGCGATGTAGTGCGCCTGGCCGACCCGCGTTCTGGGGCCCATGTTGTTACTTGGCATAGCGAATCCTTGGGTCGAGCGCGGCGTACAGCAGGTCAACGAGCAGGTTGGCCATCACGAAGATGATGACCATGACCGCGACGAACGAGACCACCGTCGGGTTCTCGCCCAGCAAGATCGCCCTGTAGACAGTTCCACCGACGCCGTTGATGTTGAAGATTCCCTCAGTGACGATTGCGCCGACCATCAGCGCTCCGACATCGATGCCGAGGTAGGTGACCACGGGAACCAGCGAATTGCGCAGCACGTGCACCGTGACGACCCTGCGGCGCGACAGCCCCTTCGCTGTCGCGGTGCGCACGAAGTCTGCGTTGAGGTTCTCCCCCACACTCGCCCTGGTAAGGCGCACGATGTACGCGAACGAAACGGATGCGAGCACGAGAGCCGGCAGGATGAGCTCACTCCACGGTGCTGCCCCACTCACTGTCGTGCGCGCCCAGCCGAGCTGAACGCCGAAGACGAGTTGCGCGACAAAACCGATCACAAAGGTGGGAACCGAGATCAGCAGCAGGCTCACAACGAGGGCACTGGTGTCGAACCACTTGCCCTTGCGCAGACCGGCGATGAGGCCGACGAGAATGCCGGCAATCGCTTCGAAGGCCAGGGCGAGCATCGCGAGCCGGAAGGTGATCGGGAAGGCCTGCGCCATCACGTCGATGACGGGTCGACCCGAGTATGTGGTGCCGAAGTCCCCCTGGAAGAGCCCGCCCACGTAGAGCAGGTACTGCACGATGAACGGTTCATCGAGGTGGTACTGGGCACGGATGATCTCAATGACCCCGGGGGCCGGTGGGCGGTCGCCGTACAGAGCAGCGATCGGATCGCCGGGGAGGGCGAAGACCATGAAGTAGATGAGGAAGGTGGCCCCGAAGAAGACGGGGATCGTCTGGAGCAGACGTCTGCCGGTGTACCAGAGCATCAGTTTGTTCCCTCATTGGAACGGGTGAACATAGAAGTCACAATCACTAGATGATTCTTCTCAGTGTAATGTCCGGGGCACTTTCATGCCCCGGACATCACTTACTGAGTTCGATCAGGGTTGGTCGGTGGGACTAGCCCTTGGTGATCTGGTAGTACAGCGGCACGGAGTCCCAACCGAACACCACGTTGTCCACGGTGTCAGCCGAAACGCCGGTCACGTTGGAGTACCAGAGCGGGATCGAGGGGAGGTCCTTGAGCAGGACTTCCTGAGCCTCCTGGTACTTGGCAGTCGCTTCCTCAACGGTGGATGCGCTGGCACCCTCTGCGAGGATCTTCTCGAACTCGGGGCTCGAGTAGCCTTCCTTGTTCGATCCGGCACCGTCAACGTAGAGCGGGCCGAGGAAGTTGTACAGCGACGGGTAGTCCGCCTGCCATCCGGCGCGAACCGCACCGGTCAGCTTCTTGGCGTCGCGGTCATCGAGTGAAGCCTGGAAGGTCGGGTACGACTTTCCGACGGCCTGGATTCCGAGGGTGTTCGCGATGGAGTTCGCAACAGCCTCGACCCATGCCTGGTGTCCACCGTCTGCGTTGTACGCGATGTCGAACACGGTGTCGCCGTAAGGCGAGATCGCGTCGGCCTCAGCCCACAGCTTCTTGGCCTCCTCGGGGTTGTACTCGAGAACCTCTGCACCCTTGAGCGAGTCAGAGTGTCCTGCGATCACCGGGGAGGTGAAGTCGGTGGCCGGAGTACGGGTGCCCTGGAAGATGACATCCGTGATCTGCTGGCGGTCGATCGACATCGAGATGGCGGCGCGGCGCAGCTTGCCCTCCTCGCCACTCCAGTGCTCGAGGTAGTACGGCATGTTGAACGCCTGGAAGATGGCAGCCGGCTGGTTCACAGCGCGGTCGCCGAACTCGTCTTCGAAGGTCTCGAATGCCGAGTCCGGAACAGCGTCGAGAACATCAAGGTTGCCCGACTGCGCGTCAGCGTACGCAGCATCCTGCGTGGCGTAGAACGTGAAGGTCAGACCACCGTTGACCGGCTTGCGAACACCGTCGTAGTCGGGGTTCGTCACCAGGTCGATCTTCTGGTCGTGCACCCAGGCGTCCTCGCTGGCCAGCATGTACGGGCCGTTACCGATAGGAGCCTGTCCGAAGGCCTCGAAGTCCTCGAATGCGGCCTCAGGCAGCGGCATGAATGCCGAGTAGCCGAGCCGCAGCGGGAAGTCTGCCTCCGGGTTGATCAGGGTGACGTTGAAGGTCTTGTCGTCGACGACCTCAAGACCGGTCAGCTCCGACTCCTCGGTGTAGCTGAAGCCCTCGATGTTGTCGAAGAAGTACGACGAGCTCTGCGCGTTGCTGAGCAGTGCACCGTACTTCCATGCGTTCACGAAGGAGTCCGACGTGACGGGCTCACCGTTGGTGAACGTCCAGCCGTCCTTCAGCGTGATGGTCCAGTGCTGTCCGTCCTCAGACTCGAGCGACTCTGCGACCTCGTTCTCGATGTCGCCGTTCTCGGTGTACGAGACCAGGCCGGCGAAGATGGAGGTGATGATCTTGCCACCACCGGTCTCCGTCGTGTTGGTGGGGATCAGCGGGTGCTGTGGCTCACTGCCGTTGGTCGTGATGATTGCGGAGCTGTCTCCGGTGTCAGCTGGCTCATCGCCGCTGGGTGCGCATCCGGTCAGCGCAAGGGCGCCAGCCGAAAGCAGCGCAACGGCTGTTACGCCAATGCGTGTTCTCTTCAATTTTTCCTCCTGTGCAAGTGGATACATGGTGTGGCCCTTGTGGGGTCAACCATGCGTGTATTTGTACATTAGGCAGACGTGCCCCGCTGACCAAATCAATTGGGGCAATAGTTACCGAGCGGCAACAAAAAAAGTTGATTGTTGTGCGAACCTGCACAATATTGCGTGACGAACGTTCAATCACAACTTTATGCCTCGCCGGTGCCCGCTTTCACCACTTCTCGGGTCCGTCCCGCATAGCATTGGCGCTGTGAATCGCCCGCCAGAAATCCGCGCAGAACGGCGGACGCTCATCGAGATCGCCATCGTGCTCGGCCTGTCACTCGGGGCATCCGCCGTCTATTCGGTGGTCGCAATCGCCAACCGGTTGACGCAGGGCACAGCACTCAGCGAACAGACAGCCACTCTCAACCCGTCACTCAGCTCACGACCCGTCTTCGACCTGATTTACCAGTTTCTGGCGATCTTCTTCGATCTTGTTCCCGTAGCGCTCGTGGTGTACCTGCTGTGGAGTGCCAGCAAGCCGCATCTGCGCCGCCTCGGCATCGACTTCACGAAACCGGGGCGCGACCTGATGAGCGGCTTGGCACTGGCTGTGATCGTCGGACTGCCCGGGTTGGCCCTATACGCGGGCGGCAGGGCGCTCGGCGTCACCGTGAACGTCATACCCGCACCGCTCGACACGGCGTGGTGGACAGTGCCCATCCTTCTGCTGGCGGCACTGAGAGCGGGCGTGACCGAAGAGGTCATCGCGATCGGCTACCTCTTCGCACGCCTCGCAGAGCGCGGCTGGAGTCGCTGGCAGCTCATCATGGGGTCAGCACTGCTACGCGGCACGTACCACCTGTACCAGGGCTTCGGTGCCTTCATCGGCAACGTGGCCATGGGCATCCTGTTCGGCTGGCTGTACACGCGTTATGGCAGGCTGCTGCCGCTCATCATCGCCCACATCGTGATCGACGCCGTGATCTTCGTCGGCTATCCCTGGGCGTACGCCACTTTCCCCGCCCTCTTCGCGTAAAGACTCCGCGGGTCGACTAGCGCGGCGGCGCGTATCGAAACCCGGCCACTGCGGGCTAGGCGAAGGCCTCAGGCGGCGGGCAGTTGCACACCAGGTTGCGGTCGCCGAACGCGTTGTCGATGCGGCGCACGGGCGGCCAGTACTTGTTGCGCAGGGTGGCCTCTGACGGGTACACCGCCTGCTCGCGACTGTACGGGTGCTGCCACTCCCCCTGCACGACCGACTTTGCGGTGTGCGGGGCGTTCCTGAGCGGGTTGTCGTCGGCCGACCAGGTGCCGGATGCCACGGCATCCGCCTCCGCCTTGATGGCGATCATCGCGTCAATGAACCGGTCGATCTCGCCGAGGTCTTCGCTCTCGGTCGGCTCGACCATGAGCGTGCCCACGACGGGGAAGCTCATGGTGGGAGCGTGGAACCCGTAGTCGATGAGGCGCTTGGCGACGTCGTCGACCGAGACACCCGTTGCCGAGGTGAGCGGACGCAAGTCGAGAATGCACTCGTGCGCGACGAGGCCGTTCTCACCCGAGTACAGCACCGGGAAGTGCTCGCGCAGGCGCACCGCGATGTAGTTCGCCGCGAGAACGGCGCTACCGGTCGCCTGCTTCAGCCCGTCAGAGCCCATCATCCTGATGTAGGCCCACGTGATGGGCAGGATGCTCGGACTTCCGTACGGTGCCGCAGAGACCGCGTTGCGATGGTCGCCGTCCGACTGCTCGACCTCTGAACCGTCGAGGAGCGCGTTCGATCGCTGGGCCATCGGGTGCGACGGCAGGAACGGTGCCAGGTGTGCCTTCGCGGCGACCGGGCCCACGCCCGGCCCTCCGCCCCCGTGCGGGATGCAGAACGTCTTGTGCAGGTTGAGGTGCGACACGTCGCCGCCGAACTCACCGAAGCGCGCGTAACCGAGCAGCGCATTCAGGTTGGCGCCGTCAACGTACACCTGTCCGCCCGCCTGGTGCACGGCGTCGCAGATGTCGACCACCTCGTGCTCGTACACGCCGTGGGTCGACGGGTAGGTGATCATGAGCGCTGCAAGGCTCTCGCCGTGCTCCGCGATCTTGGCACGCAAGTCATCCAGGTCGACGTTGCCGAGGTCGTTGGTTGCGACGACCACCACGCGCATCCCAGCCAATACGGCACTTGCCGCGTTCGTGCCGTGAGCGCTCGACGGAATCAGGCAGACCGTGCGGTGGTCGTCCCCGCGCGAGCGGTGGTAACCGCGGATCGCCAGCAGGCCGGCAAGCTCACCCTGGCTGCCCGCGTTCGGCTGCAGCGACACGGAGTCGTAACCGGTCACCTCTGCCAGCCAGTTCTCGAGCTGCCTGGTGAGGTCGAGGTAGCCGTGGACATCCGCCTCGGGGGCGAACGGGTGGATCGACGCGAACTCGGGCCAGGTGATGGCCTCCATCTCGGTCGCCGCGTTGAGCTTCATGGTGCACGAGCCGAGCGGGATCATGCCACGGTCGAGCGCGTAGTCCTTGTCGGCGAGGTACTTGAGGTACCGCATCATGCTGGTCTCAGACCGGTGGGTGTTGAACACCGGATGCGTGAGGTACTCCGACTCGCGCATCAGCGAGCCCGGAATCCAGTCGGTGAGCTCACCGTGCACAGAGGCTTCGCGCTCTGACCCGAGCACGCGCGCGATCGCGTTCAGGTCTGCGTCGCTCGTGGTCTCGTCCACCGAGAACTGCACTCGGGTGTCATCCACCTTGTGCATGAGGTAACCCGCGTCGTAGGCGGCCTTCACCAGGCTGTCTGCGGCGCCATCCGTCACCACGGTGATGGTGTCGAAGTACGTGCCGGACTCGACCGTGTGGCCGCCATCGCCGGCGGCGTCTGCCAGGAAGCGAGCCTTGCGCGTCACCTGCTCGGCGATGCGCCTCAGGCCGTCCGGACCGTGGTACACGGCGTACATGCCAGCCATGACGGCCAGCAGCACCTGCGCTGTACAGATATTGCTGGTGGCCTTCTCGCGGCGGATGTGCTGCTCGCGCACCTGGAGGGTGAGGCGGTAGGCCGGATGCCCATCGGCATCCTTCGACACCCCGACCAGCCGGCCGGGAAGCTGGCGCTCCAGGCCACCGCGCACGGCCATGTAGCCGGCGTGCGGCCCGCCGAAGCCCATCGGCACACCGAAACGCTGGGTGGTGCCCACCGCGACGTCAGCACCCAGGTCGCCCGGGCTCGTGATGAGGGTGAGGGCCAGAAGGTCTGCGGCCACGACCGCGAGACCGCCGCCGTCCTTCACCGCAGCGATCAGGGCGGACGGGTCCCAGACCCGACCGGATGCGCCCGGGTACTGCACGAAAATACCGAACGACTCCGGCAGGTCAGCAGCCGCAGTGGACGCCAACGGAAGCTCCGCGAGCTCGATGCCCAGCGCATCCGACCGGTTACGCAGTAGTGCCTTCGTTTGCGGAAGCGCGTCTGCATCAACGATGAAAACGTTCGAGCCGGTCTTTGACGCCCGGCGAGCGAGCAGCATGCCCTCCACAACCGCCGTGCCCTCGTCGAGCATCGACGCGTTCGCGGTGGTCAGGCCCGTGAGGTCGGCGACCATGGTCTGGAAGTTGATGAGCGCCTCGAGGCGACCCTGCGAGATCTCGGGCTGGTAGGGCGTGTAGGCGG
>Ga0180215_1000488_pt1 | contig 50937 bp, 53 predicted proteins | sample eDN3rd37CBELigBY_FD_128871 | JGI IMG/M metagenome (GOLD analysis project Ga0180215, IMG submission 128871) | Enriched backyard soil microbial communities from Emeryville, California, USA - eDNA 3rd pass 37_C BE-Lig BY (version 2) (version 2) | ecosystem: Environmental > Terrestrial > Soil >... | reverse complement strand
GCTGGCATTATCTTTATTAATGGGAATTTTTACAGGTCTAAATGGATTTTATGTCTCATCAAGCCGTTTGCTTTTTGCAATGGGACGGGCAAAAGTACTTCCAGATGCATTTACTAACCTACATCCTAAGTATGGTACACCGCACGTCGGTGTCATTTTTACTTGCTTATTCTGTTTAGTGGCACCATGGTTTGGCCGGCCCGTTTTATTATGGATTGTTGACATGTCTGCCACGGGTGTAACAATAGCCTATTTCTATACATCCCTTACAGCATATAAGGAATTTAAATGGAGCGCTAATAGCAGGGGAGAAGCCAAGATTGTATCACCCATAAAGAAGCTTATAGCCTTAATTGGGGCACTAAGCGGTTTAGCTTTTCTTGGTTTGCTGCTGATCCCAGGTTCTCCATCTGCCTTAGGTATGCCATCACTAATTGCTCTGGCTGTATGGGTTATCTTAGGAACGGTCTTCTATATGTATAAAAGAAGGGAATACCATAAGATCTCTAAGGATTCACTAGATTACTATATTTTAGGAGATGCCTATACGAAAAATACATCTGGTGAGAATAATGGACCGCCATCAATCAATGTGGATGCCTAATCATGAATTGGCTCAATTTTACTTTACCTTGTAAGACAATTCATATATACTTTGGTTATTAATCATATAAGCGTAACCACAAGGGGAGCTAAGTGCTGAGAGTGAACAGATTTCTGTTCTGACCCTTCGAACCTGTTAGTTAATTCTAGCGAAGGAATGTGGATTTGAGTAGTGGATTATTCCTATGTCTATCTATTCTCCCCTTGAGGTGACGATTCAAATGAAAGGGGAGATTTTTTATGAAGAAATTAAGTTTAATTGCATTAATTGAGGCTTCATTTTTTGCGGCGTTTGCGATTGTACTAGATCTTTTGCCTTCCATTAAACCAACGCCAAACATCTCGATTTCCATTGCCATGATTCCAATTTTTATTCTTGCCTTTCGCTGGGGATTTAGGGTAAGTTTTCTTTCAGGCCTATTATGGGGAATTCTTCAGATAGCCATGGGAGATGCTTGGATTGCAACACCTGTGCAAGCATTTATTGAGTATTTCATTGCTTTTGCATGTATTGGATTTGCGGGTCTATTATTTAATCAGATCCAAAAAGAAATTCGATTCGGGTCCAAAAAGAAGGCATTGGGGTGGATTACTGCAGCAGTATTTGCAGGAAGCTTTGCACGGTATTTCTGGCACTTCATTGCCGGCGTTATTTTCTTTGGCGAATATGCGCCAGAAGGGATGTCACCATTTGTATTTTCCCTAGCAGTAAATGGGGTTACGATGCTCGGAGCAGCTATTCTTTGCTCAATCGTTGCTGTTCTGCTTATTTCAACAGCTCCACGATTAATCATTAGAAACGATCCCACATTACTTATTGAACAGAAAAAAGTATCGTAAGCAATTTTTAAAATAGGCGTTTCCCTTTAATAGGGAAGCGCTTTTTTTGTAAATTTATCATTAAATATTGACAATTCTGTGAACAAAGTTAGAATATTCTTAAAAGGAGTTGAGAAGAATGAGACAAATCAGTGAGTTATTATTAATAAAAAAGATCACAGTTGTTTGTATAATGTTAAGCATAATGGGAATTTTAACGAGTCTGTTCGTAAGTGGACTGATAGGAGACTATACTTTTGCCATCGCATTTGGATTATTAATTTCATCCATTATTGTTTTCGGTATCATTCTTTTCATTAATGTTATGGAGGAAATGACAGACGGAAGCCAAGGCTATAGATAAAAAAAGAAATCGGCTTATTAGCCGATTTCTTTCATTAATATTAGTGCATGTGTCCTGAACTCATGACCCAAATAGATCCAACAACAATAACCACTGCCATGAACACACCGTACGCAATATTAACGACATTGGTCTTGCCGTCTTCACCTTCACGCAGGTGCATAAACATGAATAACTGGATGCCAGCTTGAAAAACGGCTAGGGTACCGATGATCCACATGATAACTTTGAATGATAAATCTGTTTTTAAGGCAATTCCAGCTGCAGAGAAGGTTAGAATGAGAGAAAAGATAAAACCAACCACATGGCTGACTGGAAAGCCCTTCATTTGTTTTTCCATTTATCCCACCAACCCTTTTAAATAAACAAATGTGAAAATAAAGATCCAAACTACATCAAGGAAATGCCAGTACAGTCCGATAATAAAAGTTTTTCTTGCCGTTACTGGTGTCAAGCCTCTTTTTAAAAGCTGAATAATTACCATCGTTGCCCAGCCGATACCTAAGGTAACGTGGGCACCATGGGTGCCAAGTAAAACAAATAGGCTGGAAAGGAAAGCACTGGTTTGCATTGTCGCCCCTTCATGGACATAGTGAATGAACTCATTAATTTCCATGAATAAAAAGCCGCCCCCGAGAAGCAATGTCACTACAAACCAGGCTATAAGGCCTTTTAGATTGTGCCGGCGCATTTCAAATATCGCCAGACCCATTGTAAAGCTGCTAGTTAGCAAGAGGACCGTTTGAATCATGACATCCTTGATCACAATAATATCCTGGTGGGTAGGTCCGCCAGCATAACGCTGGTAAAGGACCCCATATACTCCAAAGAGTGTTGCGAACAATATGATCTCCGCACCAAGGAAAATCCAGAAGCCGAGAATATTCATCCGGTCTTGCTCTCTATGATATTCAAGCGGCAAAGCTGTGTTTACATTAGCTGACATGATCGTGCACCTCACCCTCAACATTTCGCCATGATTTTTCTATGCTCTTAATTTCATTAACTTTTACATGATAACCATCATCATAATCAAATGAACGGATAATTAATCCGGCAATAATGCCGATACCGGCAATTGCAGCGGCAATATGCCACTCAAACACAAGGAAGAATCCCGCAATACCGAATACGGCGCCCATGAAAATCGGAAGTCCTGAATTGCTTGGCATATGAATTTCTTCTATTTCACTTTCCTTCAAAGTTAGACCTTGATGCTCTTTTTTCATATGCCAGAAAGCATCAAGCCTGTTTACCTCTGGAAGTTTAGCAAAGTTATAGTATTGAACTGGTGAAGCTGTAGACCATTCAAGTGTTCTTGCATCCCATGGATCACTGGAAATATTGCGGTCAGCATGGCGAATACTCCAATAAATGTTATAACAAAACGCAGCGAACCCTAAGGCTAGTATCGCAGCACCAATCGCTGATAGACCAAATAATGGAGCAAAGCCAGACTCAGCTGAGTAGGTGTAAGCTCGGCGAACAGCCCCATCTAGGCCAAGGAAGAACATTGGGAAAAATGTAAGGTTAAAACCAATCACAAATAACCAGAAATGCCATTTTCCGATCTTTTCGTTTAGCATAAATCCAAACATTTTTGGCCACCAGTAATATATGCCGGCAAATACCGCAAATACAACTCCAGGAATGATTGTGTAATGGAAGTGGGCGACAAGGAATAGCGTATTATGGTACTGGAAATCCGCTGCCCCCATTCCAAGCATGACACCAGTTACACCGCCGATGAGGAAGCATGGGATAAAAGCAAGCGCCCATAGCATTGGCGTTGTCATCTTAATGCGGCCTTTTCTCATGGTGAAAAGCCAGTTAAATATTTTTATTCCTGTTGGTACCGCAATTAACATGGTTGAAATTGAGAAAATCGAGTTAACTGTAGGTCCTGAACCCATTGTGAAAAAGTGGTGGACCCATACCAGCATACTTAGAATTGCAATAGATACAATTGAAACAATCATAGATTTATAGCCATAAAGAGATTTCCGCGAAAAAGTCGAGATGACTTCAGAATATATACCAAAGGCTGGGAGAATCAAGATATATACCTCTGGATGTCCCCATAGCCAGAAAAGGTTGGCCCATAACATATCCAATCCGCCGCCGGATAGAGTGAAGAAGTGTGTACCGTATAGGCGGTCAGTTGTCATAAGGGCAAGTGCGACTGTAAAGATAGGGAAGGCTGCCACAATGATTATGGAAGTTATGAAACCAGTCCATGTAAACATTGGCATTTTCATTAAGGTCATACCTTTTGTTCTCATTTTCAAAATCGTCACGATAAAGTTAATTCCCGAAATCAGGGTACCGATTCCGGCAATCTGCAGCGCAACCGCATAATAGTTATTCGCAATACTTGGACTGAACTCTTTTCCAGCAAGCGGGAAGTAGGAAGTCCAGCCAGCATCCGGAGATCCTCCGACAACAAATGAAATATTAAACAGCATAGCACCACTAAAGAATAGCCAAAAGCTTAGTGCGTTTAACTGCGGGAAGGCCACATCTCTTGCGCCAATTTGCAGTGGAATGACAACGTTCATGATTCCAATCAGCATTGGCATGGCCATAAAGATAATCATAATAACCCCGTGGGTTGTAAAAACTTCATTATAATGCTGGGCATTTAAAAATTCCATTTCCGGTCTGGCGGTTTGGGCCTTCATGAGTAAGCCGTCGACACCGCCGCGGAAAAACATGAGTACACCAGCAATAATATACATAACACCAATTTTTTTGTGGTCAACTGTTGTAAGCCATTCTGTCCAAAGCCATTTCCATTTTTTTAAATAGGTGATCCCGGCAATAACTCCAACCATCGTTAGTACAATAGCAATCTGTGAACCTAGTATAAGCGGGTCGCCAGTAATTAAGATTTCATCCCATTTAATGTTCATCATGTTCACCCCCATGATTTGTGTGTGCATTTGCTTCTAGCTGATTCGTATTTTCTTCTGATTTATTTTTATAATTATCATTTTCTTCAAAGATCTTTCCTTGGTAACCATGACCCCTGTAGCTTTCAGGATTTGTATATGTTTTTGAATTAGGATCAGCATGGTTCACCCATTCAAGATGAGTATTAGAGAAGGTTTTTCGTCCTAAAACAGTTGGCTGAAGCAAATCCTCGTACTCTTCTTCAGTTAATTTAGGGGCACGGCTCTGTGCTTCCTTAACCCACTCATCAAACTCTTCTTGTGTTTGCGCTAAAACCTCAAATTCCATATCTGCATAGCCGCGGCCATTAAAGTTTGTGTTTTTTCCTTGATAGGAGCCTGGGTTGTCAGCAACCAGATACATGTCAGTCTCCATTTTACCCATTGTATATTTTTGACCGCCTAAAGCAGGGACCCAAAATGATTGCATCGTTCCTGCAGATGTTAATTTAAACAAAACTGGGCGGTCTTCAGGGATATTGACATAATTAACAGTTTCAATTCCTTCTTCAGGATAACTGAATATCCATTTCCAGTCCGCTGATGTTACATGGACAATGAGGGGTTCCTTATTCTCATACCCTTTTGGAACCTTATCCAAATCATATAAAGTGGTGACAGTTGGAATTGTTAGTGCAATAACGATTAAAAAGGGAATTGCCGTCCAGGTGATCTCAAGCCAAATGCTTCCATGTTCCTCTGGGGGTTCATAATTCATATTTTCCTTTTTTTCACGATACTTCCACACAATTGTGATAAATAGGACCATAACGACGACAACTACAAGAAGCATCCAAACTAGAGACCAGTTAATCAGATCTGTAATGCTTCTGGCAGCCGGACCCTGCGGCTGAAAAACTACCAAATCACAGCCGCTCAATACGCTTGCAGTAAAAAGGGCCATTAGAGGCAGCAATAACTTTTTTAACTTCATAAGATTCCAGCTCCTTATAGAGTAATACCATTAATTCTTTAAAAGAAAATCTTGTTAAATGTATTTCCACTGTGATGATGATGATAACATGGGGGACGAGGTTTTGTTGTGACGAAAAATCGAAGTAAAAAAATGTAAATCAGAATTTTTTCGGGGGGACAGGCACACCCCTTGATACACGTGGTTTTTCGGCGATAATTAAAATTTGAACACTTTTTGAACAATTATTTTCAAAAAGTAAATAAAAAAAAGACATCTTAAAAAGATGTCTTTTCGCTATTTTTATCTTTTGCTGACTTTTCTTCTAAATATAAAGATAGAAAGTCCTATGAAAACGAGCCAAATAAAGATACCTGAAGGAGATACAGCCTGATCCTTGTCCAATTCTTCATGCTGGCTGACTTCTTCAATTTTTTTCTTCAGCTCTTCATTTTTCAGTACTTCCTCAGCAAGGGGAGGTTCTGCCGGGACACTTGCTGCATCATCTTCGGTATCCATTTGTTCATCCAAGCCTTCCGTGCTGCCAGGTGTTTCTATATCAGCATACATGCCTTTTGATAGCTTCTTTGCATCGGCCATCGCCTCGATGATTTGATCTTCGTATAAATAATCATCATAATCATAGAAGTCCTCGACCAAACCCGCTCTTGTCACTTCTTCTTGAAGAAGTTTATCGTCTACCCATACCCAGGCCAAGAGGCGATTATATTTATCAAAAAGAGTGCTGCCATCTGTCTCAATCGTTAGTGATCCAGATTTTAAATAAGAGCACGTAAAGACGCTTGCTTCCATGCCGAATGGTTCTGTTTCATTCGTACTTTCTGGCGTATCAATATATAAGAAGCGAATCTTATATGTTTGTCCATTAATTTTAAAATAGGCAGTATCCCCATCCACACACCGAACTAGTTCAGCTGGGTATTTTTCACCAAGGACCAGGGATTCATCGGGAGTAGTAGAGGCTTTCTCACTGGCTGCAGGTGATAGGGCTGGAAAAGCGCTAAATATCAAACAGCCAATCAAAAGGATATAGACCCGTTTTATTTTATACAATTTTATGTACCTCCTGTAACCTTATACGGTAATCTATATTACCATATAACTGCTATTTCTCGCCACTTTTTACAATTTTCTAACAAATATATGCGCTAGAAATCAAAAAATGAAACAGGAGCTGCACCTCCATGCTTCATTTTTTGATGATGGGCTCTAGCTGGTGAATGAGCTCTTTCAGGAGCTCTTGAACGGTTATTTGGTGTTCATTTTGTCCTTTATTTAAAGCCTGCTGTAAAACCTTAGCAAATTCATAGGATTTTACTTGCCGGTTCATCCATTAACACCTTCTATTATATTAATGTCATCAGACTCAAGGATAAAAATCATTACAGTATATTAACCGTCAACTTTAATTGTGACTTAAAGCCTGGGGGCATTTGCTGAATCTTTTATAAAAAAATATTTTTTTAGTTTACTACCCCCAAAAACAGGGAACTAAACATCGAATGATCTTGTAAATATTTGAATGTATTTTTCAAAAAGGAGATCTGATGTATGCGTTTAATTCCTACCGATATTGACAAACTCTTGGAAGCGACAGAAGAAATGGCGGATGATAATTTAGGGTATATGATCAGACAAATTGAAATTGACAAATTACTTGAGCTCACACAGGATTGGTAAAAATACAATATCACAAAAAATCCACTCGCATGAGTGGATTTTTTGTTTAAACACATATACTGGAAATAACTGATAACAATTGTAACAATTGGAACCCCCTTTGCGTCAAAGTCATTAAAGGGGTGATGTTTTATGAAGAAAAAATGGTTTTTGTTTGGCGGGGTCCTGTTCATTATCATGACCTTGATCACAATGATAACTTTCAAACCGTCTTATTCCGCAGTGACAGATTCTGGAATAACTGAAGCAGGGGATATCGCAAGCATTGAATCTAAGGAAGCTTTAAATGCTTACTTTCTTAAAAGATTAAAAGAAGAAGAAAAGAGGATGAAACAATCTATCTGGAAGGAATCCGCTGCAGCAAGTGAAGAATCTTCAAAGGCTGATACCGGCAGTTCACAAGATTTTTCAAATACGAATGTTCAGGTTGAGGGGATCGATGAGGGGGATACCGTAAAAACAGACGGTACACATATCTTCCAAGTGAAGGATGGCAAGCTGCAATTGATACGTGCTGTCCCGGCCAGCGAAATGACACTAGATGCACTCATTACGTATGATCCATCATTCTCGCCGACTCAGCTTTTTTTGCATAAAAATTCTTTAATTGTCATGGGCCATAGCTATGAAAAAATGACCAATACAACCCACGGCAAAGGAAAAGACATAGGGATTGCGCCTATCCATGAAACAACCAAGGCGATTATATATGATGTCAAAGATAAGAAGAATCCAAAAAAACTAAGGGAAATTGATATAGAAGGTACATTGGTCTCTTCAAGGCTTATGGACGGCAAAGTATATCTCATTGCCAATAAATATCCCGATATTTGGCTTCTTAAGGAGAATGCTGAAATAGACCTTCGACCGCGTTATTATGATTCCCAGCAGGGAGCGCAGGCTCAGGCAGCTGATTACAAGGATATTCAGTATTTTCCGCAGTCGCAAGAAACTAATTTTACAAACATTGCTGTTATTGATCTAGAGAATCCGAATACAAACATGCAGGTTACAGCATTTGTAGGCAGCGGCGATCAATTATATATGTCTAAGGAAAATCTTTATCTTGCCGTCAATAAATTTGTTCCTTGGATGATCGAAACATCCAGGTCCAGTAAGCCGCAAACAACGGTCTATAAATTTTCAATCAACGGTATGAAAGTTGATTTTCACAGTTCAAGTGACATTAAGGGAACAATATTAAACCAATTCTCAATGGACGAGTACAAGGGATACTTTCGCATCGCTACAACAGATGGCTTTGTTTGGGATGAAGATCGGCCGTCAGCAAATAATCTATATATTCTGGATGAAAACCTCGATGAAGTTGGCAAGCTTGAGAATTTAGCGAGAGGGGAGCGGATCTATTCTGCCCGCTTTATGAATGACAGGATCTATATTGTCACATTTAGAGAAACAGACCCGCTGTTTGTTATAGACGGTTCAGATCCGAAAAATCCTAAAGTACTCGGTGAATTAAAAATCCCGGGCTTTAGTAATTATCTTCACCCATATGATGAAAACCACTTAATTGGTTTTGGCCATGATACGAAGGTATCAGGGAAAGGTATAAGGGATCGGCCAATTATTCTAACTGATGGTGTAAAGATTTCACTTTTTGACGTAACTGACATGGCCAATCCAAAGGAAAAATTCACAGAAATCATAGGAGGCAGGGGAACGTACTCCCCATTAAACTATGATCATAAAGCTTTATTATTTAATAAGAAACAAAACGTGATCGCATTCCCAATTGCTGTTTATGAAAATAAGAAAAATAATCCATATGAGTCTGAATTCAACTTCCAAGGAGCTTATGTGTACAATCTTGATTTAACTAAAGGGTTCAGCCTTAAAACAAAAATTACACATCAAAAAGAAAAAATACCTTATGAAGAATGGGAAAATAATATTGATAGACTAATTTATATCGGTGATGCTATGTACGCTTTATCACCTGATAAAATCAGCGCCTATGATCTGAATTCGTTTCAGGAGATAGGTGAATGGACAATAAAGTAGAAATGAAAGGGGGCTTTTGCTTTCGCAAAATATGCGAGAGAAGCCCCCTGTTGATTTCTATTGATCCTCGGAATTAACCATGATTCCAGCAACCTGTGTCAGCCTGGAATAAAAAGCTTCACCCGCAGGGCTTTTATCTAATCCAATTTCTTCAAAAGCTTCCTTCATGCAGCGAAGCCAGGCTTTAGCACGCGTAGGGGTAATTTCAAAGGGCATATGGCGATAGCGCATAGCTGGCGCCCCAAACTCTTCGCTGTATAGGGCGGGTCCCCCAGTAAATTGCGATAGAAACATTCGCTGCTTTCTTTTAATTTCTTCCATGTCGCCAACAAATAATGGAGCTAAATCATCATCAGCGTATACACGGGGATAAAAGGCATTAACTAGTTCTTCCAATGTTTCAGCTCCGCCAATCTCTCCAAAAAGTGTGTTAATTTTATAATCCATTTAAATCACCGTCCTATTTAATCCTCTATTTATATTAATTATAATAATATCACATACGGCTTTTTGTGATTTATATCACAGTTCAATAAAATATTATTTTTTTCAAAATAATAGAAAGCATTGCCTCGTTTGACGGCAATGCTTTACATCAATCAAATGGATTATAATCATTTTCCTCAGGTTCCTTTGTTGTGCCAATTGAACTTTCAGCATCAAGATCTGTATTTGTCACAATGGAATCTGTTGTAAAAGCTATAATAGGATCGTATTTCAAATGATGCATTTCTGGAACACCAGTATCCATCACCGCACCTCCTCGTTTATAGAATGCAGGAATTACTGCAAATTTATTCGAGCGGAGAATTTTGAATAAGGCTATATGTAAATTCAAATGATAAGGAAAAAACATTCTTAGGAGGCAGACCTTAGTATGAACAAAGAAAAGGGATTTAATTGCCAAGAGGATAAAGATGTTTTTCATCACTTATTGGAAGAACAGATAGCCTATATTTCAGTTATGGAAGAAGAGGAAAGAATAAGGGAAGAGTTGGAAAATAAAGAAGGTAAACACAGCCATGAAGCATAAACTTACGTTTGGCCTTTCTGTCCTAAATATCCTTGTCCTATTATTCATGTATATGCCGCAGCACTCGCAGGCAAGACCCGACGCACCTCCTTATGCTAAATGGGGACGACTTGCGATGCAAACCGCCATGGAAAAATATCCGAACGCTGACATCGTTGATTATTTGCATATTGGCAGGGAGGATAAAGGAAATACGGCAACAGAGAAATTTAAGCTCTGGGCAAAAGAATCAGGAAAAGAATTTGGCATCTACATCGATATCGAATTTAATCCCAAAAATGACAATGTCATTAAAGTTAGCACAAGAAAATCGTCCACATAGAATAGAATGGACAAAAGCCCTTGATACGCAGTCAAGGGCTTTTGTCGGTATTTTAGACTTTTAACACATTAAAGTATCTTGCTTCTGGGTGAGCAAAAACCATCGCAGATACGGACGCTTCAGGTTCCATCATGCAGCCTTCAGATAGAGTGACGCCTATGTCTTCTGGTCTAATTAGTTTAAATAATTTACGCTGATCCTCTAAATCAGGGCATGCTGGATATCCAAAAGAATAACGCTGGCCCTGGTATTTAGCAGCAAACCGATCCTTCATGGTCATATCGATTGGGTCTGAAAATCCCCATCGGTCTCTAATCTGTCTATGAATAAGTTCGGCAAAACCTTCAGCGGTCTCCAAAGCAAGTGACAGCAAAGCATGGCTTTCAAGAAATCGGCCTTGTTCTTTTAACAGATCAGCAATCTCTCTGACTCCTTTGCCAGCTGTTACATTAAAGAAAGCTACATAATCCATTTTACCGCTGTTTTTAGGTTTAAGGTAGTCCGCTAGACATAGATATGGTTCAACTTCCTGGCGCGGAAATTCAAACGTTTCAATGAACTCTGTCTGATTTTCATTATAGATGAGCACTTTGTCTCCATCAGACTGAGCAGGGAAGAATTGATAAACACCAGCAGGCTGGATCCAGCTGTTCTCCTTCGCATCATTAATTAAACGGCTGACCATATCATTTATTTTTATAGCCTTTTCATCACCTGCGGCAAGAAGCTTCTCCAAATTTCCCTTTAAACCAAGATGATGGCCAATCAGCATTTGTTTGTTAATATATGGTTCAATATGGGCAAGCGAATAAGACTTTAATAAATGACGTTTTAAATCCTTCGGGATATAAACCTTAACATTCGTAGTCAATTTTGCCCTTGGCTTTATGGCTGTCGCAATTTGATATGCATTTTGGTCAAAAGGTGCAGCTTGTAAGGCAGCAGCCTGTTTTTCCAAAAATTCCTGCTTCAGTATATCATGTTCTTCCGGATCCTGAAGCTTGTTAGCAAGAGTTAGCCCATTCATGGCATCTTTAGCATATAAAACTAATCCTTCATATTCCTTGGCTATTTTCGTATCGGTAAATTTACGGGAAAGTGCTGCACCCCCAACAAGAATTGGAATCGTTACCCCAGCTTTTTTTAAATCTTGTGCCGTTAATACCATTTGCTGTGCTGATTTAACCAATAAGCCTGATAAACCGACAATATCTGGTTTTTCCTTTCTGATAGCTTCGATTAAGTCTCCAGGCGCAACCTTTATACCAAGATCGACGACCTCATAGCCATTATTGCTTAAGATGATATCGACCAGGTTTTTCCCAATATCATGGACATCACCTTTAACTGTAGCCAATACTACTTTGCCTTTGCTCGATGATATATCATCCTTTTCCATATAAGGCTCTAAAAATGAAACGGAGGCCTTCATCACTTCTGCACTTTGCAATACCTCGGCAACGATTAACTGATTATCATTAAAAAGGCGTCCGACTTCCTTCATTCCATCCATTAGCGGCCCATTAATGATATCAAGCGGGGCAGGGTAGACATGCAGTGCGCTCTCCAGATCAGGTATCAAACCTTCCTTTGTTCCGTCAATGACATAATTGGAAAGACGTTCTTCCAAAGGCATATCAGACAAAATGCTTTTATGTTCCTTCTTTTTCCCTCTGTAAAAATCAGTAAATTTAGCAAGTGATTCATCGGTTGTATAAAATAGAAGCTTTTCAGCAAGCTCGACTTCTTCTTTAGGGATGGAGGCAAACCTTTCTAGCTTTTCTGTATTAACAATGGCATAGTCTAGACCAGCCTGGGTGCAATGGTAAAGAAAGACGGAATTCAAAATTTCCCTGCCGACTGGAGGAAGTCCGAATGATACATTGCTGATTCCGAGAATTGTCTGCACATTCGGCAGAGCTTTCTTAATTAGGCGAATTCCTTCAACAGTAGCTTTTGCACTGCCAATATATTGTGCATCACCCGTTCCGACAGGGAAGACAAGGGGATCAAAAATTAAATCCTCTGGCTGAAACCCGTATTTATTGACAAGAAGATCATAGGATCGTTTCGCAATTTCCAGCTTTTTCTCTGCTGTCACACCCATGCCTGTTTCTTCGATCGTACCGACGACAACAGCTGCTCCATATTGGTGGACAAGGGGAGCTATCGCAGCAAAGCGTTCCTCGCCATCTTCCAAATTAATTGAATTAATAATCGCTTTTCCCTGTGAATACATGAGTGCTTTTTCAATGACTTCATCATCTGTTGAATCAATTACTATTGGGGCCTTTATTTTTTTTACGAGCTCTTTCATAAAGTCTTCCATATCTTTAATTTCATCGCGATCAGGATTTGCCAAACATACATCAATCACATGGGCTCCGCCTTTTATCTGTGCTCGGGCGACTTCGGCAGCCTCCTCAAACTTTCCTTCTATAATTAAACGCTTAAATTTACGAGAGCCAATGACATTTGTCCGTTCGCCCACCATAATCGGACGAAGGGACGGGTCATCATAAATCAATGGCTCAATCCCGGAAACTTTATGGAAAAGGTGTTTTTCAAATGTTCGCGGTGCATATTTATTCATTTCCTCCGCAATAGCCTGAATATGCTCAGGAGTGGTTCCGCAGCATCCGCCGACAATATTCAGCCAGCCTTCTGAAGCAAAACCGCCAAGCTTTTGAGCAAGGGATTCAGGTGTTTCATGATACTGGCCCTCTTCATCAGGAAGACCTGCATTTGGATAGCAGCTGACAGCAGCAGATGCCAGGTTTGAAAGGGAGCGAATATGGTCCTGCATAAATTCCGGACCTGTTGCACAGTTTAAGCCCACCGCTAACGGCTTCATATGCTCTAGTGAAATATAGAATGCTTCTATGGATTGCCCGGCCAGGGTTGTTCCCATAGGCTCGATCGTTCCAGAAACGATAAGGGGAATCTCTTTGCCTGTTTTTTCAAAAGCTCTTCTAATGCCGATAAAACCAGCTTTCACATTAAGCATATCCTGGCTGGTTTCAAGCAGAAGCAGGTCCACATCTCCGTCAATTAGTCCAATGGCTTGTTCCTCATAGGCATCAGCAAGTTTTTCAAAAGTGGTTCCGCCTGTTACACTCAGTGTTTTTGTCGTTGGCCCCATAGAACCTGCGACAAATCGAGGCCAGTTATGTGTTGTATATTGATCAGCAGCTTTTCTAGCAATAACGGCAGCTTTTTTATTAATTTCATATGCTTTATGTCCTAAGCTATATTCATCTAAAACAATGCTTGTTCCGCCAAAGCTGTTTGTTTCAATGATATCTGCTCCCGCATTCAAATAGGCTAAATGAACACGCTCAATAACCGAGGGGGAGGTAATGTTTAAATGTTCATTGCAGCCATCAAATTCCTCTCCGCCAAAATCCACAGGGGATAAGTCGGCATTTTGCAGCATCGTTCCCATCGCGCCATCCATGATAAGGATTTTTTTTGTAAGCTGTTCAATTAATCGTGATTTTTGCATTTTGTTTCCTCCTTGCCAACTTGGCGCTTACTTCAGAAGCATATTTGGATAGTTCAACAGTAAGCTCGTATCTCATAAACGGGGTAATTAAATAGATTCCATTAAATAATTCCGTTGCTGCATCAATTAAGGATTTCGTCATGGCAAGACTTTCATGGACAGCCTTATCAGGGTCATCCTTTAAAAAATTGAGCCGGTCGCGAATGGATGTGGAAATCTTAATCCCTGGGACCTCGTGATGTAAAAATTCTGCATTTTTGCTGCTTGTTAATGGCATTAGTCCAATATAAATCGGCTTTTTAAGATGTATCGAAGCTTCATAAACTTCCATTAATTTTTCCTCTGAATATACCGGCTGGCTAATAAAATAATCGGCTCCATATTCAATTTTCTTTTCCAGACGCTGTACAGCTTTTTCTAACGAGCGTACATTTGGGTTAAAAGCACCGGCTACGGAAAAGTCTGCCCTTTCACCCAAGTCCTTTCCAGAAATAGATAATCCTTTATTTAATTGCTTAATCATTTTTATCAATTCAAAAGAAGATACATCATAGACAGAGGAGGCACCCGGAAAATCTCCCACTCTGGCGGGGTCTCCAGTAACTGCCAATACATCATGCAGGCCAAGAGCATGAAGACCCATTAAATGAGATTGGAGTCCAATTAAATTTCGATCCCGGCAAGTTATGTGTACGAGAGGACGGACCCCGATTTCCTTTTTTACCCGATAGCCCAAAGCCGAATTAGATACTCGAGGTGATGCAAGCGAATTATCGGCCAATGTGATGGCATCAATTCCAGCGTCTTTTAACGCTTTTGCACCGGCAAAAAATTTATCAGTGTTTAGTTTTTTTGGTGGGTCCAGTTCGACAATAATCGATGATCTTTCTTTCACAAGATCCTGCAGGGGAGGTTTTTCCCGCTTAACAGGAATTGAATTTGTTATTTGTATTTCACTGTTGGTTTTCACTTGTTTTTCGGAAACAGGTGAGAGCCCTTTTAATTCAGAGGCAAATGCACGAATGTGATCAGGCGTCGTCCCGCAGCAGCCGCCCAGAAGCCGAATACCCTGGCTGCGAAATTCCTTTGCTGACTTTTTGAAATATTCTGAATTACCTTTGTATGAAAATAGTCCATCTGTATAGGAAGGCAGTCCGGCATTTGGATAAGCAGATAGATAAGCGCGATCCAGTAGTGGAACCTTTTCTAAACTTTTTAGCATATGGTGCGGACCAAGTCGGCAGTTTAATCCAACAACATCTGCACCACGGCTTTCCAGACGGGCAAGGGCCAGAGCAACGGGAGTTTGGTCCTGTAATATCCCAGATTCATGAAGGGAAACCTGTGCGATAATCGGCAAATCAGTTTCTTTGCGTGCTATTGCTAATACCTGCTCAAGCTCATTAAGGTCATAATACGTTTCTAGTAAAATACCATCTGTACCTTCTAATAACAGACAGTATAGCTGTTCACGAAAACTTCTTTTTATCTCCTCAATTGAAACAGAATTTGGCCTTATTCCTCTTATGCCTCCAATCGTTCCGATAACGTACACTTGTTTGCCTGATGCTTTTCGGGCATTTCTGACAGCATGTGTGTTAATCTCTTTAACGCTATCTTCCAATCCATATCTTTGCAGCTTGATGTAATTGGCTGCATAGGTATTTGTCTGAATCAGATTCGCGCCTGCCTGAATATAGGCTTCATGGATTTTCTGGATTTGCTCAGCATGGGAAATATTTAAATTTTCAAAACAGCTGTCCGTTCCATAGGAGTAAAGCAGCGTTCCCATCGCGCCATCAGCAATTAAAATTTCAGTTTTCATTTTTTCAAGGAGGCTCATTTACTCACCCCGCTAGCAACACAGGCAAATGCATACTCTAGATCTTGAATTAAGTCATCTAGATCCTCAATGCCGACAGAAAATCGTAAAAGCCGATTACACACACCTGTTTCCATTCGAATAGCTTCAGGAATATCCGCATGTGTCTGGGTAGCAGGATATGTGATAAAGCTTTCAACACCTCCTAAGCTTTCAGCAAAGGAAATCAGCGTTAGGTTTTGCAAAAACGGATTAACCCAATTCTCATCCTTTATCCGAAAAGAGATCATTCCTCCACGTCCCGGATAAAGTACGTCTGTAACGGCATCATGATTCAATAAATAATGGACAATGGCTTTGGCATTTTTTTCATGCCGCTCCATACGGAGAGAAAGGGTCTTCAAACCTCGGATGACTAGCCAGGAATCAAATGGACTCAATACAGCGCCAGCAGAATTATGATAAAAGGCAAGCTGCTCACATAATTCCTTTCCTTTAGCCGCGACAAGACCAGCTAACACATCATTGTGACCGCCAAGGTATTTTGTCGCGCTATGAATGACAATATCAGCGCCAAGCTTTAAAGGCTGCTGCAGGAGCGGGGTAAAGAATGTATTATCGACAATAAGCAAAAGCTCATGATTTTTCGCAAATAAAGCGATGTCCTCAATATTTGTCTGTTCCATTAAAGGATTAGTAGGGGTTTCCAGAAAAATCGCTTTAGTACTATCTGTTATTTCCTTTTCTAGCTCAAAAGGTGAGAACGAGCTTAGATATTTACATGTTATTCCCCATTTTTTAAAGGCCTTTTCAAAAAGTCTATATGTACCGCCATATAAATCCTTTGAAACAAGAATCTCATCACCGGATTTAAAGATTGAGAGGACAGTAAAGATGGCTGCCATTCCAGAACTGCAGGCATATCCTTGGTCACCTTCCTCCAGATCTGCAATGGCTTTTTCGAGGATTGCCCGTGTAGGGTTTCCAGTTCGACTGTAATCGTAGCCAGTTGACTCGCCAATCCCTTCATGACGATAGGCAGTCGAAAAATATACTGGCGGATTAACTGTTCCAGTTAGTGTTTCACTGCGGTTGCCGATTTGAGCGAGTATGGTATCATGCTTATACATATTTATCGCACTCCTTTTTCTCGGCTTATTTTCACCTCAAAATGAAATGAAAAAAAGCCTTCTTTAAGAAGAAGACTTATCGGTTAAGAATCGCCATTCTTCTTATCTTCCAAGCTTCTTTAGAAACTTGCAGGAATTAGCACCTTTTCAATCGTTTTATGATTGAAGGTTGCTGAGGCGTCTTAGGGCCTGAACCCTCGACCTCTCTGGATAAGAACTTTAAAAGTTTTTAATTTTCTTAAAGAATACAATAGGACGAAATGAAATGCAATCCTTTTTATCTGCAATTTTTTATCTTTTAGCATGATTTGAATATAATAAGGAAGAAAAAAAGAGTAACTTAAAAAAAATCACCGGTTTAATCCATAAAATTACTTTTTCAGTATATATATTTTCTCTTGTATCGGAAGTGCATAATTTTCACTGCATAAATATTAAAAACCTTTTGAATAACCTACTTTAAAGTGGTAAAATGTCTTAGGACACATTTATCCTCTGAAAAATATTATTATTCTTTTATTTATCTAGTAAGGGGATAAGGGCTAGAGCTTTTCTCAAATAATATAAGTTGTTATGGAGGTTATTTTCCATGAAAAAGCCGCTGAGTGGTGGAAGGCCTTTAAATCAAGACTTCTTTGGCCCAAACCTTGGCTATGTAATTGAGCAATATGAGCTTTTTTTGCAAGATCCGGAATCAATCGACCCAGAACTAAAGGCCTACTTTGAAACATATGGAGCACCTGTGGTAGAAACAGAGTCTTCAATGGGGACAGATGCAGATACTGCATCACCTGCACAATTAGAAAAAACATTAGCAGCATTAAGGCTGGCAGATAACATCCGTACATATGGCCACAGGGCTGCAGATATCTATCCCTTAAAGGATCATGAACCGGAAAAGAATCTTTTTGAGCTTTCGCAATATGGTCTAACAGAAGCAGACTTGCGAGCGCTTCCAGCAGGCATCATCTGCAAGGATGCACCAATTGTCCTTCTTAATGGATTTGATGCGATTGAATACTTAAAAAGTATATATATGGATACAATTGCATTTGAATTTCATCATGTATATGACGAAAACGAAAAAGACTGGCTACGCCGCAAAGTTGAATCTAGTGGTTTAAAAGTAAAATTAAGCACTAATGAAAAAACAAAAGTCCTTAAGAGATTAACGGAAGTTGAAGAGTTTGAAAAATTCCTTCATCGTACTTATGTTGGACAAAAGAGGTTTTCCATTGAAGGCTTAGATTCCATGATACCTTTGCTTGATCAAATTATTTCTGAATCTGTTTCAAAAGGTACAGATACCATTAATATTGGGATGGCTCATCGCGGACGCCTCAATGTTTTGGCACATGTCCTTGGTAAACCGTATGAAATGATATTTGCAGAGTTCCAACATGCTCCTAATAAAGACCTAGTTCCTTCTGAAGGATCAATCGGAATTAGTTTTGGCTGGACAGGGGATGTAAAATATCATTTAGGACTAGACAAGAAAATCAAAGACGAAAATACGACTGTTGCGCGATTAACTCTAGCCAATAACCCAAGTCACCTTGAATTTGTGGATGCAGTTGTTGAAGGTTATACCCGTGCTGCACAGGATGACCGCAGTGAAAAAGGGTATCCAAAAACTGATTTCCGTACTGCTCTTTCCATTGTCATTCATGGTGATGCTGCTTTTCCTGGCCAAGGCGTTGTGGCAGAGTCATTGAACCTTGGTCAGCTAAAGGGCTATAATACAGGCGGATCCATTCATATTATTGCTAACAATACGATCGGATTTACAACCGAATCTCGTGATTCCCGTTCTACAAGATATGCCAGTGATTTGGCAAAAGGATTTGAAATACCAATCCTTCACGTGAATGCGGATGACCCAGAAGCTTGTATTGCTGCTGCCAAGTTTGCATCGGAATACCGTGAAAAGTTTAAAAAAGACTTTTTAATAGATCTCATTGGTTTCCGAAGATTCGGACACAATGAGATGGATGAGCCGATGACAACCAACCCGTTAATGTACAATATCGTTAATAACAAACCTTCTGTTAAGGAAGTGTACGCTCAAAAACTTGCAGATCAATCTTTTATAACGAAAGAGACGATTCGTGAAATTGAGGAAAGTGTGACAAGCCGACTTAAGGAAGCTCATGGAAAGGTGCCTAATGAAAAAGCAGACACCCCATCTATGAATCCTCCAGAAATTATTGAAAAAGGACTTCCGAAAATAAATACGGCTGTACCTGAGGCAGATCTAAAAGAAATAAACGAAGAACTGTTAGCTTTCCCAGAAGGATTTAAGGTGTTCAGCAAGCTTGAAAAAATCCTTAAGAGAAGATTAGAGGCGCTGGACGGAACAGCTAAAATCGATTGGGGACACGCTGAAACTTTAGCATTTGCATCCATTCTGAAGGATGGCACACCAATTCGTTTAACAGGACAGGACTCCGAGCGCGGTACGTTTGCACATAGAAATATTGTGCTGCATGACCATGTAACAGGAGAATCCTACTCACCTTTGCATAATCTATCATCAGCAAAGGCGTCCTTTGCTGTGCATAATAGTCCATTATCTGAAACATCTGTTCTTGGATTTGAATATGGCTATAATGTGTTTGCTCCAGAAACACTAGTTCTTTGGGAAGCACAATTCGGAGATTTTGCTAACTCTGCCCAAGTCATTTTCGACCAATTTATCGCAGCTGGCCGGGCAAAGTGGGGACAAAAATCCGGACTTGTTATGCTTTTGCCGCATGGTTATGAAGGTCAAGGTCCTGAGCACTCGAGTGCCCGTTTGGAAAGATTCTTAACTTTGGCAGCTGAAAATAACTGGACTGTAGCGAATCTGTCTTCTTCTGCACAATATTTCCATATTTTGCGCAGACAGGCAGCAATACTAAATAAAGAAGAGGTTCGCCCTCTTGTTATTATGTCGCCGAAGAGTCTGCTTCGCCACTCACTTGTAACATCATCTATCACTGATCTAAGCGATGGCGAATTCAAGTCTATTTTAGAGCAGCCAGGTCTTGGACAAGAAACTGATAAGGTAACTCGATTAGTTCTTGCCACTGGAAAAATGGCTATTGATTTAGCAGAAAACCTAAAGAAAATCGAAAATCAGGATTGGTTCCATATCGTACGCGTAGAGGAGATTTATCCATTCCCAATGCAAATGATCAAAGATGTGGCAAGCCGTTATCCAAACTTAAAAGAAATTGTCTGGGTTCAAGAGGAACCTAAAAACATGGGTGCTTGGAACTTTGTTGAACCAAGACTGCATGAAGTTGCATCAGACGATGTTGAAGTATCATATGTTGGAAGACGCCGTCGTTCAAGCCCTTCAGAGGGTGATCCAGACTTCCATAAAAAAGAACAGGCACGTATTATTAATGAAGCATTAACGCAATCGCAAGAAGGAGGAAATTAAGGTGGCAGAAATCAAAGTACCTGAACTAGCAGAATCAATTACAGAAGGAACAATCGCACAATGGCTTAAAAAGCCGGGAGATGCTGTAAATAAAGGCGACTATGTTGTTGAATTAGAAACTGATAAAGTAAATGTTGAGATTATCTCTGAATTCAGCGGGATCTTAACTGAAGTTAAAGCTGAAGAGGGAGATAACGTAAACGTTGGCGACACGATCGCAGTTGTTGATGAGGCAGGTCAGGCAGGAGCAAGTGCGCCACAAGCTGCTCCGGCACAAGAAGAAAAAGCACCTGCACAAGCAGAACAAGCTGCACCAGCTAAGGCTGAACAGGCAGCTGCTCCAGCTTCTGCTAACGAAGGTCAGCGCACAATTGCATCTCCTGCTGCAAGAAAAATGGCAAGAGAAAAAGGAATTGATTTAAATCAAGTGCCAACAGCTGACCCGCTTGGCAGAGTTCGTGCACAGGATGTTTCATCTTTCAACCCGCAGGCTGCAGCTTCTGTACCTGCACCACAAAAACCAGCAGCTGCACCAGCTCCTGCTGCACAGGTTGGAGGCAAAGAGGTAGAGCGCGTTCGCATGACACGCCGCCGTCAAACAATTGCCAACAGGCTTCTTGAAGTTAAACAGTCAACTGCTATGCTGACTACATTTAATGAAGTCGATATGACTAATGTTATGAATCTTCGTAAGCGCCGCAAGGATAAGTTCTTTGCTGAAAACGACGTAAAATTAGGATTCATGTCATTCTTTACAAAAGCTGTTGTTGCGTCATTAAAGAAATGCCCGCTGCTTAATGCTGAAATTCAAGGCGACGAACTTCTACTTAAAAAGTTCTATGATATCGGTGTTGCTGTTTCAACTGAAGAAGGTCTAGTTGTTCCAGTTGTTCGTGATGCAGACAGCAAAAACTTTGCCGAAATTGAAAAAGATATCAGTGATTTAGCTGTTAAAGCAAGAAATAACAAGCTAGCTTTATCCGACCTTCAAGGCGGAACATTTACTATTACAAACGGTGGAGTATTCGGTTCTCTATTATCAACACCAATCCTTAATGGACCTCAAGTAGGTATCCTTGGCATGCATACGATTCAAACTCGTCCAGTTGCCATTGATGCTGAAAGAATGGAAAATCGTCCAATGATGTATCTTGCTCTTTCCTATGATCACCGTATCGTCGATGGTAAAGAAGCTGTTACCTTCTTAAAACATGTTAAAGAACTTATTGAAGATCCAGAATCACTTCTTTTTGAAGCTTAATAATACCATCATGATGATGAAAAAATCAGAGTGGCATATAGCCACTCTGATTTTTTTATGGAACAAAAATACTCTTACATTTACTTTTTCACAGGCTTTAAACCTCGTTTGATGATTTCCTTTTTCAATATCCAAATCCATTCTTTCTCAGAACCTGACTTTAATGCATCACGATACGAGACAACCAATTGTTCATTACTCATAATCTTCATTTTGCATTACCTCCCAGTTAAATGGATTGAATATTCTTTCTATTCATTTCATTCTAATTGTTATTTTCCATTTTGAAAAGACCTTTAATGGAAAAAATTCAAAAAAGGGACTTTAATCATGATAAGTGTAAAATATTTGAAGCATCGTGCCCTCTATCTGTAAAATAATATAAAACGCATGAAAGGAATGTTGAAAATGAATTTACAGCTAGATCATATTGTCCATTTTATCAGTCAAGATCCTCAAGCTGCTGTTGAACAATGGGAAAAACACGGAATAAAAGCTGTCATGGGCGGAAGCCATGAATTATGGGGAACATATAACAGTTTGTTATACACAGCTTCATCGTATATAGAGTATCTTGCGATTGAAAACCAAGAAATTGCCCAGCAATCAAATAACCCCCTTATCCAGCACCTAGTAAAAGATTTAGCTAGGGGAGAGGGAGCAGGACAAATATGTTTTCGAACAGATAATATTGAAGATCTTAAGGATACATTGGAGAAGAAAGGCTACAGTACTTTCCCAATATTTCCTGGAAGCCGAAGAAGAAAAGATGGCACGGTTATCGAATGGAAAATGCTGTTTCTAAAGGAGGAAGCATCCGTTCCATATCCATTTTTCATCGAATGGGGACAGAAGGATGATGAACGGTTTAAAGAACTTAAAAGCCTTGGCATGATGGATAAGAAACTAGCAAACCATACAATCCAATCCATTTCTTATGCTGTAAAAAATTGCGATCAAACCGCAAAGCTGTGGTCTGAATTACTTGATTTTCCGATTCATGATACATATATGGAACCCTCAGGCGCGTCAAAAAAGACTGTGCTAAAAGCAGGAGCAGCAAACATAGTTTTTTGTGAATCCAGCAAGTCAGGAATTGTCAAGGAAACAATTGCATCTAGAGGGGAGCGCCCTTTCCTTATTGAATTTAACCCGCCTATCAGTAAAAATGAAATTACACTTTATCAGACTCTGTACAAATAAAATCATCGGGCCGCATATACGGTCCGATGATTTTTTTACATAAATAACAGCAAACTTATAGCCATAACAGCCATTCCGGCAATAAGCCCATATATAGAAAGATGGCCGCTGTCATACTTTTTTGCGGCTGGCAGCAATTCGTCCAGTGAGATAAATACCATAATCCCAGCAACAGCAGAAAAAATCAATCCAAAGATAATATCATTTAGGAACGGCATTAATATCAAGAATGCAACAAGTGCTCCAATGGGTTCAGCTAATCCCGACAAAAATGAAAGTTTAAAAGCCTTTTTCTTGCTCTTGGTGGCGAAGTAGATCGGAACAGCAACGGCGATGCCTTCAGGAATATTATGAATGGCTATCGCAATTGTAATGGCAATTCCTAGGGCAGGATCATGCAAGGCAGAAGTAAAGGTTGCAATTCCTTCTGGAAAGTTATGAATTCCAATGGCAAGTGCAGTAAAGGTTCCCATTTTTAGCAAAGCTTGATCTTCAGAAGGTTTTCCTTGCTGCTTATTCATATCCTCTACTTTCCTTGGCTCATGGGGGTTTCCTTGTTCAGGGACAAATTTGTCAATCAGCGCTATTAGGACCATCCCGCCAAAAAAACCAGCTACTGTCAGCCAATTGCCTGGTACATCACCTACTGCCGCTGTCAATGCAACTTTCGCTTTAACAAAAATCTCTACCATAGAAACATATATCATTACCCCTGCTGAAAATCCTAGTGTAACTGAAAGAAATTTTGTGTTAGTCGTTGAGGTAAAAAAGGCAATTAAGCTGCCAATTCCCGTGGCAAGTCCGGCAATTAAGGTAAGACCAAATGCCAATAATAAATTTTCATGCACACCATTTCACCTCTCTGCAATAAGCAGCTTTATAAGAATATATTCGTAAAGTTAAAAAAGTTTCCTTTGTGAAACATTTTAAAAACACATCAACATTACGTCAATTTAATTTATTCAATCCAGCCAAAATTGACATAAATTTTTTTATATTTTTTCGGTATCTGATTTTGTTTTCCTGCATATGCTAATTATTTTCTTGAACTATTCATGCACTTCAAAAGAAAATCCATGTTTTAACCAAGTCATATCGGTGGTAAAGAATAATGCATCCACCAAGAAAGAAGGTTATATCATGGAATATCTTTCGAATGGGGATTATTTTGAACTGATATATAAAGACCAATTATATGAGCACCTTGAGTTTATAAGAATGGATACCATTTGTGGAAAAAATTATGTGACATTAATGAATGCGATTACCAGAAAACTATATACCTTTGAAGAAAACAACATACAGCATCTTAAGAAAAGTCTTCAGCTTCAGCCCAATAAATTAAAGCAAAAGAACCATCTTGCGCCATTAGCTCCATATTCTATATACTAGTAAGTGACAAAGTAGAAGGAGTGGCAAATATGATCCATCAAAGCTGGCAGGAAAGAGAAACACTCAAAAAGGTAAAATGCGTGCATACTAATGCTGCAAAATACATTGTTAATCGAGTATTAACTGAAGGTAAGACCTATGAGGTTAAAAATGAAACTGAGGAGTTTTACTTTGTAATAGATAACTCTGGAAAAGTTGGGGGATTTTACAAGGATTACTTTCAAGAGGCATAATAAGAGGAAGGAGGATCTGTAAAGTAGATCCTCCTTTTGTATATTTCTTATCTTGTAGCGTTATCTGGGAAGATACGGCGGACCGTTTGTGAAAATTCATCAAAGAATCCATTCACTGGATGGCCACCACGAATATCATTCGTATAACCGTTCATTCTGTCATAAAAATCCGGGTTTACTGATACATACACATTGTCAATATCCTGATCAACTGATTTTACTTGATCGGCAATTTTTCTTTCGAGGTTTCTGTCGAAAGTAGCATTGTTTCTTAATCTCGCTGCGACATATGCATTGTTATCCGTAACAATGACATTTGCGTGATCAATTTCATTCATGGATGCAATTTTATCTGCTGCACGGTCTGCTACACGCATTTTTGGTGTTTCATTATTGATATTTCGTACCTGTGTACCGTTGCCCATCCGCGCTGTATTGCCGATTCTTGTCGGACGATCCATTCTGTTGCCATAATAATCATAAGTAGTATTATTAAATGTGTCATTTTGATATCCAGGATTATTCACCCTAGTTGGTGCAGTAACATCATTATTACCAAGACCTACATTATTTCTGCCATTGTCATTTGCCCCGCATCCCGCCATCAGAAGCATTGACAGACCAGCAGTCAACATCATTTTAGTTTTCAAAAAAAAACCTCCTTTATTAGATGTCACTAATAGAATTCCATCTGTAAAAGAGGTTTATCCAACTATTATCTTCCTTTTACTTATCTTCGTTTTTGGCTTTCATTCCTGCAGGTGATTGATATAGCCTTCTTCCGACATATGTCTGTATTGTTAAGAAAATCCCGCCAACCGTCCAATATAAAGGCAATGCTGCTGGTGCATTCAATGATACAAACACAATCATAATAGGGGATAAAAGTCCCATAAACTTCATTTGTGATTGCTGCTGTATTGGCATATTGGACATAGATACCTTAAACTGTACATAATATACGATACCGGCAAGTGCAGTGATCCAAATATCGGACTGACCAAGGCTAAACCATAGGAATGAATGCGCAGCAATGTCTTCAGAACCCCTGATTGCATAATAAAATCCCATAAGGATGGGCATTTGAATAAGGATAGGCAGACATCCCATATTTAATGGATTGATACCATTTTCTTTATAAAGGGCAAACATTTCCTGCTGAAGCTTTTGCTGGTCCTTTGGATCTTTTGCGGCTTTCAGGTCCTTTTGAATCCGATCCATGTCAGGCTTAACGGTATCCATTTTTTCCTTCATGATTGCCTGGTTTTTATACTGTTTAAGCATTAACGGCATGAGAATCAGCCTAATTCCAAGCGTTAAGACAATAATGGCAATCCCATAATTATCGTTAAAGATCACGGCAATTCCGTGAATTAATTTAATGAAGGGTTCAACTAAAATTTGATGAAACATTGAGTCATTATTTTGACCGGTACTTGAGCATGCAGAAAGCAGCATAGCAGAACTGGCTATCATAGCAAAGATTAAAAGTTTTTTCTGGAATTTCACGGTAACTCCTCCTAATTTTTCATTATTTATCTATCTATAGGATTTGGGGTTCCGTGTCCGGGTCTTCACCTGGGTTTTCTTTCTTTTTAATACATTTAACTAGCCAATTTAAATGTGAAAAAGGAACTTTGTTCTGTTTCATTTGCTGCATTGGATTATTCGCAGCAGCATTCCATTCATGACAATCTCTTATTGTATCATTAAAATGGTATTCTATATTCCACAGCCAAGCAAACCTAATGATCACACTGGCTAAGAAGCTGGCATAAATGGTATATTCTGCTGGAATATTAGAAAATTCCATTATAAAATCAAACATTGCTTCACCTCAGTCTTTTGGGCGATGTGTCAATTATAAAGGAATTCTTCTCAAGCCGCAATTAGGAAGGTTACCCAATTTTGTTGATGAGATGGGTCGAAAAGAATAGAATAGAGTAGGATGGAAAATAGTCCTATTATTTTTTGAACGGTGGGGTATTTTGTCTTTATTAAAAAAGAAGAAAATTTTTTCCAGCATTAAAGTCTTAATGCCAATACTTTTATTATTATTAATTGGATACGAGGCAAGGGGATTATTTAAGGAATTTGATTGGGATATCATTAATATGTATTTAGATCGGCTGCCAGCGTTTAAAATTGTGCTTATTTTCATACTTGGCCTTATCTCTCTTATTCCCATGTTTTATTATGACTTGATCCTGACAAAAATTTTTAGCATACATATAAAGAGAAGAAACCTCATTATTTACTCTTTTTCTGCCAATGCATTTTCAAACCTGGTTGGATTTGGAGGTGTAGCGGGGACAACACTTAGATCTCTTTATTTCAGGAAGTATGTGCAAGATGATGTACCATATATTCTTATGATTGCGAAGTTGTCCTTATTTTATTTAACCGGATTATCATTTTTATCATGGCTGGTTGTTTTTTCAGATTTACACGTTTATTCCGAAATAAGGTTCCTTAAATTGGCGGTTTGGGCCGTCGCGGCATACACCCCATTATTAATTCTTATTTACATTTTCCAAAGAAAATTTTGGGAGATGGAGCAGGTGAAAAAGGCCTTTGTTTCGGAGCTAATGACGATTTCCATCTTTGAATGGCTTTTTGTTGTTATTTGTATTTGGGGAATTGCCCGATTTTTAAGCGTACCTATCAGTTTTTCTGTTCTATTCCCTATTGTTGTTATCTCTGCCTGTGTCGGCATTATCAGCCTTATACCAGGAGGAATCGGTTCTTTTGACCTTGTTTTTTTAATCGGTATGGGTACACATGGGATTCCTACCGAACTTAGCTTGTTAATTATTATGTTTTACCGGCTCAGCTACTACATTTTTCCAGCTTTATTAGCTGCTCCGTTTGTTATCTATCAATTTACACATAGGAGATAATTGCAGGCATATTTAGGGTAAATAAAGCGGATAAAGGGTAAAATTTATAAAAAGTTATTTTGATGTTTATTATTAGGAGGATTACGGATGAGTACACTGCTGCCAGATGACAGCTTAACATTACATACAGACTTATATCAAATCAATATGGCCGAAACCTATTGGGAGGATAACATACATAATAAAAAAGCTGTATTTGAATTATATTTCCGCAAGGTACCTTTTGGAAATGGCTATGGCATTTTTGCCGGTCTTGAAAAAGTTATTGAGTTTATCAGCCAATTTAAATTTACAGATAGTGATTTAGACTACTTGCAAAATGAACTGCATTACAAAAAAGACTTTCTGGACTATTTGCGAAGTCTTCGTTTTACTGGCTCCATTTATTCAGTAGAAGAAGGGGAGCTGGTATTTGGCAACGAGCCCCTTATGAGAATTGAAGCGCCGCTGGCACAGGCCCAATTAATTGAAACAGCGCTATTAAACATTGTGAATTATCAAACATTGATTGCGACCAAGGCTGCGCGCATTAAGGAAGTCGTTGGGGATGAACCTGCTATGGAATTTGGTTCCCGCAGAGCACATGAAATGGATGCAGCCCTTTGGGGAGCAAGAGCAGCCTACATAGGCGGATTTGATTCAACCTCCAACGTGAGAGCTGGAAAAAAATTTGGTATACCTGTTTCAGGCACACACGCTCACGCATTAGTTCAAGCCTACGGAGACGAATACACTGCTTTTCATAAATATGCAAGGCGACATAAGGACTGTGTGTTCCTCGTAGACACTTATGATACTTTGAAATCTGGTGTGCCAAATGCGATTAAAGTTGCCAAGGAACTTGGGGACAAAATTAATTTCATCGGCATACGGTTAGATAGCGGAGACCTTGCATATCTTTCCAAGGAAGCAAGAAGAATGCTGGATGATGCCGGCTTTAAAGATGCCAAAATTATCGCCTCAAATGACCTGGATGAGTATACAATTTTGAACCTAAAGGGACAGGGCGCAAAAATTGATGCATGGGGAATTGGTACAAAGTTAATCACTGCCTATGACCAGGCTGCTCTTGGTGCCGTTTATAAACTGGTATCATTTGAAAATGAAGAGGGTGAGATGGTCGACAATATTAAGATTAGCGGAAATCCGGAGAAAGTTACCACTCCAGGTTTGAAGAGAGTCTACCGCATTATCAATAATGAAACACAGAAATCTGAAGGGGACTACGTTACCTTAAAGGATGAAAATCCAGAGGAAGAAGAGCGTTTAAAGATGTTTCACCCTATCCATACATATATCACTAAGTATGTATCAGACTTTAAAGCAAAAGAGCTTCATAAACCAATATTTCAAGACGGCAAGCTTGTTTATCAGCTTCCAGATCTTAAAGATATTCAGCACTTTGCTAATGAAAATCTAACGCTTCTATGGGAAGAATATAGACGTTCCTTAAATCCGGAAGAATATCCGGTCGATTTAAGCCAGAAATGCTGGGATAATAAAATGCACCATATCCAGATGGTGAAAGAAAACATTAAACAATCATTTAATAAGTAAGTTTCCAGAGATATAGGGTCCGTACTAGTAGAACATTACCCTAAAATTAGACTTTCAAGGGGGGACAGCTAAAATGACTTTGCAGGCCGAAATAATGAAAGCATTAAATGTAAACCCGGATATTGACCCGAAAGAAGAAATTAACCGGCGCATAGAATTTTTGAAGGATTATCTAAAAAAGACAAAGGCGAAGGGGTATGTTCTGGGAATTAGCGGAGGTCAGGATTCAACACTTGCAGGAAGACTTGTCCAGCTTGCAGTGGAAGACCTGCGCAAAGAAGGAATAGAGGCAAAATTTGTTGCTGTAAGGCTTCCTTACGGGGTTCAGGCTGATGAAGAGGATGCGCAAATGGCATTGTCCTTTATTAAAGCTGATGAAGAATTTGTATTTAATATTAAAGGTGCTGTTGATGAGATACAAAAGGAATATAATTCCCGTGTCAGCAGCCAGCCTTTAAGTGATTATCAAAAAGGGAATGTGAAAGCAAGAATGAGAATGATTGCCCAGTATGCATTTGGCGGACAGTTGGGACTGCTTGTGGTTGGGACAGACCATGCCGCTGAGGCTGTTACTGGATTTTACACTAAATATGGTGATGGAGGGGTGGATGTTGCTCCTCTGACTGGGTTGACAAAACGGCAGGGAAAGGCACTATTAAGAGAATTGGGTGCGGATGAAAAATTATATTTAAAAGTTCCAACTGCTGACTTGCTCGATCAAAAACCGGGCCAAGCAGACGAGACAGAGCTTGGGATCTCATATGACGAATTGGATGACTATTTGGAAGGGAAACAGGTCAGCAAAGACACCGCTGAAAAAATCGAAAAACGCTATCTGCAAACCGAACACAAACGCCAGATGCCTGCTTCGATGTTTGATAGGTGGTGGAATTAAGAAAAACCAGGCTAAAAATTTACACTTCGATAATCTTTAGCCTGCAGATGATCACTTTTAAAGAGCCTAAGCGCCTGGTATAGGCGCTTTTTTGTTTTTATTTAGCTACTACAATATAAGCAATCATCGGGCCATTTTGGTCTTTTTCAGTGTGTGTGTGACAAATTAACCGATACACACCATCTTTTTTAAACTGAAGCGGGACAATGGTATCCTCACCCTTTGTCACAATGCCTTTAACCTCGGTTCCCTCAATCGTAAATGGATGTTCTGTCCCATTCACACCGGAGATTACAAGGTTTACCTTTTCGCCTTGTTTCACAAAAATAGTGCCTGGATCCCAGCGGTAGGATTCAATTTCTTTCCCGTTAGGGAGCTTAGTTTTGAACTCCCCGGTTACCATATGAATCTCCCTGATTTCTTCATTTGCTTCCTGGCTAAAGACAGGATCTGAATCTCCCTTTGAAAGCAGCCACACAGATGCAGAAACAATGGCAAGGGCAGCAATAAGGAACATGATGACAGAACGCTTTTTCAATACAAAAAATTGCATTGTTCTCTCCTCCTAATAATGATTGTCCACTACTAATGATATGCATAGAGGGGGAGAGAACTTGTCTACTTTTTTCTGTTTGCAAGATTTTTTAAATAAAATATTTTGTTAATGGTATGATGTTGATTTATTAACCTAGTTGATTGGAGCGAAGCGCCTGCAGCGGAAATCAACGACTAAGTTTTGAATACTCAATGAAAAAAAGACTATGGAATAAATTCCTATAGTCTTTATGCTATGGAAACAAAACAATATTGCATGAAGTATTACTGAAGACGCTGCTCAATCTCTTGGCAAACCTGATCAGCAGATAATCCGCTCGCCTCAATGATTGGCGCTTTTGTTGATGTATCCTGCATTCCCATTACATTATTATCCATCCCTGTTACTACAAAAGCTGCGCAATTTTGGGCATCGGACGCAGTTTGCATTTCCACAACATCATACCCTTTTTGTCTAAGTGCTTCCGATACATTTGTCAGTGATTGTTCAACTGCCACTCTTTTCTTCATTAATCACACCTCCTCCGTTGATAGAATGGCTTTTTCAGCAGGAATTTATACCATAATTTTGAAAGGTCCACTATAATAACGTTTCGTATAAAAAAGGAGTTGAAAAGAAAAAGTAAAAGTGGAGGTGGTAAAATTGTCAAAACGTAAAAAAGATCCATCTAAAGCAGGATTAAGTTCACCAGAGGTCAAAGGACAAGGTACAACAAATGTAGAGATTGATGGGACAAGTGTTTCATCAGCAAGACACAAAAAGAAGAAACAGGATTACTAAAAAAGGAAGGGCCTCTCCGCACGGGGGAGGGGACCCTTCCTTTTTACTGGTACATTTCTGCTACTTTCTTTTGAATATCGGCATCCTCCAAATACTCGTCATAGGTCATTTGTTTATCTATCATGCCATTTGGAGTCAATTCAATAATTCGGTTTGCAATTGTTTGAATAAATTGATGGTCATGGGAAGCAAAAATAAGCGAACCCTTATAATTAATCATGCCATTATTTAATGCCGTAATGGATTCTAGATCTAAGTGGTTTGTTGGTTCATCTAACAGAAGAACATTGGCACCGCTAAGCATCATTTTAGAAAGCATACAGCGCACTTTCTCACCGCCAGATAGAACACTTGGCTTTTTAAGCACTTCTTCTCCGGAAAAGAGCATTCTTCCTAGGAATCCCCTTAAGAAGCTTTCACTTTGGTCATTTGGTGAGAATTGACGAAGCCAGTCAACTAAATTCAGATCACTGCCTTCAAAATACTGGGAGTTATCCTTAGGGAAATAGGCCTGTGACGTCGTAATTCCCCACTTGTAGGACCCGCTATCCGGTTCCATTTCACCCATTAAAATTTTGAATAATGTCGTTTTAGCCAATTCATTCGTTCCAACAAGGGCAATTTTATCATCCTTATTCATAATAAAGCTAATATTATCAAGTACCTTTACGCCATCAATCGTTTTTGTTAGGCCTTCAACACGGAGAAGATCATTTCCGATTTCCCGCTCAGGCGTAAATCCTACATATGGGTATTTTCTGGATGACGGCCTAATATCATCAAGAGAAATTTTATCGAGCAGCTTTTTACGGGAGGTTGCCTGTTTGGATTTAGATGCATTTGCACTAAAACGGGCAATAAAGCTCTGCAGCTCTTTGATTTTTTCTTCTTTCTTTTTATTGGCATCCTGAGCCATTCTTAAGGCAAGCTGACTGGATTCATACCAAAAATCGTAGTTTCCCACATAGATTTGAATTTTGCCAAAATCAAGATCCGCAATATGCGTACACACTTTATTTAAGAAGTGACGGTCATGGGAAACGACAATAACAGTATTTTCAAAGTTAATAAGAAACTCTTCCAGCCATTGAATCGCTTTTATATCCAAATGGTTTGTCGGCTCATCGAGCAATAGAACATCTGGTTTGCCAAATAGAGCCTGAGCAAGCAATACTTTGACTTTTTCAGAACCGGAAATATCAGCCATTTTCTTTGTATGAAGTTCTTCATCAACTCCTAAACCCTTCAAAAGAATCGCTGCTTCAGATTCTGCTTCCCAGCCGTTAAGCTCAGCGAATTCTCCTTCTAGCTCAGCGGCCTTCATGCCATCTTCATCCGTAAAGTCGGCCTTCATATATATCGCGTCTTTTTCCTGCATAACCTCATATAGGCGGGCATGTCCCATAATGACAACCTTTAAAACCTCAAAATCTTCGTATTCAAAATGGTTTTGTTTCAGAACAGCTAGACGCTCTCCAGGTCCAAGTGTAACATTTCCAGTCTGGGACTCAATTTCACCAGATAATATTTTCAGGAAAGTTGATTTCCCTGCCCCATTAGCACCGATAAGACCATAACAATTTCCAGGTGTAAACTTAATATTGACATCTTCAAACAGCTTGCGGTCACCGTATCGAAGACTTACATTACTAACAGTTATCATATTTGCCATTTCCTCCAAAATACATAATCTCAAAAATTATACCATTTATACACATAAAACACTAACCATAAGAAAATAAGGGGAAATATTTTCAAAAATAAACAGGAGGTTTCCTAAAAATATAGAATTACTTAATAAACTCGTGATAAATATTTGCAGCCAATACATATTAATTAATTTTATTCAATAGATGTTCATATTTTATTCATATTTATCATGTACAATGAAATCATACAGGCAGGATAAAGGAGTTTTTATTGTGGCCAAAAAACAACTCGTTGATTTAGTAAATCGGTTGAAAAAAGCGGGTATTAATGTAAGTTTTACAAAACCAAGATCAAAAATGCTGCTTGCACTACCACAAAACAAAAGACTATCATCTACCACGAATTAATAAAGATTAGTGTTGAAGTTTAAAAAGAAAAACGTTGACAGGTTCGTCAACGTTTTTCTTTTTAGATTTCAGACATAATTTTTTTGAACACATCATCTTTATCAAAATTATCTCCCATAGGGAACTTTTTAATGAATTTATTATTTTCATCAAGGAGATAAACAAGGGAGGTATGGATATAGAAACCATCGCCCGGATCACGAAATTGAAATTGAAACGTTTCCCCAAGCTCGCGGATTTCTACTAAATCCTCTTTTATATTTTTTTGATCACCTGTTAGGAAAATCCAGTTTCCATCATCCTCGACTTCAAATGTTTTCATGTATTTTCTGAGTGCTTCTGGTGTATCACGATAAGGATCAATTGTAACTGAAATAAATTGAACCTTGTCACCAAAAACATTCGCTTTTTCCAAATCATGTTTTAATAATCTCATTTTTTGTGTCGTGGTGGGACAAATATCAGGACAATTAATATACATGAATTCAACTAGCTTTAGCTTTTTCGGTGCTTTAGAGAAATCATAGACTTCATCATTCATTGTTACAAGTGTCGTATTTTCAGGAATCTTTGAGGTCATATCTCTAATGATAAAAAATGATATCCCGGCAGAAACGCCTAGAAATAAGATAATTCCGCAAATAATGTAGATTTTTTTCATCATTTCCCCTCCTGATATAAGGATAAATAAAATGAGCAAAAAATCCTATGGATAATATGTGAACAAAAAAAGCCTAAAAGAACTAGTGGAAGTTCTTCAGGCTTAATCTCACATTATTACTTCATTGAAATCCAGACACTCTTAACCTCTGTATAGTTATTAAGAGCGTATGATCCCATTTCACGTCCAATTCCAGATTGTTTATAACCGCCGAAAGGTGAAGCTGCATCAAATGCATTGTAGCAGTTTACCCAGACAGTTCCAGCACGGAGCTTATTCGCAATATAATGAGCATTTGCCACATCCCGTGTCCAAACACCTGCGGCTAGGCCATATTCACTATTATTTGCACGGGCAATAAGATCATCAAGATCCTCATATGGCAGTGCAGAGATTACTGGACCAAAGATTTCTTCTTTGGCAATCGTCATTTCATCATTTACGTTGGCAAAGATAGTTGGTGAAACGAAATAGCCTTGCTCTTGCGGCTTCACGCCGCCAACGACTAGTTCAGCACCTTCATTTAATCCTTTTTCAATATAACCTAAAACCCGATTTTGCTGTTCAATCGAAACAAGCGGACCAATTTCTGTGTCAGCATGTATGCCAGCTCCCTGTTTAATGTTCTTAGCATGGCTAGCCATATCAGCAATGACATTATCAAATTGCTTCTTTTGAATAAATACCCGTGATCCCGCACAGCAAACTTGCCCTTGGTTAAACATAACACCATTTAGAGCTCCAGGTATGGCTTTCGTTAGATCAGCGTCTGGCAAAATAATGTTTGGCGATTTTCCGCCTAATTCTAATGTTACACGCTTCAATGACTTCGACGCTCTTTCCATAATTAACTTTCCAACCTCAGTCGAACCGGTAAAAGCAATTTTGTCAACAAGAGGATGATCGACAAGCGGCTGTCCAGCACTTTCGCCAAATCCGGGAACGATATTTACAACCCCTTCTGGGAAACCAGCCTCCTGAATTAATTCCGCCAAATAAAGCGCCGATAACGGAGTCTGTTCTGCTGGCTTAAGTACCACTGTACAGCCTGTAGCCAGTGCTGCACCTAGTTTCCACATTGCCATAAGAAGAGGGAAGTTCCATGGGATGATCTGTCCAACAACACCTACCGCTTCATGGCGTGTATAGTTAAAGAATGGCCCGTTGACAGGAATGGTCTGTCCAACGATTTTTGTAGACCAGCCGGCATAATACCGCATATGCTCTACTGCCAAAGGGATATCTGCATTTTTCGTTTCGCGGATAGGCTTGCCATTATCAAGGGTTTCGAGCTGTGCTAGTTCTTCGGCATTTTCCTCCATGAGGTCTGCCAGCTTATACATTAACCTGCTTCTTTGTGCAGCACTCATTTTGGACCATGGACCTTCATCAAATGCTTTTCTGGCAGCTCTTACTGCTAAATCAATATCTTCTGGACCAGCCTCATATACATTAGCCAGTACTTCTCCGGTAGCTGGGTTATAGGTTTCAAAAGTTTTCTGGGACTTACTTTCAACAAATTCTCCGTTAATAAACAAAGACTTTTTTCCGCTTAGAAACTTTTCAACTCTTTCATTTAAGGTAACAGTTAATTGGCTCATAAAATTCCTCCTTAGAATAGTAATCTATGTATTTCATGATGCCATTTGGAAGCAAGTTCCAATGGGAGCGCTTCCAATATAATCCTAACAATTTAAAAGATTAATAATCAAGGAATAACTATAAAAATTTTCTGATAATTTTCGACATTGCATGGAATAACCCAAACTGAACAAAAATAAGGAAGGCTTATTTTATTGGCAGTGTTAATGCTTGATGTTGATTTGAACCGCATAGTTGATCTTCGCAGCTGGCGCGTAGACTCCTGGGGGATCAGCGTTGAAGTGAGACCCCGCAGGAGCGTGTGCTCCGAGGAGGCTCACAAAATGCCCTTAGGTGCGCGAAGCGCCTGGAGAGGAAATCAACAGCCAAATTTAACAGAGCCATTTATTAAAGGAGGTTTCCAGTATGGCAAAAAACAATAATGAAGACAGCAAAAAACTGGCTGGCCGATATTACGAAGCAAATGACTATGAAAGGGAAGATACGCTGTCCACAGGGCTAGCAGAAACCCATGAACAAGTCAGTGACACTTACACAGAGGGCCAAGTAAACGCAGTCATTGAAGACGTCAACGGAAAGGACATACCGCTTCCACAAGACGAACACAATATATAAAGGAAAAGAGGCTATCACATGGCACCTAAACAAGGACAAAATGATATGGATCAATACAAAATGCCAAAAGCATTAAAACAGGATAAAAACTATTCCTATCGTGTCGGGTACACAGCAACAACTGGAAACCAAACACCTGGAGAACCTGATTTAGGAAAGACAACAGAACAGAAAAATTAAGAAGTTGCTGCCCTGGCAACTTCTTTTTAACGTTTTTTCGTATTCATAAATCTTTTGGCCAGCAGTTCCTTGACTTGATTATAAGATAGGCCCGATTGTCTATTTAATCGTTTGACTTCTTCAATATCTGTACCAACAATGGTGTGTTTTTTATTATCATGATGTTCATTCACTTATAAACCTCTCCTTTTAATAAGAAGGATAAATTTTCCTAAATTGTTCATACTAATGAAAAAGGGGGCGTTTACCATTTTCTTTAACAGAAAAAATCAAGATAAACCGGAAGTCGTCATGCTCGATACAGAAGTCTTTGCTTGCAGCCAGGATGAATGCAATGGCTGGATGCGAAAAGAATTTGCCTCAGATGATCTTAGGTGTCCTCTTTGTGGCAATGAAACCGTAGCAGAGGTGCGTGAACTTCCGCAAATTGAATAGAACATGACTTAAAAGACTGTTATCGAACAGTCTTTTACTTTTTTGCTAAAATAAGCAATATCTTTATAAATTCTCGTTCTGCTGGCCTATTTCGTTCTCGGCAATGATAATATTAGCTGTCTCAATGGCTCGGTGTTCATCGAGTGAATCACCAGGATAGTTATTTTTTTCAGGGTATTTTTCCGCTTTATTTGCATTTTTTATTTCTTGCAGCTCTTTATCCAATTAGTATCCCTCCTTTGAAACCGCTATGTTCATAAGTTTTCTTTTTACGTTCTTTCTTATTCTCTGAAATAAAAAAACACACAAAAAAGCGATGGATTTCCGAAATCCATCGCTTTTTTGCGTGTCTTCTTATTCAGACTTCTTAGATAGACAGCGGTCACATTCCATTAAATAAGATTCTGCTTGTTCTTCCATTGTGTCACCACATTCTGGGCATTCCTTTTTAGGCAATGTTTTGAAAAATTCTACTGGACTCATCATCATCTTTCATCTCTCCTTTTTTATAATACAGTAATTATTGTTCCTCTTTGTTATATAACAGTATACACGCTTTTTCCAAAAATGTGTACCCCTTTTTTCTTAATTTTTTAAATTTTTTATTTTTATTCCTTCGGCAAATTTAAACAATAAATTTAATAAAATCCACTTTCGTACCCACCCGAGTTTGGATTACAATCATATTGGCTTACTTTATTGAAATAAAAAATATCTGTGTTATAACAGCAAGTTAGGGAGCTGTGATCAGCTAATGTTTGCTATGTTGGACTTATTTAACCCCATGCTCGTGTTTGTTGCCATCATTCTTACCTTCATTGGTTCATATACTGGACTGGATTTGTTCACACTTGTTCGGTCTTCGGAGAATGAAAGAAATAGGGGATTCTTATTTCTCGGAGGAACCTTCTCACTTGGTGTCGGTCTCTGGATCATGAACTTTATTGGGATGGTTTCTTTCAACTTGATCGGTTCAGCCATTTATCATATTCCTTTTATCGTATTATCTTTAGGATTTGGAATTGCTTTTACTGGACTTTCCTTTTACTGGGTGATTCACCAGAAGCTAAAACTAAATCAATTATGGCTAAGTGCGCTCTTTTTGACAGTTGCGGTCATGTCAATCAATATTACAGGCATGTACGCCTTGGAAATGAACATTCATTTTGATCCATGGCTATTCTTTATCACCGCGTTTATCATTTATTGCTCGTTTGCTTTCTCGTTATGGATGCTTTTTTATTTAAAGAATCTATCAGGTTTTTATGAAATCTGGCTAAAGCCCGTCAGTTCACTTATCATGACAGGCGGCATCATTGAAGGCTATTTTTTGTTCTTGCGGGCATCGGCCTCATTGCCAAAAGGGGAAATCGGATTTGGTGATTCTGCATCGGAAACCTTTTTAATCTACCTTGTTATTTTTGTTTCTATTTTAATATTGAGCGGATTAATTGGCTCTCGTTCGATCATTGGCCGAAGGCTTGTTGTCAGTGATATTACTTTAAGGGATATCCAATCGGCTCTTGATGAATCATCGATTGTTACGATTGCTGATCAAGATGGCATGATTACTTATGTAAATGATAAATTTGTAGAGATTTCAAAATACAAGAAAGAAGATATTATCGGGAAGAGTCACCATCTGTTAAATTCGAGTTACCATCCTCCTGAATTCTTTGGGCATTTATGGAAAACAATTACCTCTGGACATATTTGGCGAGGGGAAATTAGAAACCGTGCGAAAGATGGCAGTCATTATTGGGTGGAAACAACGATTGTGCCTTTTTTAAATCAAACAGGGAAACCCTATCAATATGTATCCATCCGTAACGATATCACGGCTCTAAAAACAACCGAAGCACATTTAAAGGAAAAAATAAAAGACGTCAGTGATATCACTTTCGCTCTCAACCAATCATCGATTGTTGCTTTGACAGATGAAAAAGGGGTTATTACAAATGTTAATGATAAGTTCTGCGAGATTTCAAAGTATAGTAAAGAAGAAATCATTGGACAGACACATGCCTTATTAAATTCGGGCTTCCATCCGAGGGAATTTTTTAAAGAGCTTTGGAAAACGATTGGCCAAGGAAAGGTTTGGAAGGGTGAAATCCGAAATCGCGCAAAGGATGGCAGTTATTATTGGGTGGATACAACGATTGTGCCTTTTTTAGATGACCAGAAAAAGCCCTATCAATATCTTGCTATCCGCAATGATATTACGGAAAGGAAGAAAACAGAGGAAATTCTGCACCGGCAGGATAAATTAGCAGCTGTTGGCAAATTAGCTGCGGGTGTTGCCCATGAAATTCGAAATCCGCTTACATCCATGCGTGGATATACCGAATTCTTGCAAATGGATGAAACAAATACAGAACGTCTAGAATACTTTGATATTATTTTAGATGAAATTGACCGTGTCAATAATATAGTTGAGGATTTCATGATGCTCGCTAAACCTCAATCTGCATCGGCAGAGAGAAGAGATGTTATCGCTATTTTAAAAAATGTTTTTTCTTTATTTGAACTAGAAGCCCAAAAGAGAAACATCATGCTTGGGTTTGAATTTGATCAAGAACCGATTTGGATTGACTGTGACGAAAACAAGCTAAAACAAGTATTTATTAATTTTACAAAAAATGGAATGGAAGCAATGCCAGAAGGCGGGGAACTGACGGTATTTGCAAAGCTTCGCCAGCAAGATGTTTACATCACCGTACAGGATACTGGTGTAGGGATTCCACCTGATAAAATCAAAAGGATTGGTGAACCTTTCTATACAACAAAGAGTAATGGAAATGGCTTAGGCCTTATGGTTAGCCTTCAGATTATTGAAGGCCACAACGGAAAGGTTCATATTGAAAGTGAAGTAAATAAGGGGACCAAATTCATTGTACAGCTTCCAGTGAAGGACGAAGCGTAAAAAAGGAAGGGGAGACCTTCCTTTTTCTTATATTAATTAGCCTTTTTCTTATCCTCATGACGTACGAAAAAGCTTTGAACCGGCTTAACAATTTGTTTAAAGCCTGCTTCAAATTTTTCACTTATATAGGAAGCACGCTCATACACTACTGAACGAAGGTTATCTAATTGGCGCATTATTTTTTGTACCATTGCTTCTTGTTCGTCTAATCTTTCCATAACCGTCGAATGGAAAACCTCTTGAACCTCGAGCTGTTTTTTCATCTCATCGAAGGTGGCTTCCTGTTTGTCTAGCTGCTCAGAAAGACTTTGGGAGAAAGCCTCGAATTGTTTAAATTCTCCTGTTAGCGCCTCTGTAGATGCATGCTGCACGGAGACCTGATCGAGAATAGCTTGATTGATCAAACTTTCTTTTTCCAGTATGTCCGTAATCTGTTCATTCCTCATTTCCAATTCATCCAATCTTTTAAGGATGAACTCATTGTTTGTATTATGTTTTGCACTTAAATCAATAAATTTCTGAATCAATTGCTCCTGCTCAGCAAGTCTGGCAATCACATAAGTAATTTCTTTTGTGTTTTTTTGAGAAGAGTTGTTTATTAGCTGTTGAAGCCCTTGTAATGATTCGGAAAATTGATCATCCATTTCATGATAATTTTCTGTTAATTGCTGATTAATTGTCTGCTGTTTCTGCAGCACCTCATGAAGGTAGTTTAAACGGTATGATTCCTGATTGGAATCACTTTCCATCTCCGGCTCCGCATTATAAAGATCTGGTAAATCACGATTTGTATATAAACCCAAAGATAACACTCCCTTTTTCTGCCAAAATTAAGCCATCATAGCATTATTTATATCATATGTCCCTTTATCCTATCTGGTTGCTAAAATGGGCTAAAGAGGGAAGTCCCGTAACAAAATTACCTATAGGTATATTAGGTTCTTCCTATTTTCTAACAATTGCAAAGAAATCATAAACGTTATGAGTGGTCAATCAAGTCAATCTTTTGTAGAATAAAGATGTGTCAACATAAAATTAGCAAATATTATGATGAAAAAATTTGAAGGGATGATAGTTCAATGGGTATTTCTTTATCGAAAGGTCAAAAAATTGATTTAACAAAAACAAATCCTGGGCTTTCCAAAGTCATTGTCGGTTTAGGCTGGGATACAAACAAATATGATGGAGGAAATGACTTTGACCTTGATGCAAGTGTGTTTCTTCTAAATGAAGCTGGTAAATGCGGATCTGACAAAGATTTTGTTTTCTATAACCAGCTTGAGGGCGGAAACGGATCTGTTGTACATACTGGCGATAACCGTACTGGAGAAGGTGAAGGGGACGACGAGCAAATCAAAGTTGAATTAAGTGCAGTTCCAGCCGAAGTTCAGCGAATTTCCTTTGTTATTACCATTCATGACGCGGAAAACCGCGGCCAAAACTTTGGACAGGTCTCTAATGCTTTTGTTCGTATTGTTAACGAAGAATCAAACGAAGAACTTATCCGCTACGATCTTGGTGAGGATTTCTCCATCGAAACAGCGATTATTGTTGGTGAATTATACCGCCACAGCGGCGAGTGGAAGTTCTCAGCTGTCGGCTCCGGCTACCAGGGCGGTCTTGCCCGCATTGCTACTGACTTCGGTTTGCAAGTCGGTTAATATCAACAATCCAAATGAATATATACTGGAGGGGTTTAGATGGGCATACAATTGGCAAAAGGCCAAAGAATTGATCTGACAAAAACCAATCCCGGATTAACGAAAGCCATTATCGGACTTGGCTGGGATACCAACAGATATCATGGCGGTCATGACTTTGACTTAGATGCATCTGCCTTTTTAGTGGATGCTAACAATAAATGCCAAAACGACCATGACTTCATTTTTTATAACAACCTGCAGCACCCAAGCGGCTCCGTGATTCATACTGGAGATAATCGTACAGGGGAAGGCGATGGGGATGATGAACAGCTTATTGTTGACTTTTCCAAAATCCCATCCTATGTTGACCGTATTGGAATCACAGTTACGATTCATGATGCCGAGATGCGCCAGCAAAATTTCGGCCAGGTCTCCAATGCATTCGTTCGCTTGGTCGATGAATCGAATAACCAGGAATTATTGCGTTTTGATTTGGGAGAAGACTTTTCCATTGAGACAGCTGTCGTTGTCTGTGAACTATACCGTCATGGAGGCGACTGGAAATTCAATGCAATTGGCAGCGGGTTTTCCGGCGGTCTTGCTTCACTATGCAGAAATTACGGATTACAAGTATAATCGTAGAAAAGAAGGCTTAAATCAAGCCTTCTTTTTTTAGTACTAACGTAACATTTCTGTTCATAAACTTTTAATAATGTTGAAGGAGGTGTGTCCATGGCTATTCATATTGTTCGTTATGGGGAATCCTTATGGAGCATATCTCAGAAATATGGTGTACCTATTCAAAGCATTATTGAAGTAAACGACTTATCCAGCAGCGCACTAATTCCGGGCTTGGCCCTTTATGTTCCAGATAGAAGCCTTCCAATCCGTTCAAAATTGATCTCAAGCGGAGATACATTATGGAACCTTGCCAGCCGTTACCGAACAACCCTCAACGCAATTATCCAAGCGAACCCAGGACTGAACCCAAACGCATTAAATATTGGCCAGGTGATCAATATTCCTTCTCCTATCAAATTATCCATGCAAACACTAAGTTTTGTCCTCCCCTATTCAGAGGAAAATCTTATACCTATACTTAAAGAGGTGGCAGAAGGACTCACCTATTTAGCGATTTCATCCTATTCTTTAACAGACGAAGGCTACGCTTATCAAGTGCTTCCAGATGAAAAACTAATCGCCGAAAGCATAAGGCTTAATGTAACACCGCTATTAATGATTAGAAATCTTTTGGAAGATCAATTTAGTCCTGAAATCCTTAATATCGTGCTAAACAATCCGCAATACCGCAGAAACTTAATTAACAGCCTGGTAAATTTCGTACAAAATAAAGGATATGGCGGAATAAGCATTGATTTTGAATTTATTCCTCCGGCAAGACGCGATGCATTCGTTGTATTCTTATATGATTTAAAGGGAGCCTTAGGCAGTTTGATCCTGCATGTAAATGTACACGCAAAAACAGAAGATATTCTGACAAATAAAATAACTGGCGGCCATAACTACAGAGAAATCGGAAGGGCTTCCGATATAGTAGCCGTTATGACAATAGATTATGGATATCCTACGGGACCGCCCAATCCTGTTTCACCGATCTGGTGGATGAGAGATGTCATTGAATTTGCTGTTAGCGAAATCGATCCAAGAAAGCTGCAAATGGCTCTTCCGCTATATGGATATGAATGGCAATTATCGGATAATCAAACAACAGCCTATTCACTCCGTGCAGCCCAGAACCAGGCGATAAACAGAAACGCAATTATCAGGTATGACCAAAATGCCGAAACTCCTTGGTATGATTATTGGGAGGGAACTGTACAGCATCGACTATGGTTTGATGATATAAGAAGCTTTAGAGAAAAATATAAACTAATTGACCAATATAACCTTCTGGGAACAACCTTTTGGCAATTAAACCTAGCCTTCCCGCAAAACTGGCCATATATCGAAAGAAACTTTCATATCATTAAAAAGTGAAGGATGCCAAATGCATCCTTTTTCCTATTTATTGAAACCTTTACATGTTAAAATCGTTTAATATAGAGAAAGACGTTAAACTATTTTTAAGTCAGCAGGGAGATAAAATGGAAAAATTAAAACCCATTTGGGAAGCCGCTAAGAGATTTTGGCGAAATAAGCATATTAATAAAATTCTGCTTTTAATTTTATTAACAGCATTATTACTGACGATCCTATTCTTCGCCTTTCTTGCCGCAACAGCTAATGTTGAATCGTTAAAGGAAGGGCTTAAGCAATCGACGGTCATCTATGACAAGGATGACACTGTGGCAAGCAAGCTTGCAGCCAACCGGATTGATGGTGTTTCTGTTGAGGAAATACCGAATACCGTAAAAAACGCAGTTGTCGCCATCGAGGATGAACGATTTTATAAGCATAATGGATTTGACATTAAAGGGATTAGCCGTGCTTTCTTTAAAAATCTGTTCGCAGGGAGAATTACTGGGGGCGGAAGTACAATCACCCAGCAGCTGGCCAAAAATGCCTTGCTTACATCAGAACAGACCTATAAAAGAAAGATAGAGGAATTATTTTTAGCAGTAGAAATTGAAAAACACTATAAAAAAGATGAAATTCTGCAAATGTATTTAAATCAGGTCTACTTTGGAAGCGGTGCGTGGGGGATTGGACAAGCATCCAAGATCTATTTTAATAAAGATGTTCAGGAATTAACGATCAGTGAATCTTCTTTATTAGCAGGTCTCCTGCAGGCGCCATCTGCTCGTGACCCGTTCCGCTATTATGACCGGGCAATAGAGAGAAGAAATGTTGTCCTGGGGAAGATGAAAGAACATAGCATGATAACAGATAAAGAATATAAACAGGCCATTGCTGAGCAAATCAAACTTCACGAAGGAAAATCGGCTACCGTTGAAAGACAATATCCATATTATGTAGATGCTGTTCTTGATGAAGCCATAAATAAATATGGATTAACCCAGGAGGAAATTTTCACAAGAGGCTATCGAATTTACACAGAATTGGACCAAGATCTCCAATCAGCACTTGAAAGCGTGTATGACAATAACTATCTATTCCCAAAAGGGAGAGGTGGGGACCTTGTCCAAAGCGGCGCTGTATTACTTGACCCAAAAACAGGCGGTGTCAGAGGCCTTGTTGGCGGAAGGGGACAGCATGTATTTAGGGGTTTTAACCGCGCTACTCACATTAAGGCACAGCCAGGGTCAACCCTAAAGCCGCTTGCCGTGTACACTCCTGCTCTTGAGGAAGGCTATCACCCATCCGATCTATTAAAGGATGAACCGATGTCTTTTGGGAAATACAGGCCCGAGAACGCTTCGCGAAAATACTTGGGTGAAGTGCCCATGTATAAAGCTGTTGAGGATTCCCTCAATGTTCCGGCTGTCTGGCTTCTTGACCAGATTGGACTTGAAAAAGGAATAGACTCGTTAAACCGCTTTGGCATTCCAATTGATGAAGAGGATAAGTATTTAGGGATTGCATTAGGCGGCATGCACAAAGGAATATCACCGCTCCAATTGGCAGAGGCATATTCAGCCTTTCCAAATGGAGGCAAGCGGGAGGCTGCCCATATTATTACAAAAATTGTCGGCCCAACCGGGAATGTCATTGCTGAACATAAGGGGAAAAGTGTAAAAGTGACTTCAAAAACTGTTTCTGCCCAAATGACATCAATGCTATTAAATGTCGTAGAATCCGGTACAGGAAAAGGAACGAAAATCGCTGGAGTCCCTATTGCCGGTAAGACTGGTTCAACACAGCTGCCTTACAAAGACATAAACGGAACAAAAGACCAATGGTTTGTCGGCTATACGCCTACTATTGTTGGGGCAGTATGGCTCGGATATGATAAGACAGACAGGAACCATTATTTATCTAGCAGCAGTTCGGAAACAGCTGTTCCATTATTTAAAGCCATTATGGAGAAATCTCTGCCTTATTTAGATGAAGGGGAATTTTCCGCAAAATCTATTAATCAGCAAATGCAGCAGAAAGACTTTTCAGAAGAAGTTGAAAAAACAATTAAAGAATCTGCCGAAAAAATAAAAGAAGAGCTGCCGAAATGGAAGGAAAGACTTGATGAGGGAATAAACGAAGCTAATCAAATTAAGGATTTTCTTAAGAATAAATGGGAGCAAATACAAAATTAACTAGAATTACAAGCTTGGGTGCGATAGCCCCAGGCTTCTTTTTTATTTATTTTTATTAAAAATATTGTCAAAATAGTTAGAATTTAGTAATATTCTATAAAGGATGGTGGTAGAATGAGAGCCAGAACCCGCAGAAGAGGGATCAATATCGAGGAAATTAAATTTAACCTGACAACTATTTTTCTTCATCTTACCTTTTATGGGTTAATTATTTTTATTCTGCTGTTATTTATTCATCTCTTTAGCTAGAAAATTATCGCCTTTTTCTTTTATTCCTATGGTGAATAATGGTATAGTAAGTATGATTTTTAACAAAGGAGATGATTAATATGGCTAAAAAAGGATACATATTAATGCAAAATGGCGAAAAGATTGAGTTTGACTTATATCCAAATGAGGCTCCAGGCACTGTTGCCAACTTTGAGAAACTTGCTAACTCAGGTTTCTATAACGGCGTTATTTTCCACAGGGTCATTCCTGGCTTCGTATCACAAGGCGGAGACCCAACTGGAACTGGCATGGGCGGCCCTGGCTATACAATCAAATGTGAAACAGAAGGCAACCCACATAAACACGAAGCGGGCTCTTTATCTATGGCACACGCCGGGCGCGACACGGGCGGAAGCCAATTCTTTATTGTACACGAGCCACAGCCGCACTTAAATGGTGTCCATACTGTTTTCGGAAAAGTAACTTCCGGAATGGATACTGTGCTTAATATGAAAAACGGCGACACAATGGAAAAAGTCGAAGTATTTGACGAAGAATAAGCAATGCCAAAAAGAGCCTGAGGGCTCTTTTTTTAATTTAAAGACCTTGTTAAGCTTCATTTGATTCTACCCACTTAGTTGATTGGAGTGGAAGGCGCGAAGACTCCTGGGGGATCAGCGTTGAAGTGAGACGTGCGCAGGAGCGATAGCTGCGAGGAGGCTCACAAAACGCCCCCCGGAAAGCGAAGCGCCTAGAACGGAAATCAACGGTTTTTTTACATCATAATGAAAAAGCCACTTACAGCCTATACTATAAAAAAATTGTAAAAGGGAGTTTTATTAATGGGCGCAATTGAAAAGAACGGCTATCAATTTCAACCAGAATTCAGCGTTATCAATCAGGAAGGAGCGATACATGTATATAAAGAAGGGAAGTTCCTTGAAGAAGTCAAATTTGAATTTTCCGGGGAGTTTCCAGAACATGATCTCATTGAAGAGTTAGTAAACCATTATTGCTTCAAGCATGGAATTTAAGGAGCAGCAGACATTGGAACCGATAAAAGACCACCTAAGGATGGGCTTGGATTTGCTATTTGTTGGCTTTAACCCAAGTATCCGCTCGTCTGAAACAGGACACCATTTTGCCAATCCAAACAACCGCTTTTGGAAAATTCTCCATGAATCTGGATTAACGCCGAGAAAATTTGCACCAGAGGAAGATTATAAATTGCTGGACTATGGCTTTGGTCTTACTAATATCGTTTCCAGGCCAACGAAAGCAGCTGATGAAATTACAAAGGAAGAATACCTAGAAGGTAAAAATATATTATCGCAAAAAATCATCCATTATAAGCCGAAAATTATCTGCTATGTTGGTAAAGGAGTCTACCAGGAATACAGCGAAAAAAAGAAAATCCCTTGGGGAAGACAGGAGGAGGCTGTCATTTGTGGCACGATAGATTTTGTTGCCCCGTCCTCTAGCGGTCTTGTAAGAATGAAATTAGATGAGATTATCAGTATTTATTCAGAGCTTCCAAAACTAATTCATCAAGTAAAACAAAAGGATTTGACTTAAAACATGAAAAAGCTATCATATTTATTGCTGCCGTTGCTGGTATACCTTTTATTAATAGGAGTAAACCAGCCTTTTGTTTCTGCAGGCGAAAATACGAGACACCTTTCAGATGAATTAGATTACCTTTTAAATAATGACCCTCGGCTAAAAGGAGCCATTGCTGGTGTTAGCGTACGGTCAGCTGCTACAGGGGAGATACTATATAGCCATTTTGGCGACACACGTCTTCGGCCTGCTTCTAATATGAAACTATTAACCGCAGCAGCAGCCTTAAATGTCTTAGGACCGGATCACCAATTTACGACTGAAGTTGCTATAAATGGAGTAATAATGCGAAAAACATTAAAAGGGAATCTCATTTTACGAGGAAAAGGAGATCCTGCATTATTAAAAAATGATTTTGACAAGCTTGCAGAAGAAATAAGCAAGACCGGCATTAAGGTTATTGCAGGTGACTTAATTGGGGACGATACATGGTTCGATGATGTCCGTTACTCGATAGACCTTCCTTGGAGTGATGAGCAGTACTATTACGGGGCACAAATTTCTGCTTTAACAGCTTCACCTGATAAAAATTATGATGCAGGCACAGTTATCGTTGAAGTACGCCCAGGAAAAAAACCAGGAGATCCAGCGCACATTTCACTACATCCTGAAACTGATTATGTATCAGTTGTCAACAAAGCGATAACAGGTGGGGAAGAGGAAAAAAGCCAAATTAACATCAGCCGTACCCATGGAAAAAACTCCGTCCTCATTAAAGGAACTATCCCAGTCACCAGTAAAAGCATAAAAGAATGGGTAGCTGTCTGGGAGCCCGCTGGATATGCCCTGGATTTATTTAGGCAATCTTTAAAAGAACAGGGGATAAAAATAAAGGGAGAGAATAAAGTTGGCGGCAATTCGGCCAAATCAAAAACGCTGATCCAACATCAATCCCAGCCATTGTCACAATTGCTGGTACCTTTCATGAAGCACAGCAACAACACGCACGCTGAAATCCTTATAAAAGAGATGGGCAAAGTATCCAATGGTGAGGGCAGCTGGGAAAAGGGAATGGAGGTTCTTACATCACAGCTTCAGCTGCTTGGCATGAATACAAATACTTTAGTTCTTCGTGATGGCTCTGGCATTTCCCATGTGAATTTAATTCCCGCAAATGAGATCACCAAGCTGCTTTATCATATCCAGAAAGAAAAATGGTTTAATGTTTTTGTTCATTCATTGCCTGTTTCGGGAGCATCCGAGCAGATGACGGCTGGAACACTTCTAAATCGCATGGATGGAGAGTCGCCTGCTGCAGGCAAGGTAAGAGCGAAAACAGGAACCCTTGCTACTGTCACATCCTTATCAGGCTATGCAAAAACCAATAGTGGGCAAAAGCTTATCTTTGCCATTATCCTGAATAATTTACAAGATGTAAAAGAAGGAAAACATGTCGAGGATAAAATTGCAGAAATATTGTGCCAGCTATAAATGGGCTGATGTGCTAAATGCATAGCAGCCATGTTATTAATCTTTCCATGGAACTAGTGATACACTAAGCGTAACAAATCTAAAATGTTCCGACAGAGGAGAGTTATATGGACCAGCTTCAATCAACTTACAATAGCGCTATCGACCATACAAAAGTAAAGATACTGGAAGACCTTAATCATTTTTTAGGCGATAAAAAAGATGTGCCTTCTTTTGAGGATTATATGGAGGCAAGAATCAACTATGTTGAACAAATTTGGATCAATGTCTGGCTGAACAAAGCAACAAATAATATTTCCAAACAAGAAAAAAAGCAATATCTTAGCAGCAAAGGCTATGAGACAGAGAATGTCAGCAGAAAAATTATTAATCATTTATTTAGAAATGAAATGCGAGAATATTACCCATTTGACACTATAAAATGGCTTCATGAAAAATTTGCAGATAATCAAGAAGATTGGCTGGAAATGCATAAAAAAGCAAGAAGTCTTTTTTTAAAGAAAGAAGAAGAAGAACGAGAATTAAAAAAGAAAAGGAAATTATTGGATCGAATTGGGGAAATAGCTGAAGATCTGATCGAAGAACATGAAGAACATTTATATTTAAATGTCAGACATTTCACAGCGAAGCAATTAAAAGAGGATTTTAAAAATAATCCGCGCTATAAAACAGTAGACACATTTGCACTAGAAATCAAACTCCAAGAAATTGGCGTTTTTGAGCCAGGGATGTATTCAAAAATGGAGGGATTTTTTGAAGAACTAACTGGAGATATCCATAAAACGGAACAATGGGGACGTATTTATTTTGCCTATGAAACCTATTTTGACCGTTACGAAAAAATGGTTAGTGATTATCTGTCAAAATACCTTCCACAGTTTATCACTGAGCATTTGCCGCAGGAAATTAAGAGTATATATAAAGAGATCTCTGCTGAAGACATGAGCCCTGCCTTTCTTGAAGAAGAGCTTTTGTTTCCAAGTGAGATCCTGGCAAATGAATTTATGGAAGAAATTCAAGAAGAATATATAGAAGACCTGTTCAGGATTGCTGATATCCCTTTTTCCTTTGATAAGCATTATGCCATCTATCTGGAAGATCTAGCACAAAGAGAACGTAAAAAGGCAGAAGAACTAGCGGAATTAGAGCGGAAAAGGGAAGAGGAAAGACGCATCATTGCGGACATCTTTGGGCATGAATACCATCCTGCAATTGATCCAAATGTCAAATATATCTTACATATAGGAGAAACAAATACTGGGAAAACCCACCATGCATTAGAAAGAATGAAAAAAGCTGGGAGCGGGATCTATTTGGCGCCTCTCCGCCTTCTTGCCCTTGAAGTATGCGACAAGTTAAATGACGAGGGCACTCCATGTTCATTAAAAACCGGGGAAGAAGAAAAGATCATGGAAGGAGCGAATCATATTTCATGCACAGTCGAAATGTTCCATGAAAAAGATTATTATGACTGTGTAGTCATTGATGAGGCGCAAATGCTTTCAGATCGGGACAGGGGCTTCTCATGGTACAAAGCCATTACAAAAGCAAGAGCAAGTGAGGTACATATCATCGGCAGCGTAAATGCCAAGGGCATGATCCTTGAGCTGCTTGGCGATGCCCAAATTGAAGTTTTCGAGTATTCTCGAGACATTCCGCTTGAAGTAGAGAAGCGGGAATTCAAAATAAATCGAGTGCAAAAAGGCGATGCGCTTATTTGTTTTTCAAGAAGGCGTGTGCTGGAAACAGCTTCCCGACTGGAAAACTCAGGTCATTCAGTCAGCATGATTTACGGAAGCATGCCTCCTGAAACAAGGAAAAAACAAGTCCAGCGATTCATAAAAGGCGAAACATCAATCGTAGTGTCAACAGATGCCATAGGAATGGGATTAAACCTTCCGATCCGCCGGGTCGTCTTTCTGGAAAATGAGAAATTTGATGGACAAAAAAGAAGAAGGCTAACATCGCAGGAGGTCAAACAAATTGCCGGAAGAGCAGG